>Ga0194129_10000128_pt1 | contig 149599 bp, 146 predicted proteins | sample TA2KigCa35mmetaG_FD_150862 | JGI IMG/M metagenome (GOLD analysis project Ga0194129, IMG submission 150862) | Freshwater microbial communities from Lake Tanganyika, Tanzania - TA2015038 Kigoma Deep Cast 35m | ecosystem: Environmental > Aquatic > Freshwater > Lake | place: Tanzania: Lake...
TCTCCCTCTGCGATTGTGTCTAGGAACCCAACTCTATGTGGTGCGTAGTCTAAAGGGGAAATTTTAGTAGGCAACGAAATGTTTCGATGCCCTCTAACTCGGTCTGCATGTCGGTTAGTTTGAATCTTAGATCCAGAAATCTTATTTTGTTTAACAAAAGCAACACGAGTTAGTCCCCAAACTCCAGGACTTGATTGAAAAAGTGAATAGCACTTCTTAGCAATTTTTGATGCGCCCTTTCCTACAGTGCTCCTCTTTCTTTCAGGATCTATAAGGACTCTCGCTGAATCGATTCTTCTAATGGAATAATCGGGTTCTTTTATTTTTGCAAAATGTGCACTGCCTAAGAGGTCAATTTTTGCTAATCCTTTTGCAAGCCCTTCAATTGTATTTTCATCTATCCCTTGCTCGCCAATGAGACGCTCTACTTTCCAAGTGTCATTCGCTCTTTTAGATAGAAAAAAATACTCTTTGGGGTATGTATCTGTTTTAGAAGTTATTAAGATTTGATTTTCGCCAATTTTTTTCCCTTTATACTCTGGAGAGCCGTTAACTTCTTGATACGAAGATTGATCTAAAAGCAAAGAATTTGTAAATAATTTTGCGTTTTGTATAGTTGCTCCGAATCCTAATGCAATTTTTTCAATAGTTACACGACCCTCTATCTTTCTTAGAGAGAAAAAATCTTTTACTTCTTCTCGATTTTCGCCGTCATTTCTATATAGAATGAAAGAGGTTTCTGAAGTTTTACAAACGTTGTAGATTGAACTAGGAGAACGTGATTCTTCATTAATTTGCATTCCATCTAGCTGCTGAGTTAATTTTCTATAAGATGTTTTATCAAAACCAGGTAGAGCTTTTTTATTTGGAAGAATCCAAGCAAATTTTGTGTTATTTAAATCACTTCCGCTATTATGTATCGCTTTCCAAATTTCAAACCAATGAAGATCTTCTGAAGAAATCTTTAAGAAGTTTTTTTCATCTCCGAAACCCCCCATAACTTCAAAAGATTCCATTACAGAATTTTTACGCATTTGTGATAAATGTTCTGGCCTCCACTGATCTCCCATATTTTTTCTCTGCCTTGCGATCCAAAGAAGAGCAGGAGAATCTGTTGCGTTTGCATTTATTTCTTTTGGTTGGCTTTCTGATTGTTTTGTGGCTATAAGATGCCCCATAAAGCTTAAAGCTACTCTGTGGGTTTTTGCTGAAAATAGGGGGAGGTTTTTTGTTTTCTTTACATAAATAACTTCTTTTCTGTTAAGTCTTTGAATACTTTCTTTAGACCAAGAACCCTCTTTACCGAATAAATATGCAAAAAACTCTCCCCAAGATCGTGTTTTTTTATATTCGACTTTAAATTTTGAGTCGCCATTTTTTAGATGAATATATCCCGTGTCAGGAATTGGTTGCCCATTTGGACTAGGACCTTGTACTGACATAAAACCCCTCTTAGATTATTTCTTTATGAACTAAAGGGAGGCGGGCATTTTGTCAAATAGAAATTTAGACTAGGGGGCGGCTCTTTAAAAATGTGTGATACATTAATCTTTGCTCTGAAATTTAACTTTCTAATGAGTTTGTTAACAGTGCCATAAAAGAAAAGTCGGGGTTTTTAGGCCCCGACTTAAACTGTAGGATTGATTTTATCAGTTGATATCTCTTACCAAGCGTAGATAAATTCTAGGCGGTATTGCTTGTACTTGTAGTGATTTGGTAAAAAATGTAGTGATTGAGAGCACTTAAATGATTGTGAGATAGTTAAGTTGTCTGTTATAAGGTAGAGGAATTCAAAAAGTCCACCAATATAGTTTGTCTTTTCGTAGATGGGAAAGTCAGAGTTCCCAGATCCAATTCCACCAAAGTCGTAGTCGGGGATAGATTGAGGCTGTACATATTGGATGTTTGTGTCAAAGGCCCAGTCTCCTTTTTTACGAGCTTCTCCCATTGTGAAACCAAGATAGGCAGCAAGGTTTGCTTTTTCATTATTAAAAATTGTTCTTTTTGGAGCTGCGCTATTGATTAAAAATGCACCGTAGAGAATAGATACTTTATCAATATAAGGCGCTACAAATCTGTAGCCTGCTAAAAATTGATTGTTAAAATACTCAAATCTGTCGTTTTCTTTAGGATTAGAAAAGTGCTTTGTGTACCAGTCAATTAATGCATATTTTAGGTATACACCTGTATTAAATAGATTTAAGACACCAAATTCAGCAACGTAGGCGTAGAGATTTTTGTAATCGTTTACAACCAAAGCGCCCGCATGAACATAAAAATCTCCAAAACGGTCAGAGGATTGGTCATATTTAATCAAAAGTCCATCCATGATCGCGTTAAATTCAATTCTAGAATCGAATGTGTAGTTAAGTTTTCGTCGTCCAGGCTCCATGTCTATTGTGAATCTATCATTATCTACAATTCTAAACCCAATAAACGCCCTCTCTAAATTAATCTTATTGTTTGTCCCGCTAATAACACCCATGTTATTAGAAAACTTAAGCTTAACAGAGGCCCAAGTTGAATCGGCTCTATAGTCAAGAAGTAAGCTGAATGCAATTTTGAATTGGTCTGTAGCAACTAATGGATTTAATGAATTGTTACCAATATTTTTTAAGCCATTTTTTTGTTCATTAGATGTCGCATACTCAGCACGAATATCACCACTTAAAGAAAGACTTCCACCACGCTCTTTAATCGTTACTTGTCTTTTTGTCGCAATCCACGCTTTTAAAGCTTCAAATTGGTAGCCCTCTCCATCGTCTGCCGCATGAATGAAACTCGAAGTTGTAAGAAAAATGATGATTAAGTGCAGACTGCGCTTCATGTGATCTCTCCTCAATATTGTGCTGGCCATTGTACCAAAAGCACATGAAAAAAGGTAGAATAAAAAATGAAAAAAGGAGATAAGGAAAAATATGTAAGGCAAATTGATGGTTTTATGAAATTTTTAACTATTTTAGCACTCTCTCTTTCATTCACAGCACACGCAGAATATGAGCTCCGCTCGTATGATATAAGAAAAACAAGCGAAAGCGATGGGAGCGGAAAACAGAATCTGAAAAACCCTATTAGTGAAAAAAGAGTTATTATACCAGCTCTAAAAGGTCTCATCATTGCCCCTGATTCCGATAAGCCAGGCAGTTACGTTTTAAAAACCACTAAGGGCGTGCAGATTTATAGAGTTATGCAAGGGCTTAGTCTGAAAAAAAGAGAGGCTTTACAAAAAGAGTTAGAAAAATCTGTTATTGGTAAGCCGCTTACATTAGAAAAAATTGAAGAGATTAAGAAAAAAATAGCAAAGTTTTACCAAAAAAATGGGCATGCACTTGTTGTAGTTAATGTGCCTGAGCAAGATGTCACAGATGGGGTTGTTGTTGTCACTGTTTTGGAAGCGCGCCTTGGTAAAGTTTTTGTAACCGGCAATAAGTGGTTTAGTTCTGAATGGTACATGAAAAATCTTTCAGTAGAAGAGGATCAAACAATTGAGACCTCTATTGTTGATGGTGATATAGCCTACATCAATGATAGCCCCTGGAGAAAAGCGAGTGCAATTTATAAACCAGGTTCAAAATATGGAACTACAGATGTTGAGCTTTTTGTTCAGGATGAAAGGCCTGCAAGGCTTTTTGTCGGAGCTGATAATACAGGTTTTAAAGTTACTAATTACAACCGTTTATTCGTAGGGTTTAACTGGGGAAATATCTTAAATTATGACCAAAATTTAGCTTTTCAGTACACAGCAGCCCCAAATTTTAAAAAATTTCAGGCCTATACTGCATTTTATTCGGTTCGGCTTCCTTGGAGAGATGAGATCTCTCTTTTTGGAGGGTATTCATCGGTAGATGTTGATAGAAGTGATTTTATTCCAACTTCAAGAAACAAAGGTAGCGATTGGCAAGCAAGTATTCGCTATAGTCCATTTATTGTGCCGAACGGTAATTTTTTTCAAAAGGCAAAAGCAGGCTTTGACCTTAAGCAGACAAATAATGATTTGACAGTTGCGAATATAAATTATGTTGCAAATTCATTTGCAACTGTTTTTCAAGCAGTTGGTGCTTATGAGGCCTCTTATACTTACAAAAAAAATTCGTTTGATTTTGTGGGAGAGGGGTATGTGCAGCCTTGGGATTTTGGCAAAACAATGAGCGAGACAAATTATGCTCAGCTTCGGCCAAATGCGGTAAATAAATACCTCTACATTCGACTTAAAGGGGATTATGCATGGAAAGACGCAAGCGGGATGATGTTTACTGCAAAAGCAAGAGCGCAATTTTCTAGCGGCGCGCTCATTCCTTTAGAAACTTTAGGGTTGGGTGGTATTAATAGCGTTAGAGGTTATGTTGAAAGGGTTGTTAATGTTGATAACGGAGGAATTTTTAATTTTGAATTTAGATCGCCTTTTTTCAGTCCTAGCGGAAAAAGAATAAATGATCATCTCGCTGCTGTTGTTTTTGCAGACTTAGCAGCAGGCGGTGTTTTAAAAAGCTTATCAGGTCAACCATCTAGCTACTTTTTAGCTGGCATTGGCCCAGGTATTCGATACGATATTTCTACAGTTTTGAGAACAAGATTTGATGTTGGTTTTCGTCTCACAGATACTCCTTTTGCTTCATCATCTAGCAGTGTTGCTCAATACTATTTTGGCGTAATTGCCTCCTATTAAAAAAATTTGCACGTGTTAAAGCCTTAGTTTCTTAATTGAATTGAGGCTTTATCTTAATATGATATTCATATAAAATTTTTCTATAACGATCGTAAAAATAAGGAGATTATATGGATATTGTAGGTGCTGGAGTAGGCTTACAGGCTTTTAGTGTAGAATCAACAGAGGATTTTAGCGCTCCATCAATAAGCTCAGAGGAGTTTTTAGATGAGATAAATAAGATTAAATTAACAGCGCGAGTTTTTTCTGCATGGAGAGGAGGGGTAAAAGATTTAAGTCTATTTAGACGTCGATTTGAAAGATATGTTCAAAAATTTAGTTACCTCCATGATAAGCAAATGATGAGGGGGCTATTTTCTGCATGGCAAGCACATGTAAAAGAGCGCAGGGAAGCTAGAGCCAAAGCGGGTAGATTTTTAGGAAGGAAGTTGTACAATCAAGCAAAAACTTCATTTGCAAAGTGGAAGAAATTTAGAGTTGAAAATAGAGAAGAGAGAGTTAAAGTTTTTAGATTTATTTACAAAAGAAATAGGTCGATTGAAAAAAAAGCACTTTCTAAATGGACAAGCTTCGTAGGAGAAAAAAGACAGGCAAGAGGAGGCTTACATTTACCTTCGATGGAATCACAAGGTTTAGCTAATGATTTTAATTTTGGGGCATCAGCGTCTTATTATCATGATACTCTTCAAGAATTAAAGAGAGGTGAAGCAGAGGTATCAATAAAGCCTTCCTCGGAAGTTTTAGGAAAAGTTACTAAAACTTCTTTACTGAAGGGGCGGGTCGAAGTTCAGTCGACATTTAGTCGTACTTTTTCTCAAGTTTATAGTTTGAAAAGCTTTGACAAAGGTTTACTCTTTTTAAGAGTTGCAGCATGGGTTGCAACGATTGCTCTTGCGTTTATTCCCTTGATTGCCATGTATGGAACTTGCAAAGTTTTAGATTGTGTCAGCAAGAAGAGTTAAAAAACAAGATAAGATGGCCTTCACTTAGATAGAGGGAGCTATCTCTACTGTACTAGTTAGAGAGAAAAGAGAAATTTTTTTTAGCTCTTTCTGTAAGGTGTTTTTGTAGGTCGGGATCTCTAGTTTGATCTGGCCACTTTTCTAAAGTTTCTGTAACTTCTATCAATTTTTCTAGAAAAAGCGGATTTTCTAGAGAAATAATAGGTTGTTCTTTGTTTACCTCGCTGCAAAACGCCTCAATTTTGGGTGTATTACTACTAAAGCAGATAAAAGGGGTGTTTAAAGAATAGGCTGCTACACAAACACTTTGCCGACCTGTGAGTATGAAAGACGATTTTTTTAATGCAGTAAGCCACTCTTCAGGTGAATTCGCAACAAGAATAGAAAATCTTTCTAAAGGGGGCTTTTCAGAAAAAAATTGAATCATTTTTTGGTCATCATATGCACCTTTAGAAAGCCCTCCTGCTAAAAATGTAATTGAATACCCTTTTTGGTGAAGGTAGAGAATGTATTGATAAAACTCTTCTAATCTTTCTTGCAGCAGAATTAAATTTGCAGAGCCTGTTAACACCACTTTTTTTTCAAAAGATTTTATAGAGGGGGGATTGAAGTAGTTTTTGATATAAAGGGGGATCAAATCGAAAGCTAAGACTGATTTTTTTTGAAAATTTGAAAAAAGATCAAAGCTATATGCGTCTCTAAATGCAATCGAATCGACTTTATCTAATATAAAATCATAAAACTTTTTTTCATCAGAGTCGCTACTTAAAAAAAAATCGTTTGGGAATAACGAGGCATTGATGATATGCACAGGCTTATTAAAAAAAACTTTAGAAATGTAGGCTATATAAAAAGTTGATACAACTTGGTTAGATACGCCATGTAGAGTTCCTTCTGCATTGATAACAACAAGTTCGGCCTCTTTGATTTTTTCAATGATTTCCGGGTTTTCTTTTTGAAAATTATTTAAAACTAAGCTGCTATTGAAATTTTCTATAATGTTTGGGGCAGTTTTTATTTTATAAAGAAGAGGTGTTTGAATTGAATCTATTTTGTAGCCAAAGCTTTCAAAGTTCTCTTTTACAATAGATGTTTTAAGAAAGCATCCCCAATGGTAATGGAAGGATGTGTCGTTAACTAAAAGCAGGATGGGATTTTTTGGTTTTTTTGGGTTGGCGTAAAAAGATTTTCCTAAACAAATTGTGCCAAGAGCTAAAAAAGAAAGAGATAAAAAAACAAAAAACTTTTTATAGCTCATAGCAGGGAAACCTTAACTAACAGCAAAATACTATTTTGCTGAAAGCCTTGACTTTAAGCGAGAGACTTTATTTTTTTTGAAAATGCCGTTTTTTGCAGCTTTGTCAAGTAAACCGTAGAGAGTGTTTAGTAAAGATTTTTTCTCAGTCTCATCTTTGGCAAGTGCAAAACTTGATCTAGCTGTGTGAATTTTTGATTTCCACATTCTGTTTGCTAAATTTTTCTTAGCGTCTTGCTTGTGTCTTTTTAGAGGTGTTGGAGCTTTTACTGCTTTTTTGTCATCTTTTTTCTGTTCTGCCATGTTTTGCCTAACCTGATTAATCCTTAAATGTTAAAAAAAAACTATAGAGAGAAGTATACCATGCGTAAATTGATTTCGTCAATATCTTCCTTGATCTGGCTTGTGCTCCTTGAAATTTAAGAGAGCCTCTTTTTATTGTAAAAGCGCTAAGATCTATAGTAAATTCTTTAGACCTTGAAACTCTTTTGTTATTTGCAATCTCCTCCTCTTGGTCGTAAATGTAGCCGTGGCCAAGCTCAGAAATATTTGTAAAAAAACAGTTTTTTTGTTTCCTTAAGTAGAGTTCTGCAAGTGTTAAATAGGTTTTGTTGAAACTTTTTTGATGCAAGATCCAGACAAGATGAAATCCCATCTTCTTATAATCATTTGTTCTTGCAACAGCGATATCAATTGAGATAGGAGAGCATTGGATTTCAAAGACAATTTTTTTTGGTTTCCAAAGAAGATCTGCAGTATGGCGAGGAAGTCTATACTCTAAAAATCCTTCCCCTTTTGGGATGAGGTTATAAACGTAGTTTTGTACAGATTTATGCAAAGGACTCGTCTTTCCTTCCATGTCTGAAAACTCCAGTAGACAATATTCGGGATGGTTAGTATATTAGGTTCTTTTTAGAAGAGCTATGGGAAAAACAAAAGAAAATCAACCCTTTGATCCTCAGTACCAGCAAAAAATCGAAGAGATTGTTGCGATTTCAAAAGATCAAGGTTACATTACATATGAAGAAATAAATGACATTTTGCCGATGAGCTTTGACTCGGCTGATCAAATAGATCAAATTCTGATCTTTTTGAGCGGAATGGATATTCAGATCTTCAATCAAGCTGAAGTTGAAAAGCAAAAAGAGCGCAAGAAAGAGGCTAAAGAAGTAGAAGCTCTCCCAAAAAGAGCAGAGGCTTCAGCTGATGATCCTGTTCGGATGTATCTTAAAGAGATGGGTTCTGTTCCTCTTCTTTCAAGAGAAGAAGAAGTTGAAATTTCTAAGAGAATTGAAAAAGCGCAGATGCAAATTGAACGAATCATCATGCGTTTTCGTTATTCAACAAGTGAAACAATTTCTATTACTAATTATTTAATTAGCACAAAAGAGAGACTTGATAAAATAGTTACAGAGAAAGAGATTGAGGATAAGCATCTTTTTGTAAAAATGATGCCTAAACTTAAAGATCTTTTGAGAGAAGAAGACGAGCAATTAGAAAAGTATTTGTTAGAGCTTAGAAAAGAGTCTCTTTCAAAAGTAGAGCGAGTCAAAATTTTAGAAGAGGTTGAAAAAAGTAGAATTCGCACTCAATCTTACTTACGAAGAATGCGTTTTCGCTACACGTTGATTGAAGACTTTGGCGAAGTTATTCTGACTAGCTATGAAAGATTTCTTACTTTAGAAAAAGAGATTTCCGAGCTTGCACCAAGAGCTGAGAAAAACCGATTCGCATTAGCTAAGTTACTTGCATCAAAGAGAAAGCTATTAAAAAAAGAGCTTGCTGCAGGCAGAACTCTAGATGAGTTTAAAAAAGATGTCAGAATGCTTCAGCGCTGGATGGACAAGAGTCAGGAAGCTAAACGTGAGATGGTTGAATCAAACTTACGCCTTGTGATCTCGATTGCAAAAAAATACACAAATAGAGGCTTATCTTTCTTGGATTTGATTCAGGAAGGGAATATGGGTCTTATGAAGGCTGTTGAAAAATTCGAATATAGACGTGGGTATAAGTTTTCAACTTATGCTACGTGGTGGATAAGACAAGCTGTTACAAGAGCTATTGCAGACCAGGCAAGAACAATTCGTATCCCTGTCCATATGATTGAGACAATTAATAAGGTGTTAAGGGGCGCTAAAAAGCTTATGATGGAGACGGGAAAAGAGCCTACTCCAGAAGAGCTTGCAGAAGAATTAGGTCTCACTGCTGATAGGGTTCGAGAAATTTACAAAATTGCCCAACATCCTATTTCCCTTCAAGCAGAAGTTGGAGATAGTGGGGAGAGTCAGTTTGGAGATTTCTTGGAGGATACAACAACAGAATCTCCTGCCGATGCTACAGGATACTCTATTTTAAAAGACAAGATGAATGAAGTTTTAGCAACGCTTACAGATCGTGAAAAGACTGTCTTGATTGAAAGATTTGGGTTGCTTGACGGCAAACCTAAAACTCTTGAAGAGGTCGGGGTATACTTTAAAGTTACACGTGAAAGGGTAAGACAGATTGAGGCTAAAGCTTTAAGAAAGATGAGACACCCAACGAGAGCTAAGCAATTGCAAGCATTCCTGGAAGCTGTAGAGAAGGGAGATGGAGCGTAGCGGGTTTGAACCGCTGGCCTCAACAATGCCATTGTTGCGCTCTACCAACTGAGCTAACACCCCAAAAAAATCATAGCTTAAGTATGCAATGAGGAGGTATTTTGAAGCAAGAGGTATCAACCATCTTTTCAACGATTACCGATGTTCCGACAGATGCAATTTTTGGCATAAACGATCTTTTTTTAAATGATTCAAGAAGAGAGAAGGTTAATCTAACTGTTGGAATTTTCATTGAGGAAGATGGAAAGTCGGCCCAAATTTTACCTTCAGTTCGCTTAGCAGAGGAAGAGATTTTACGGACAAGCGAGACGAAAAATTATCTACCCATTGATGGGGATCTTGAATACATTCAAGCTACTAAAGAACTTATTTTTGGCAAAAAAGATCTATCACGAATCTATGGCGCTCAAACAATAGGTGGAACTTCTGCGCTTCGCATTCTGGCTGATTTTGTAAGACGCGAAATTTCTAAGACAATATATATTTCTGACCCAACATGGGAGAACCATGAAAATATTTTTAGGAGAGCCAATTTTAACATTCAGAAGTATTCGTATCCCGATCATGTTTATGAGCAATTAGAAAAAATTCCAGACCATTCTGTTGTGTTGCTTCATGCCATGTGTCACAATCCAACTGGAAAAGATCTATCGTTTAAAGATTGGGAAAAGTTAGAAATAGTTTTTAAGCAAAAACAATTAATTCCGTTTTTTGATTCAGCTTACCAAGGTTTTGGAAAAGGGATTGAAGAAGATGCTTTTGCCATGCGACATTTTTTAGAAAAAGGGCATGAGTGTTTTGTTGCTCACTCGTATTCAAAATCATTTTCCCTTTATGGGGAAAGAGTTGGTGCGTTATTTGTTGTAATGAAAAATGATTTATTAGTCGATCGAATGAAAAGAAATATTAGGTCTTTGATAAGAACTAATTACTCAAATCCACCAAGGCATGGGGCTCATATTGTAAAGCTAATTTTACAAACACCTAAGCTCCGTTTTATGTGGGAGAAAGAAATTGAGTTTGCAAGAAAACGGATGCAAATTTCTCGCAAAATTTTTAGTGAGAAAATCCAAAAAGCGATTCCAAAAAATAAGTTTTCTTTTTCCAGTGAAGGAAACGGCTTTTTTGCTTTGCTTGGGCTAACAGATGAGCAGTCAAATAGGTTAAGAATAGAGTTTGGGATTTATTTAGCCCCTAGAGCGAGAGTAAACTTAACAGCGTTGACAACTAAAAACATAGACTACGTTGTCGAATCGATTGCAAAGGTTTTATGAAAAAAACAGCAGCCTCCTATTTTTTATTAGCTCTTCTTCTATTTATTTTGTTACATCTGCCTGATCTTTTTGTCAGTAATCTACGAAGTAAAACTTTGTTTGCAGAGGGAAGATTTCCGACCAAAAAGCTTTTAGAAGGTGAGGGTGAGCTGTTAGCACTAAAAATTGAAAATAAAAAAATTAAAGATGACCTTGAAGAGATAAGAACTTGGATTGAGTCTGTTGATAGAATAGAGACTCATGTAAAAAGAATAGAATCTCTTTTGCAAGACAAAAATTATTCTAATTTATACCAAACGAGAATTCGTAATTTATTAAGGCTTTTAGAAAAAGAAGTTTATTCTGTCGAAGCAAAAGTCATATTTAGAGATCCTACATTTTGGGGAAGTGGTTTTTGGATTGACAAGGGAGAAAAAGAGAACCGTGACTTGAAGACTCAGATTATAGCAAAAAACAGCCCAGTTCTTTTAGGGGATTGTTTAATCGGAATAATTGAAACTGTTGAAGAAAAAAAATCGTATGTGCGGCTTTTAACAGATTCAGGGCTTACTCCTGCAGTAAGGGCAATAAGAGGAGAGGAGGCAAATCTTGCTCTTTTGGAAAAAGTATGTTTGCTTGAAGAGCAGTTGCAAAGTATAGAAGGAGTTGGAACCCCTCAATTTTTTGAAGAGCTCTCGGAGATAAAAAAAGCGTTAAGTGAATCATCGCAAACTCTTTATTTAGCAAAAGGTGAATTAAGAGGGTCTAGCTACACTCTTTGGAGGAGTCGTAGCAGCGTGCTCAGAGGGATAGGATTTAATTATGAATTTTCAGATGAAGAGGGAAGAGCTCATACGATTCATGATAAACTCAAGCACCCCCTTTTACAAGTTGGAGACCTTTTAGTAACAAGCGGTTTAGACGGTGTATTTCCCCCAGGGCTCTCTGTTGCTAGAGTCATAAAAATCTTTTCTCTAAAAGAGGGCGATTTTGCCTATGAAATAGAGGCTAGCTTAACGGCTGGAAATCTCGATCTCATTACAGAAGTTCAGATCTATCCACCCTATTCTAAAGATTTCTGATGCTTAAAAGAGCCCTCTATTAGATCTTTTTCCAGTAGGTGTGGTTGTGGAATAGTTGTAAGGTCCAATCTGCTTTCAAGAAATTTATGAATACACTCATTGTATAACATTCTCCACTCATATTGTTGCAAATCGTTATCATAAAATAAGCTATCTGGAGGAACTTGCTCCATGTTTCGTATTGCATGGTATAGTTCTTGGCAGGTAAATAGAGTTGTGTTTGAATCCCGCTCTTCAATAGAGGAGGGGTTGCAATTTTTGGTATTAGAAATTTCAACGATTGTCAGCATTGAAATACAAAATCCCAGAGCCATCATATTGTCTTGACGATTAATTATTTCTTTATCTGCCCACGGATGTGAGGGAGTTTTTTGAAATAGAGTTTCTAACTCATCTTCTTGTGATTGAAATAAGAGGAGAAGGGCTGAAATTGTAGATTGAGGTGAGGTCTCTTTATTTAGATGCAAGTATTTGGTTAAAAGCAGTTTGTTTGATAAGTGGATTGCGTTTACTCCATATGAAGAGACTCCTGTCAGAGTAGCTATATCAATTTGAGGGATAGGTATAATAACTTTTTTAGCAAGTTGGCAGGGGCACATCTTTACAAGAAGGTAGGGTATCCAAAGGGTAAAAACATGGAAAGCAATAGAAATAATTTTTCTTATGCACGATTTATTTTTTCCTAAGGGATTTTCAAATAACTCGGGAATCAGAGGGAAGGACTTTCCAATAGAGACTAGCAAAATTACCTCGGGGTTTGATTTTAAGAGAATTATATTTAAATATCAAGATTATATAAAGAGAAAAAATGAGATATAGTTAATTTTAAATCAAATGAATATAAGATCTAAAAAATTTTACCTGCTTCTTAGCCTTCACTTAAGACATCATTATCAAGTTTGATCACTCGCTTCACTCTCCAGTTTGTGGATAAAATTTGGGCAAATTTTTGTTAAATTTTTCTAAACATTATAAATTTAACTTTTTAGTGAGTTTTTTAACAGGGCCATGCATCTCTAACTTAGGTGTTTTGAGAGGAAGCCAGCGAGTTTCATCATATCAATAGAATCTTTTCCAATTACTTTTGTTAAAAGCTTATCTGGAACAATTTTTCTTTTATTGGAGGGGTCTTGTAGATTTTTTTCTTTGATATAGCCCCAGATTTTCTTAGTAGCATCTCCTCTTGAAACTGCCTCTTCGCCAATAACAGCACTTAGTTCTTTGGAAGGCTTTAGCAAAGAGTTTCTTCCCTTTCTTGCCCCTTTTGCAGGTTTTTCATACGGAGTCTTCTCATAATTTTTGTATTTTTCGGAAAGTTCGCTTAAATCGTTTACAATCACGTTACAATCAGGAAATGAGGAGCAGGAGTAGAAAGTCTTTCCAAAACGGGAGCGTCTTTTAGTAATTTGTCCCAGGCAACCAATAGCAGGGCACTTTGGTAAATCTTCGTCATGCGCCTCCCCTTTTTTGGGGATATTTACTATTCCTTTGCACTCAGGGTATTTTGCGCAACCTAGAAAATGGCCAAATCTACTTTTCCGCACTTTCATTTCACCTGAGCAAATAGGGCAGGGTTGTTCCCAGTTAAAATCGTCTGAAAAATCTGCCTTGTTAAACGAGGTATCTTCAATGGGGGCTGTATATTTACAGTCAGGGTATTTGCTGCAGCCAAGAAAATATTTGTCACCTGCCCAAACTTTTTCAACAGGCGATCCGCAATCTGGGCAGACCAAATCAGTCTTAATTCGAGGAACTTTTGCCTCTTTTTCAGCAAGTGTAACAGCTGGGTAAAAATCGTCCCAAAACTGTTTTAAAAAGGCTTTCCAATCAACATCAGTCTCTGCAATTTTATCTAGATCGTTCTCCATTTGTGCGGTAAACTGGATATCCATAATTTTTGGAAAATTTTCTTCCAACATCTGACAGATAATTTTTCCAAGTTCTGTTGGTTTTAAAGAACCTTTTTCTTTAACTGTATAAGCTCTGCTGACAATTTTTTGCATGATGCTCGTGTAGGTAGAGGGGCGTCCAATTCCAGACTTTTCAAGCTCTTTAATCAGGGAGGCCTCTGTAAAACGGGGAGGAGCTTTTGTAAAAGATTGGTTTGCAAATGTATTTATAAGATCAAGAGCTTCACCCTCTTTTAGGTCTGGTAAGCTTTTCTCGGAATCTTCATTTGTTTCCTCTTCGGTATCTTGCATCTCTTTATAGACTGCAAGAAAACCAGGAAATTTTAATAAAGAGCCGGTCGCGCGAAGAACGAGGTTGTTGTCAGTTATAATATCAGAAGAGATTGTGTCGTAGATTGCATTTGTCATTTGAGATGCAATAAATCTTTGCCAAATCAGAAGATAGAGTTTTTTTTGATCGCTTGTAAGATAAGAGCTGATGAGGTCTGGCGATCTTTGTAAATTTGTAGGTCTTATCGCTTCATGAGCATCTTGTGCAGTTTTTTTTGTAGAAAAGATGTTAGGCTTTTCAGGAAGTGATTTTTTCCCATATTTTTCAGAAATATGCTCTCTTGCATGGGTAATTGCCTCTGGAGATGCTCTTACAGAGTCAGTTCGCATATACGTAATAAGACCTTCTGTTCCCTCTTTACCAAGATCGACCCCTTCATAGAGGCTTTGAGCAATTTGCATTGTTTTTGTAGCAGAAAAGCCGTAGTGTCTTGCAGCCTCTTGTTGCAAGGTAGAAGTGATAAATGGGGGAGAAGGAGATCTTTTTTTCTCCTTTTTCGAAACGGTTTCAATTTTGTAAGTTGCTTTTTCAAGAAGATTTTGAATTTCTAGAGCCTTTTTCTCATTTGAAATAAGATACGCTTTTTTCCCTGCGATCTTCTCTTTCTCTACTTTAATCCCATCTACTGCGTAGAGGTTAGCCTCAAATTTTAAGGTAGCACCTTTTTTTTGCTTTAAATTAGAGCCTAAATTCCAGTATTCAACTGGTGTAAAAGCATCTATAGCACGCTCTCTATCAACTACTAGTTTTAGTGCAACTGATTGAACTCTTCCAGCTGATAATGAGCCAGTTTGCCCCTTTCTTGGAATTTTTTTGTGTAGCAGGGGAGAGATTTTATAACCTACCATTCTGTCTAAAAGACGCCTTGCTTGCTGGGCATTAACAAGGTGTAAATCGATCTCTCTTGGTGTTTTAAGAGCCTCGTTTACAGCGTCTTTTGTAAATTCATTAAAGGTTACTCTCTTGTATTTAGTGTTTTTTGGTAATACAGACGCGATGTGCCAAGCTATAGCCTCCCCTTCTCTATCAGGGTCGGGTGAAAGATAGACTAAATCTACGTCCTTTGCTGCTGATTTTAATTTCTTAACAACCTCTTCTTTTCCTGAGAGAATTTCGTATTCAGGGGCGAATTTATTTTCGACATCGATTCCGAATTTTTTGCTAGGCAGATCTATAACATGTCCGATAGAAGATTCAAAAGAGTAGTTTTTATCAAGAAACTTCCTCAATGTTTTCATTTTTGTGGGAGACTCAACAATGATTAATATTTTTTTCACAGATATGACCTACTATAATAAATCTTTTATTAATCTATAATTGTTAATTTGGAAAGGGTAATATTTTATTCCTATATAAATATAACAAATCAAAGATCTTGTATTTAGGCATGTCGAAACAAAAAACCTATTCGATTTTGTTGCATCTGCAGATTTTAATTTCTGTCGATTCTGCCTTTTACTTATAATCATTACCCGCTTTGCCTAACTTAAATCGGTTAGCGGCTCTCTTGAAAAACTCTCTATTTCAGTAGGTTTTTCCCTGTAATTTGACTACAAAGATAGGATGATTTCCCTATTTAAGACAAGGAAATTTAAAAATTAGAGTGCATAGAGGTAACCAATGAGTCATCAAAAAATAGACTCGTTTCAAAGAAATTTTTTTCTTTTAAAAAGATGGAGCTTAATAAATTTTCCGAGTTTTTCTTTTCTGGCAAATTCTCTAAGACAAATTTTTTCTGAAAGATAGCAAAAAAAGAGCTGTTAAATACTTCAGGTTCTTTTACGGCTGCACCTAAAGATATAGCTTTTACCGAATTTTTTAAACTTAGTACTGGTGAAGAAAAATTCGGGTGAGCGATCATAAAATTCACTGAATGAGTTAATTCAAGATTTTCTACGCAATCTAGTGTGGAAATAGATTGATTTAGTTGAAAGTCGTCTGTTGCAATAGCTACATAATAGGTCGATTTTTCGATTAAATTTTTAAAAGATAACTCCCCCTCTTTCATAAAAATAACATTTGGGAAGAGAGTCATGAGCTTTTCATACTCTTTTTGAATTTGTGAAGAAGTTGCTCTATAAAGTACATAAATTGCATGAAGAGGCGAAAAATGTAGCTTATAGTTTTCTAAAGAAGAGGTGAGAAATTTTGGGCTATCGTTTGAAAGAATCACAAGATCAACAGCTTTTTTGTCTTGATCTAAACTCATTTGAGTTGGATTGAAAGAGTCATCAAGCGGATTATATTTTTCTTGCTTTTTCAAATGTTTCATAAGCTTTACTTGTAGATTGCTGATAACTGTGTGCTCCCTGATTGGGTTGCTATCATTAATAATGTATTGAATATCTGGGATAAAAAGAGAGTGAGTAGGAGCCATTTCAATCATAGGGACCATAAACGCAAAATCATCAGCAGAGGGAAGAAATTTCCCTTTGTAGAGAAAGTCTTTTAATTTAATCATTTTAAAAAGACCTGCATAGAAGGTTCTCAACATGCTTATGCAAAAAGGTATATCCCTTATGTTGTTATTAATTAAGTCTTTATCGCTTATGCATACGCCATCTTTTTTTTCATATTTAGGGTGGTTGATTGCCATTGAATATGTGAGCCAAACATCTGGATTTTGATAAAAATGGTTCACATCTTTTAAGACATTTTCATGTGCAAGCCAATCATCACCATCTAAACAAACGATGATTTCATCATTTCTGCAAGATACATATGCTTTATAAAGATTTGCAAGCTTTAAGCGTCTTTCAGTATTGTGAATTAGTGTCACTTTGTCTTCGATTCGATGGTCTTTGATAAATTTTTCTACTTTTTCATAAGTTTTATCAGTTGAGCAATCGTCTATGTAGATCACCCTGAAATTTTTATACGTTTGATCAAAAACAGATAAGAGATTTTTTTCACAATAAATTTCATTATTGTAAGAAGCTATTACTACAACAAAAGATTTTTGTTCTGTTACAGGGTATTTAGCATGGAGATTTCTTGTGATTCGATGCTCTTCTCTTGATAGATGCCCTTGAGGAGGTTTTTGTTTTTCTGTGACAGGAAAATATTGAACGGAGGGTTGTTGGTATTTGTTATTTTTATAAGCATTATGAAGTCGATGAATTCTTCGATAGGGAAAATATGAGAGTAGAGCAAAACAGGTGAGAATAATTGTTAATGCATTAAACAGAATCTGGTGCTTTTTCATATAAGTAAAAGTATAGATCTTTAGTCCCATTTCTCACAATAAAAAGGGGAAAATGAAGCTTTGTAGCTCTCCTCTCTTTTTTTTGACAGATTGAATTGAGGCTCTTTAAGTTTATCAAAAAATTGCTCAAGAGAGTCTACCCTTACTCCAGATTTATGAAGAGGGACTTGTCTCTCTCCAAGAAAATATAGAGGTTTATCAAAGTATAGAAAATCGTAACCGATAGATGAGTAATCACCTAAATAGACATCAACTCGATTAAGTAGAGGGTAGATAAGAGGCATTTCAAATAAGACTCGTAAGCTCTCTTGCGTTTTGTCGAAACTAAGTGCTCTATAAACGTCTGCAGGATAATATTTTTCTAAAAGAGGATGAATTTTAATAATTAGATTCATTTCAGCTGGAAGCATCGCGATCAGATTTTTCCAATTTGCAAAAAAAGATGTTCCAGTTTCTTGATCATGCCATGTCGGAGCATAGAGAATAGTCTTTTTTAGAGGGGGTAAAAAAAGTTCTGCATCAATCAGATTGTCATAAAACTGTTTGAATTTTTTGTAGTACGCAAGTCTAAAATTTCCAATAAGAAGAGAGTTTTCATTCTCTTTAAATTGCTCTTTTTGTCTCTCTCCATAGAGTAATATAAAGTCTTGATTTGTTTCAGGAATCATTGTCGGGTCATAATACCCTTTATCAGAGAGCCCATGTGGGCAATAGCAGTAGCGCATTGTATGAATATTCATCGCTTGATAAGCAGCTTGTAGCTCCTCTTTTGCATATTTTGTAGATAAAATTAGCATATCATACGATTCAGAGAGCTGTTTCAAATTGATCGGAGAATAAAAAAGATCTACAAACGGATAGTATTTTTTTGCAACTTGATAAGTTGTAGCATCATCAACTAGCAGGGGACAATTTAAAAAATGAGCAAGAGGAGATAAGTGATCGAGGTGATGAAAGAAGGGGCCACTAAGTAGAGCTACTTTTTTAAAGGAAGTGAAGTTCGTTTTCAAAGTAGGTTTCATATGTTGTCTTTATAATATGTGCAAGTTCTTCATAAGGAGCGTTTTTATCAAAAGCATAAGAGAAAAGAGTTTTTCTTGCATCGCTATAAATATCTGGTTTTTCTAGATCTTTAAAAAGTTTTTCTAAAGAGGTCATATAACCTGTGTGATGGATGGGGCTTTTTTCTTGACTCAAGAAGAAAATTGGACGGTCAAAGTAAAGAAAATCGTAATTGATTGATGAGTAGTCTCCAATTAGTATGTCCACTCTGCTTAAAAGAGGGTATACAGGGGGAAATTCGTCTAGAAATTTAATGTTAGGCAAGTCTTCGTATTTTTCTTTAAGGCCATAAAAAAGACCTTTTAAAAGTATATTTGGATGAAGCTTGATAAATAAGTTGTAAGAGGAGGGGAGATGCTTCAGAATAAAAATTAAAGACTCCTCAGTATCTGGATTTCCCCAAGTGGGAGCAAAAAGGAGTGTTTTTTGTTTTTTTTCAAAACGGAGTTTTTTTTCTAAAACTGTTTCGTAAAAACTTTTGTGTTTTTCATAAAATTTTGCCCTGTAGTTTCCTACTACTATTTGTTGATAAAAGTGTGGTAAGAGATTTTTCTTAGATAAGATGTCAACCATCTGTTTCCCATAAGTAAGTACGATTTTTTCATCTATTAAACCAGCCAAGTTATCTTTATCAGAGTTTCCGTGCGGAAGCCAAATCGAGAGGAGTTTTTTTCTTAATTTGTGTTCATCAAAAAAAAAGAGGGGAGCAATAAGTTTTTTTGGAAAGCAGGTAAAAATAACGTCGTAATCTTTTACAATAGATTCAGAAAAAGAGAGAGGGGAGCAAAGTTTTAGATTTGTCTTAGGATAAAAATCTCTAGCCAACGAGTGGATATATTCATTTGTAAGGATTAACGGAATTGAGAGTAGATCTGCAAGGGGTAGTATATGATCAAGATACTGAAAGTCAACGCCATACAAAAAAGCTGCAGATTTATGCATTTTGATCTTCTAGGAGTAGAGGTTTTTTCTTTATCTTAGCTTTTGGTCTAATTTTTTGCAGTGGATAGAGAGACCTTTTTTTAAGATCGCTATTAATTTTTTTTTGCTCCCCGATTTTTTTTTTAAGCGAACTTATTTGTTCTAAGTAGACTGTAATTTCGGGCACATCAAAAATTGATGATTTATTTAATAGAAGAGCTTTTCTCTTTTTTTGTAATAATAAGCTCTCTTTTTTAAGCTCTCCGTTGTCTTGGATCGAAGTGTGTGTAGTTGAGCCTTGTATAAGATACGATTCTTCCATCTTCAATCTAGATAAAAGCTCTCTTAAACAGAGCACTTCTTTTTCTAAATCGTGTAATCCATCTTCTTCCATATTAATTTATCGTATACAATACTCTACGATATGGAGCAAGTAAGGAAATGGTTTTTAGAAAATAGGCGGGTTTTCCCTTGGAGGGAAGAGAAAAATCCGTATGCTGTTTTGGTTTCAGAAATTATGCTTCAGCAGACAAGAGCTATAGTTGTTGTTCCCTATTTTGAAAAATGGATGAAAAAATTTCCAAATTTAGAGGCGCTTTCAAGAGCATCAGAAGAGGAGGTAATAAAACTTTGGGAGGGGTTAGGCTACTACTCAAGGGCTAGGAATTTACTTGCGCTTTCTAAACTGTTAGTTCATCAAAATTTTGGTAATATTCCCCAATCATATGAGGAGCTTTTGCGGTTAAAAGGAATAGGCCACTACACAGCAGGTGCTATCGTCTCATTCGGATATGGGAAAAAAGAGGCTGCGCTTGATGGGAATGTTATTCGGGTAATTACAAGATTGGTTGCATTTGAAAAACAGGCAAATAAAGAGATAAAAACTCTTCGAAAAATTGTTTATGATTTTTTGCCTGATGTAGAACCAGAAATAGTTATGGAGGGTTTAATTGAGCTTGGCGCTACAATTTGTATGAAAAAACCGCTCTGTCAGAAGTGTCCTCTAAAAACAGATTGTTTAGCTTTTAAAAATGGAAATACAGAAAAGTTTCCACTCTTGCCAAAGAAAAAGAAAATCACAAAACTTTTTCGATTTGTAGGTTGTATAACCTTTCAAAATGAGTATCTTGTAAAACTTCCTGAAAAAGGTAAAATCATGTCAAGTCTTTATGAATTTCCCTATATTGAAGCAGAGGAAGATTTTATTTTTACGAAATTCCAAAAAAAAATTGAAAACCAGTTAGGTCTTAGATTGAAGCTTATCTCTCCACTCAAAAAAGAAAAACATCATTTTACAAGATATCAAGCCGATTTATTTCCTTTTCATTTTGAAGCGATTCAAAAAAAAGAGATAACAGGGTGTGTTTGGGTTTCTAAAAATACGCTCTTTGAGCTTGCCTTTTCAGCAGGTCATCGCCGTATTAAGAATAAAATAGATTTTTAGTGTCTAAAAATAGGGTTATAAGTATGGTGACTCTATGCAGACAAGAGAGTTTTGGCAGCAGCAAGGTTTAGAACATGTTATTCCTAAAGGATTTGGACAATTTCCTGAGGGATTTGACGTACACGATGTTTTAAGAAGTTTATCGCAAGAGATCGGGTATCAAAGTGTTATTGATTTCGGCTGCGGGTATGGAAGATTGTGTGAAAGCTTTGACCCTGAAAAATATTTAGGGATCGATGTTAATTTGCAGCTAATTGAAGATGCGAAAGCAAAATTTCCAAACTATAAATTTACTCCTTTAACAAATGAGGTAATGGGGGCAGAACTCTATCTTGCTTATACTGTTTTTCTTCATCTAAGTGATCGAGAGCTTCATGAAGCACTAAAGCAATTTCGTTGTAAATGGCTAATTGTTGCTGAAATTTTAGGCAAAGAGTGGCAAAGAGATGGCGATCCAAAAGTGTTTAGTCGCGATTTGTCTGACTATGTTCAGCTTTTGCGCTCTCATGATCTTGTTTTGCATAAACATGTAAGGCGCGGTTACAAAAGATACCAAGATATTCCTTGGTATAAAGGGAAAAATACCGATATTTCATTTCTTGTTTTCCGTAAATGCCTCAAAAATCCGCTTTGTTAACAGTGCTATCATACTTTGAATTTTGAGTTGAAAGGAAAGAATTTGTCTGGTATTTTTTAACCATGCAAATAAAATTTCCAACACAAGAAAATTATGAGCCTTTTGATCTCAAGGCTTTTTTGTTTAAGTACAAAGATAAGATCTTAATGGGAAGTGCCTTTTTTTTGATGGGACTTACTTTTTTTATAAAGCTAGTTACTGGGAATGAGAGGGCTCTAAATGAATTTCATCATTCAAATCTCTTGCAAGAGAGATGTAGGTTGGGGCAAGAGGTAGATCTTAAGGAAATTTCTTCTTTAATAAAAACTCATAAAGAGTTAGCTCCTCTTTTTTCGTCTTACCTAGAAGAGGCCCATGCTCTTAAAGGTGATACTAAAAAAGCAAAGCAATTATCAGATGCTTCATTAAAACGGCTCTCTTTTTTAGATCCATGCTATAAAGAGTTTGCGCGAACTTCTTTGTTTATTCAAGAGGGAAAGTATGACGAGGCTCTAGCTAGATCTCTACTTATGAAAAAAGAGATGAACAAAGATAAATTTCCTAACTTGTTTGCGTTAAATTTAGTAAGAATTGCCTTTTTAGAAACTTTACTAAAGAGTCCGTCGTCCTCTGCAAAATGGGAAGAAGCAAAAGAGGCAGCTTCGAATGAAGTATATCTTCATTTCACTGAAGATGACCTCACTCTGTTCGATTTATATCTCTAATTTTGAAAAAAGGTAAAGCTCCCAAGAAAAAGGAGCTTTACGTGCTTAAATCAATTTATAAGATTTATTTGGTATCACAAGAGCCTGAGCAATTGCAGATATGAAGGGCGATTGATTTTCCTGCAATCAGTCCTACAAGCGCAAATATAACCAGTGGCAAAAAAATACTAAGCAAAATAGCTACGATTGCTGTTGCAATTGAGCTAACTTTTTCTTTACAAGCAAGCTCCATTCCAGTATACAAGATTTTTTTTACATGTTTTGGAAATAAGGCTCCTATGATTCCTAAAATCATACATAAGAGAATGGACCACAATATCATAGCCCCTCCCCAAACGAGGGTAAAAATTGCTGTAAGCACAAAAACTGTGCATAGGCAAATTTCTACACCATATTTTTTCACTTTGTTTTCTAGTTCTGATACCGTGAAACCATTACGAGGTTTTTGCTCGTTATCCATAATTATGTCCCCTCTTTTATTAACTTCACCTTATGAATCACCTCTATTTTTTGCAAGGGTGGGGGATAATTTTTTTTTGACTGGTTGCAAGGTTTATAAGAAAGGGATACAATAGCTTCTATTTAAGTATTTTTTGAAGGACTGATTTGTAGGAATGCTCGTAGAAAAACAGATATCGATTTCAAGCTATCTTAAGGTTTTAAATTCCGGAATCGCCCTTTTTTTTAGCTTAACGATGCTTATCCCTCTCTCCGCATTCATTTTTTCAGTCTTAGTCGATTCTCATGATTTACATAAAAAAAGTGGCGCCTCTTTATTTTTTCAAGATAAAGAGGGCGAAAAAAAGAGGGTGTCGCTTACTGATCAAAAACTTGAGAATTCTTTTATCTCACTTAATAATAACGAATTGAAAGCTGTTTTTTTCCCCGATTTTGAAAAAGAGTTTGTTGTTTTAGAGCATACGCAAAGACCTGATTTAGTCAAAAAAGAGGATCTGTTTATAGTTGGTCTCGAGAGTAGTCAAGAAAAAAGACTCGCCTACCAAGGGGAGAAAATATATTTAACATGTAAGAATGGGCAGGAAATTTCGTTTGCCTTAAGTCAAACTCCTTTTTGGTGTCAATTTTATGAAAAAGAGTGTGGGCGGTTTGAGGTTCAGTTTGCAGCTGAGTTTAAAGGAGTAGATAAAACCTCTTTATATTCAGATAATCAGATGTTTGTGGTTGATTTAAAGAAGGATTTTTCAACTGGTGCAATCTTTTGTGAAAACAAGTTAGCTTTAATCTCTCAATTTTTAGCAAAAGTAAAGATCTATGAGCCTGATCTTTTGATTCAAATCTATGGAGGAAAGAGTTTTGAGGGCGTAAAAGGGTTGTATAGAATGATTAGTGGTTCTGACTCTTTTTTTATAAAGGAGGGCGAGTTTTTTGTGTGGCGAAATGGAAAATTGGAGCAGGAGAAAAATAGAACGCAAAATGCCCCTCTTTTGCTAGTTAAGTCACTAGATTCTTTCAAGTGTGAAATAGTTGTATGGGATTCTGAAGGAATTTATAATAAGTTTATTACAATTCCTTTGACAAAGAGTGCTCCATCAAATTTAAAAATAGGGGAGTTTTTTAGTAAAATTCACCAAAGAACAGATGTTTCAGTTACCTGTCAGCTGCATGGGAGAAATGTGATAGTCAGAAAAGGGGATTGGCTTCTTTGTCAAAAAGGGCAGTTTCGTAACTTACGAACAGCAGATGAGATCAAAGATTATTTAAGGTATGCTTTAAAGGGAGAACTGTTTATTTTTGATGGTATTGTAAAGAAAGAAGGGGTAACTTTGTTTACAGGACATTTATTCAATGAAGAGAGGACGGCTTTAAAAAAGGTCGAAATCGCCCTAGCAGAAAGAAAAAAAGCGCCTCCTTCAAAGAAGAAAGAGACAAAAGTAGCACCTCAGCAGGTAAGAGATGAATAACTATTTTTTAACAATAAGTTTACTTATTTTTAGTAAATTGCTGCCACAAACAATTGAAGAAAAATTGGCATCTTTTGAAGAGAGTAAACAGATTGATAAAAAGGAAATCGCAGGAGAAGCTCCAAGGGTCAATTCAATGTTAAGCTCTTTAAGAAAAGAGCTTAAGAACAAATACTTAGTTGTAAATCGCTTGATAAAAGAAGACGCTCCCGAAAATGAGTATGGGGAGTTATTAGAAGATATTAATCTTCTTCGCTCTGAAATTTACGAAGTTGAGGGAAAATTTAGAGATGACCAGATAGGAGAGATTTTAAAAGAGGGTGACTCTTACGGAATTTGGGAGCAAGAGGAGATTAATGTATCTCAGTTTATTGTTGAGTATGGGTCGCAAGACTATCTTTATGTAATACCTCAAGAGGTTGCGTCAATTAAGTTGCAGCTCCACTCGTCACTTATGATTCCAAGAGAGAGCTACCCCTCTTTAATTGAAGCGATTCTTAAGTATAATGGAGTTGGTATTAAAGAGGTTAATGCCTATACAAGACAGCTTTATGTTCTCAAGCAAGACTTAGCAGCTGTAAGTGTGATAGCATCGCTAAAGTATGAATTAGACGCTCTTGACCCGAAGACAAGAGTTGCCTATTTGTTTTCCCCTGCAGCAGAAAATCTCAAGAGTGCATTTTATTTTTTAGAAAGAATTAGAGATCCAAAATCGACTTTTATTTACCAAGTTGGTCCAAAAATTGCACTTATTGGACTCCAGGAAGATGTAAAAAAACTTGTAGTGATGTGTGAAAATATATGGGAAGCGAAGTTACCTAAAATTACAAGGGTTGTGCCGACAACGCGAATGAATGCTGATGATGTCATTAAAGTGTTAAAAAATTATTTTAATGGACTTTCAGATTCTTCAAAAACAATGGTTTCGATGAAAGGAGGGCACGATCTTTCAGTAATTCCTCTTGCCAAAGAGAGTGGTGTGATATTGATTGGAAGTTCTGATATTGTTGAAAGAGCTGAATCTATTGTCAAAGAGACTGAAGGGCAAATGGATGATCCATCGGAGCTTACAGTCTACTGGTATACTTGCAGCCACACAAATCCTGTCGATTTAGCAGAAATTTTAGAGCAAGTCTACGGCTCTTTGATTATTTCTAAGTTAGAAGGAGGGGATGCAAAAGGGGTTGAGAGTAGCGATAATTACGATCTAATTACAAATCAAGAGCCTATCCCTTCGCTTCAGCCAGAAACTCAAGGGAATTCCTTCCCTGGAGGGGCAGAGACCTATAGGGGTTGGGAGTCCCTTTCTGGGGGCGGCAATAAGAAAAAAATTGCGCAAGAGAATCAGCAAGAGCAAGCGAAAGGAAAAAAACATAATTTCATTCCCTATCCTGCTACTGGCTCTATTTTAATGGTTGTTCGTAAAGATACACTTCCAAAAATTAAAGAAGTTATTAAAAGATTAGATATTCCAAAAAGAATGGTAGAGCTTGAGGTTCTTCTATGCGAAAGAATGCTCCAAAACTCGACAAGAACAGGAATTAATCTATTAAAAATTGGAACAAATGCTTCTCAAACCAAGACGGGTGGAGTTAGCTACGATAGAACTGATGCACCAATTGTTAAAGGGATATTTGAATTCTTTTTTTCAAGACCTTCATCAAAAGTGTTTCCTGCATTTGATGTAACGTACAATTTTCTTCTCTCACAAGAGGATGTAAGAGTTTCTGCATGTCCTTCTGTGATTACCTTAAACCAAGTTCCCGCAACAATTGCTATTACAGATCAGATTTCAATCAACAACGGAGCCTCTCCTGTCGATACGCAAAGTAATAAAGTTTTTTTCCAAGACTCTTATGAGAGGGCAGATTTTGGTATTACAATGACTTTAACTCCAACCATTCATGAACCAGATATCGATGACCCTAATCAACAAATTTATGTTACTTTAGACAATAATATAGCTTTTGAGAATATTAAAAGAGATAGTCAAAAAGATAGGCCAGATGTTCATAAAAGAACTGTCAAAAATCAAGTTAGGATTGCAGATGGTCAGACGATTATTTTAGGCGGTCTTCGTAGCAAAATGGCAGAAGATAAAAATGAAAAAATTCCATTTTTAGGCGAACTTCCGGGAATCGGAAAGTTATTTGGAACAACTGTTTTAAATGATAAGTCAAATGAAATGTTTATTTTCATTAAACCAAGAGTAGTTCATGATCCTAAGCAAGATTTGCTTCGGATTCGTGAAGATAGACTTAAAAAAAGGCCTGGCGACATAGAGTTTTTGCTTGATAAAATTAAAGAGGCGAGACAGAGAAAAGAATCAAGATTATTTGAGCGCAGTTTCAACCTTTTCTTCGGAGATCCAAATGACCCGACTACTCAATTTTGATAAATATGCAGCGCTTGAAGCAGTTGCAGATCAATCAGGGCTTTCCTTTGAAAAAGATCTTTTAAAATTTGAGTTCATTACAGAAAAAATAAAAGTCCTTCCTTACGCATATGTGAAGAAAAAATGCATCATTCCGCTAAAAGAGGAAGAGGGTGTTTTGTATATTGCTATACAAGATCCCTATGATTTGGAGACATCAAGTGAAGTGAAATGCATGACTGGCTCTTTTGTTAAAGAAGTTCTTGCTTCGAAGGAGGCAATTGAAGAGGCAATTGAAAAATGTTATGCAGATAAAGAGGATGCATCGCTTGTTATTCAAGAGTTAGATCAGGAAAAATCTCTTGATACACAACTTGAAAGCAGTGAAGAGTACGATCTTTTAGCAGGCGACTCTGATTCATCTATTATAAAAATATTTAATACAATTTTAGTTGAGGCATTAAATAGTGGCGCTTCAGATATTCATTTAGAGCCAATTGAGAAGGGCATTCAAGTTCGGTATCGAATCGATGGCATGCTCCAAGTTAGACACACCCTTTCAAAAGATGTCCAACTCCCCCTTGCAACAAGAATCAAAGTTTTAGCCAAATTAGATATTGCAGAACAGAGACTGCCTCAAGATGGACGTATCAAGCTCCGTATGGGTGGGCGTGAAATCGACTTTAGGGTAAGTACTATTCCTGTTGTTTTTGGAGAAAGAGTTTGTTTGAGAATATTAGATAGATCACAACTTCAACTAGGTCTAGATCAGCTCGGGATTCGAGCTGAAATGCTGCATGTTCTTCGAAAGCAGATTAGAAAGAATCAAGGGATTTTGTTAGTTACAGGTCCCACAGGAAGTGGTAAAACAACAACACTCTACAGCATGCTGTCCGAAATAAGATCGCCGGATGTGAATATTATGACAATTGAGGATCCAGTTGAATTTAAGCTTGAAGGTCTAGCTCAAATCGGAGTCAATCCAAAAATTGATTTAAATTTTGCAAAAGGGTTGAGACATATACTTAGACAAGATCCTGACGTAATCATGATTGGGGAAATTAGGGATAAAGAGACTGCTGAAATTGCTATCCAAGCTTCATTAACTGGCCATTTAGTAATTAGTACGCTACACACAAATGATGCTCCTTCAGCGATTGCAAGACTTGTTGATATGGGAATTGAGCCTTATTTATTGACGTCTTCACTAATAGGAGTTCTCGCACAAAGGCTTGTTCGCAAAATTTGTCCAAAGTGTAAAATTTCTTATGAGCCGACAAAAGGGGAAATTGTAGAGCTTGGTCTTAAAAATCAAGGCGTAGAGACGTCAAAGATTGTCTTATATAAAGGGAAGGGTTGCCAGCACTGTTTTAACACAGGATATAAAGGAAGAGAGGGCGTTTATGAATTTATGCCGGTCTCTTTAAAAATTAAGCAGCAGGTTTTATCAAGTGCTGATTCGACAAAACTGCAAAAAATTGCTCTAGATGAGGGAATGCTTAGCCTAAGAAAAGAGGGTATTCTTTTGGCACTATCAGGTGCTACTTCTTTAGAAGAGGTTTTACGAGTCTCTAGACAATTAGATGAAGAGGTCTAGTGGGGCATTTTATGAAAAATCGGTTAGAAAGAAAATGTAAAAAGCCTAAATCCTATCTTTTGGGGGTAATTTAGTATGCCGCTATTTCAGTATGGAGCAATCGGAGTTGATGGAAAAAAATTTCGCGGCGTTATAGATGCAGATAGCCTTGAACTTGCAAAGGAGAGACTAAGAAGCAAAGATGTGATCGTCTTTGAGATGAAACTATCAGAAAAAGAGGGGAGAGTAGCTCTTGGCTCTGAGACAGTAATTCATTTTACAAGAGACTTATCAGGTCTTTTGCGCTCTGGTCTACCGCTATACGAGAGTTTACTTACTATTGAAGAAAAATATAGATCACATAAACACCATTTTCTTTTTTTAGATCTTTGTGATCAGATCAAACAGGGAAAGTCTTTATCGCAAGCTCTTGCAGTCTATCCAAACTCTTTCAATTCTATCTACATTTCCATGATAAGAGCGGGGGAGACAACGGGGAATTTGGAAAAAGCTTTTTCTCAGCTGTATAAAGTTATTTCTAGAAATGAGAAGTTTCGAAAGCAAATTCGATCTGCAATGGTCTATCCAGGATTTTTGGCAGCTTTTTGTGTAATTGTTTTAATTGGGCTATTTCTTTTTTTAATTCCGTCGATGAAAGAGCTTTTAGAGGGTCGTGAGCTTCATCCAATTACTAAAACAATTTTGGCAATTAGCAATAGTTTAGAGAAAAATATTCTCTTTTACATAGGTTTTTTTACTCTATCTATTTCAGCAGGAAGTTTTTTGTTAAAGACTAAAAAATGCAAAGACTTTTTTAAAAAGGCTCTTTTGCATATCCCTCTTACCAAAACTCTTTATACAGAGAGTATTTTAATGAGATTTTCAAGAGTTTTTGGTGTTTTGCTTTCAAGTGGGGTGCCGATTGTAGAGGCTTTAAAGCTCTCTAGAAGTATTATGAACCACATCGTGTTTGAAGAGGCTATAAAACAAACAGAGGAGGGGATTGTACAAGGAAGACGACTTTCTGAAGAGTTAAAAAAATCGCACCTTTTTCCCCCTTTGATGATAAGAATGCTTCAGACAGCTGAGGAGACGGGCAATCCTACAGAAATGCTAGAGCATGTAGCAGACATTTATGAAGAGCAACTAGAAAGAACACTTGTTCAATTTACAAATCTTTTGCAACCTGTTATGCTGCTCATTCTTGGGATAATTGTCGGAGTTGTTTTACTCTCTGTTCTTCTCCCACTTACAGATGTTTCAACATTATTATGAGGTGTAATATATGATTAAGATGAAAAAAAGAGCTCTTACCCTTATTGAAGTTATGATAGTCATTTTTATCATTGGCCTTATAGGTAGTGTGATAGGTTACAATATGAAAGGGAGTCTTGATGAAGGAAAATCGTTTAAAAGTGAGCAAGGCTCAAAACAAGTTTATGATTTTCTAACTCTTCAAATAGCGCAGAAAAAAGATGCCTTTGATAAAGTTTTAGCAGATCCTGAGGAGGCTTTGAAAGATACCGGATTTGTCAATAGAGCAGATAAATTGATCAGGGACGGTTGGAATCAAAAATATATAATTGAAAAAATTGATGTTCCAGAGGGAAGGGATCCCGATTTTATTGTTTTTTCAAAAAACTGGTATAACTTTTTAAAGAGTAAGAAAAAACTTACAAACCAAGAGATGCAAGATGAATATCCATGGGCGTTTCATTTTGATGAGGATGAATTAAAGTCTGATAATTAATGACAAAAAAAAGGAAAGCTTTTACTTTAATTGAACTATTAGTCTGTCTCTTATTACTCTCAATGGCTGGGTCAATTTTGATTTTTAAAGGGGGGAAACTTTTAAAAGAGAGAAGGTTTTCCTCTTCTTGTGAAAAAATTAGTAGTGAAATTAATTTTACAAAAAATTTAGCAGTAACGTACCAAATTGATATCGAATTAGTCCTCGAACAAAAAAGCGGAAAGATATATCTTACCCGTAAAACGGACTTTGCCCCTAAGTCTATTAAGAGTCTATTTCAAGGTGAGCTCTCTTTCCCAGAGGTTGTTTTTGGTAAGGAGAGTGAAAAAAAAGAAGTTTTCTTTTATAGCAATGGGTGGATAGAGGGGGAAGAAAAAATTACCCTTTGTATGGCAAGTCATTTAAAAAAACAATATAGTTTGCAAATAAAACACTCTTTTAGGAAGGCTGTATGAAATTTGTTTTGGTAGCATGTACTTTAGTAAGTTCAATTTTTTGTCATGAAGTTGAAATTGTAAGAGACCACCTACAACCTAGAGCGCCGGAGTGGAGACCCTCAATAGTTGAGACTTATCCTAATGGCTCTGCAAAAGCTGTCTACTTTTTTGAAGATAGTGCCGATGGTAAAGAAATCTCTGTAAAAAGAGTTGTTTTACGTGAGGGGGGAGCTGTTTCGGTCGAAGAGGATATGGAGGGAGATCTCCAGCACGGTCTTTCTGTTAGTTATTACGAAGATGGAAGAGTTAAAGAGATTACTTCATATGCAAAAGGTGTTAAGCACGGGCCACATAAAGAATTTTATCCAAGCGGCAGTTTAAAAAGTGAAGAATTATATGATCAGGGTCTAATTTGGGGGCAAAAGACAAGCTTTTTTGAAGATGGGCAAAAAGAGTTTGAGTGTTATATCAATAAAGGAAAAATTGAAGGCGAGGCTTGGACTTATTATCAAAGTGGAAAAAGAAAAGGGATGGTTCCCTATCGAGCTGGCTTAAAAGAGGGTTTAGCAATCGAGTGGCATCAAAATGGTGTGACGAGTATTAAAGTAAACTATGTAGCCGATAAAGAGAATGATTTTGGGAATAATCCCGCTTTAGTTGCCTACGATGAAAATGGGGCAATTTTTTCTATTAGACATTTCTCATACGGAGTTCCTGTTGGAGTTCATGTAGTCTATCATCCGAATGGGCAAGAAAGTGATAAGGTTGGGTATAAAGATGGGAAGATGCATGGACCTGCGCAAGCTTTTTCTCTAGATGGAGAGCTAATCGGAGAGACGACATACAAAGAGGGGCTACGCATTGGAAAATCTTGGCTAAAATATGAAAATGGAACATTCAAGTTTATTGCAGAATTTAATGATAAAGGAGAGCTTTTAAAACCAATTCAAGAGTTTGCCGAAAATGGGCAAATGACTGCGGTCTACTCTCTAACCAGTAGTAATGAGCTTGATGGCAAATTTCAAAGATGGAGCGATCAGGGAGTTTTATTAGTCGATTACTTCTACCAAGGGGGAAAGTTTTCAGGAGAGCAGAAAGAGTTTTACTCAAATGGTAATCCGTATAAAGTTTTTTCTTACAAAGATGGGAAGTTAACAGGAGTTGGACAGGAGTGGCATGAAAACGGAAAGCTTGCTTTAAAGGCAACCTATGTAGAAGACAGGGTTGATGGAGAGATTACTGAGTGGTATCAAAACGGTCAGATGAAATCAAAAAGAACTTTTATTAAAGGAGAGCCTAACGGGTTACACCAATCATGGTATGAAAATGGGATCGAAAAAGAGAGTGTAAATTTTCAAAAAGGTGTGATGACTGGTATACACAGACAGTGGAATGAAGAGGGTGAGCTTTTATTAGAAGAGAGTTACGATAAAGGAAAAGTTAAGGGTGTCGTTTCTACATTTTATGGGAAAAAAAGACCTAAAGAAATTGTAGAAGTAGCTCATGGTGTTAGACATGGGAAGACACAAGAGTATTACCCAAATGGGCAACTAAAATTAAAAGTTAGTTATCAAAATGATAAGCCAGAGGGTGTTGCTGAAGGGTATTATGAAGATGGGTCTCTTGCTTTTTCTAAGTTTTATAAAGAGGGGCTTTTTGTCGGGGAGCAAAAAGAATTTTTTAGAAAAGAGCAATTAAAAGAGGCAAAAGAAGAGCACGCCCTTTCAGGGGTTTGTTTCTATAACAGCAAAGGGAATATGCAGGGTGAGCAAAAGATGTATCATCCAAATGGAAATTTGCAATCAATTGTAACTTATGATGATGGTGTTTTGCACGGAAGAAAAGCGCTATTTTCTATCCAAGGTGAAATTATAGAAGAGGGGTTTTATGAAAAAGGGAAACTCAGCGGGAAATTTATGCAAAAGGATCAATCGGGTAAAGAGATTGTTTGCCACTATGTAAAAAATAGAAAAGAGGGGCCTTATGAAATATTTTATCCGCTCCATGAAAAATATGGGAAAGTTAAAGCTTTAGAGGCTACTTATAAAAATGGCTATATTGAAGGGGAAGTAAAAGAATTTAATGATGTGGGCGTTATGGTCGCTTCTTCTCACTTTGTAAAAGGAAAAAAAGAGGGTGAAGCTTTTTTATATAACATGAAAGGCAAACTTGCTTGTAAAATGAGCTTTGCAAATGATAAAAAGAGTGGGCCTACAATTCAATACGATCCAGAAGGGGCTATTTTTAAAACTACTCCTTATGAAAATGATACTATTTCGGGCGAAGAGATCACCTACTATCAAAATGGAAGCACATCTTCTATAGTCACTTATAAAAATGGTAAATTAGATGGACCCTCAAAGTCTTGGAATGAAGAGGGTACTTTAGTTTTTGAAGGCGACTATAAAGAGGGCAAAAAAGAGGGTAAATTTAATAAGTATTTCGATAATGGAAAGCCCAAGATCATCCAAATTTATAAAGATGATACCCTTGTTTCAAAAGAGACGTTTAAATAAAAATCCCATTGTGGAAAAGAAAGAATGCGATGGCGCCTTTATTAAAGGCGCCATTGTGCATAAAAAAATCGTCTCCTTCTTGATAACGAGCTCTATTTTCTTCTGGCATTAGCATCTTTGCGTGCTCGGTGTTTTCAAAGTCGAACCCATCAATTGTTTTTTCGAACCAAGGCCCCATAAGAATAAAAAGTTTTTTTATGGTCGGATCTGGCGTGTAAGAGTTTGCAAGTTTTTGAAAAAGAAAATCTACTGGTTTATACTCTCTTAAAAAAGCTTTAATAATCTGACATTTTTTATGATCAAAATTAGTTGTGATATTTGCCCAAAAAGCTCCTAAATTCCTTGAAGGTACTGGATTTCCGAGGATGCTATTAAACTCTTTTAAAATCTCTTGAAAAAAGTCGGCCTGATGTTTTTCTCTTGGGTATAGAGTTGTGGTAATTTCTAACAAAAGATTTTTTTGGTATTCACAAAGAATAGATTTTAACAATATTGCTATATTGTTAGCATCCAGAAGTTCTGTGGATACCTGCAGTAAAATAGTTTCTGCCCGGACAAGAGTTTGATCTGTGCAATCTGTATGTGTAAGTTCAGCTAGAGTATTTCTTACAAGCTCTTTATACGAATCAGAGTAGTCAGGGTTTTTTAGAGCTTTTTCTTTTAGTTGTAAAAGTGCATCTAAAATTTTACTTAAAGAGATATGAGATTTATAAGAGATGCTTCTACAGAAACATAAAGAGGAATTTAACTGCTCTGAAGAGAATAAATCTTCTAACTTCTGAATCTCTGAAGGTAAAATAAGAGATTCGCCTTGAAAAACGTACAGCTCTTTATACCGTTTAAGATTCATGTAGCTTTTTAGATGAGCGTGCAGGAGATCTTGATTAAAGTCTAAGATATCTCGATTCATAGGGAACCGATGTTGCTCCTGAAACTTGGAAATCATTTTAAAAGATTGACTTAGAGTAAGGGTAATTTCTTTTTTTTTAGGAAAGGCAAAAGGGGGTTTAACTTTTGAAAGCTTTTCAAAAATTCTAAGTGAGAAAAGAATTACTTTATGAACAACAAAACCAATTGCTAATTGGGTAACAACAAAGGGAATAGCGCAAGCAAAAACTGCTTTTTGACAAAAGTTTGTAGGGGATAAACGTAGAGATTGGATAATCATGCGTTAACTTTTTATAAGAAGTTGAAACAAAGTAGTAGTAGAACTTTTTTTTTCTTTTCGGATGACAAACTGAGAAGTTATAATAGGAGCAAGAGAGGCTGCGATAGGGGAGGGAGTTTCAAGAAATAATTTGCTTTCTTGATGTAAAACTTTACTTTTTGCCAAAAGAGTTACTAATTTTTCATACCCCTCTTGGCCAATAGGGTAAGGAGGATCAATAAATAAAATATCGAACGGATCTTTGTCAAAATCTTCTAAAAAAATGAAGGCATCTTTTTTTAAGATGAGAGAGCGGTGAGAGAGTTGTAGGGTTTTAATGTTTTCTTTGATGCATTCGATTGCAATTTGACCATTATCAATGAAACAGGCAAAACTTGCCCCCCTACTAAGAGCTTCTATGCCAATTGCACCAGAGCCTGCAAAGAGATCGAGAACTCTTGCGTTTTCAATAAAAAATTGACATGTATCAAAAATCGATTTGCGAAGAAGTGAAGTAATTGGTCTTGTTGAGGCAGTCTTTGGTATTTTGATAGTTCGCCCTTTTAATGAGCCTGCTAGAATTTTTAATGTCATAGACAAAGAAGTTTATCTAAAGTGACCATTTGATGTCAAAGGGTGCTATGAGGGCTCTTGCGGCTGCAAGCTCACTCTGATCGCTTGTAAAAATATAGTTCATAATATGAGCTAAAGCCTCTTTTGAAGAGATTTCTTTAGCTATTTCTTTATTTTTCTCAGCTTTTTTCAAATCAATTTTTTTCACAATATTGATCCACTTTTCGCCCGATTTTCCTTGGATTACTAAGTGTAAATCTTGTAGCTTTTCTGTTTGCCCATAAATATGGTAGAGCTTGTCTGCAAAAAGGAGTGGAGCTGTTTGAGAAAAGTGGCTAAAGGTAGCTTTTTCATTTGATGTGGCTAATGAGACTGAAATATCTGTAGCTAAGGGTCTTTGTAATCTTTTTGTCATTACAGCAAGTTTTCTTGGAAACGCAGAGTGTGTCTGTGAATAGATAAATTCGCCCCGTCCGAGTTTTGCTAAAAGGTCTAGCATGAATGTGTTGTTGTTATCGCTAATGGCAGCTGTACAGATTGTAAAATTGGAATTATTTTGATGAAATAGTTGTAATAGCGCATCTTTATTAAATCGAAGATTTTTTAAGAACTGCCCATTTGATAAAATAATAACTGTATATGGCTCATCAGTTTTTTCGGCCTCTTTTTTTATCTCTTCTAAAAGTGTTAAAAGAGTAACAAATGAAGAGCTCCATTTTTGACAGAGGCGGTCCAACTGTTTTTTTACATAGTTAATAGATGATTTGGATGGTCTTAAATCAGTTTGAGAAATTCTGTCATAGTTTTGATCAAAGGTAAAGATGTTAAATGAAGAGGATTCATGAAGTTGTGCTAAAGATTGTATGATTCCATTTTTAAAAGAGGAGAACCTATGGGACTCTATGGAACTACTTCGATCGAGAATGAAATAGACGTGGTTTTTGATCGGTTCTATACACTCATGATCGTATGGAAGAAGTTGTAGAGAGAAGGCATAGCCAGTCCGATCAGGTTTTTGGAGAATATGTACATCTATTTTAAAATCATCACTTAATGAATAAGTTTGCAACTCTTCTAAAGAGGGCATGTCCCCCATATGGTGTAAAATTTGTCTCGAAGCTCGATTTATAGATAGCGCCTCATGTAAAGTAAAGCTGAAGGATGAAATTTCTCTTGTTTGAGAAAGCAAAATATTAGTTTCGCTCGGATCCATTTGAGGGGAAAATGTTGTCGAAAATTTGCTTAAAGAAATTAAAGAAGGAGAGATCTCTGATCTCTTTCCAGGAATCAAACATTCTACAAGATCTGGATGTATAGAAGTGTAGGATAGTGTAGGTTCAAAACTTTTTAAAATCTCTGTTTCAGAAAGATAGGAAGTAGTTTGTAAAAATTGTTTTTGAGGAAAAATTGCCTCTTTTGATTGAATTTTAGGACCTAATCTGATGATAACATCCTCTAGTTTTTCATCAACTAGAGCAAAAGATTTTGTAAGAGTAATCTCGCCTTTCATGTTAGAGGTAAAGATTAGATTTGAGGAGGGTTTTATCAAAGAAATGTATTGTTTGGGTTCTTCTTTGGTATTAAATACTTTTACTAATGCATCGTGATAGTCAAACAGGTTGCCTTCATAAGATTTTTTCTCTATGGGGTATAATTTTACAAGCTCATGAAACAGATCTTTAGAAAAATGGGGGTGGCTAAAATTTTTATCAAAAACTGTTATTGAACTACCAGTAAAACCTATTGCTCTACTCTCATTTAACGCAAAATAGGAATTTTTATTTAAAGAGGTGGAGTGTTTTAGACAGACTTCAATTCCTTGATTACTCATGAGGGGTTTAAGGCTTATTATCTCATTTTGAGACGAGTATTTGGTGATAGCTGTTTTTTCTTTTTTTAATGTAAGAACTTTAGAAGAATTAGAGGGCTTCCAAAAACAGTTAGATGCAAGTAATAGAGGTTTTTCAGTCTCAACACTCTTTATATTTGTAAGTGAGCAAAAAGCTTGCTGAAGTTTAAAAACAGGATAGGTCTTATTTTTTGTCTCTAAGTCAAGAGTTGGCTCTTTTGATGAATAACTAATTGCTGCATGAAAAGATTTTTTTGGCTTTAGTTTTGTCTCTTGCAAAGAGAAGAGGGTTTTTTCCATTTGTAGAAGAGGTCTCGGAAGAAACAAGAAAGAATTAGAAGAGAGATTTTTTTTAGGCCCAAAATAGGAGGGGAAAGTGTATGAAAACGTCTCTTTAGAATAAACCGTACTCAAAAAATTTCGATACAATTTATCATTTTCGAAATGAAGAGAAAGAGATTCGTTTGGAAATTGACTAGAAAAAGAGAAGTTTGATGCAATTTGAGTAGGAGATAGTTTTTTTTGTAAGGGTCTAGTCACTTTAAAACTATTTTGGAGAGGTTTTGGCATTTGAATCGCAAACGAAGAGTTAAGAGAGGTTTTTTCAAAATTGATGTTTGCTCTACAAATATAGTGGGGTCCCTCTGCAGATTTTATTTTCCAATTAGGGGTGTACAATTTCGCTAAAAGATCACCACACTCTACTAAAAGATCGATTTGTGTAAGAGGTGCTAAAGATATAAAGGAGCTCTCTTTTTTAAGAGATTGCTTGAATTTTTTAGTTGGTTTTAAAGGTTGAGCAAGAGTTTGTGATTGAATAGCTAAAGTTTTTAAAGAAAGGTTTTTTGAAATTGAATTCTTATGTTTAGGCGTAAGAAGAGAGTCTATTTTGGTGTAGGCAAAATGATTAAAGTTTAACGTTTGGTTTTTTATAGATTGTGAAAACGTATTTGGAAGAAAAATCTCTTTCACCTCACATTTTGTCAATGAGATGGGGAAGGTTAAAAAGTGCTGTTTTGATAGTTCAACAAAAAAAGATGGAGTCTTTTCATTTCTTTTTAAAGTACGAACCTCTTCGAGGTTTGAGATTTGATAAATAGAGGGAGAGAACTTCGTAATAAAAAAAACTCTGTTTGCTTTTCTACTTAAAGGGAAAATAGATCTCTCTTCGTATAAAAAAGGTGTAAAATAAGAGAGTTTAGCTGGTTGTTGGACTATTTCTAACTTAGGCTGATTTAATGTTAACGGGGGGGATAAAAAACTTTTGATTTCAGGTTCTGGAAGCCTTTCATATTTAAAGGAAAAATGGTTGTTTGATAAGGTGTTTTGAAAATTTAGATCTTTTTGAAAAAAATTAAATTCTGTTGCTTGAAGAAAAGAGAAAAAAAGAAAAATAGAGGAGAGCCCAAATTTTAAGAAATTTGGGCTCTCTTTTTTTAGAGCTAGCTGAATTGATCTCAAAAAAGTAACTTTCAAACAAACACTCTTTTTAAGTGATTTTCGATTTCTTTAATGCCTGCAGGCTTTCCTCTGCTCGAATTTTTAAGTAGTAAGAAGATTCATTCGGAGTAGTAAATGAAGAGAGAGTAGTTTTTGCTTTTTCTAACGCCTCTTTTGCCTCTAAATTTTTATTTGCCCCGATTGCAAAAGATGCATTACAACGTTCAAGTTCTGCATCTAAGAATTTTAAATAGGTTGCATAAAGTTTTGCTTTTTCAGGATGATCTTTCAAACTTTTGTGATAGCCTGTAACCATAGGATCTTCCATATCATTGAAATCTTCTTTTACACGATTAAGAAAAAATGCATAACGAAAAGTTTTTTCATCTTCCTTAGCAATTTGCGCTCTAATCCAAGCATACTCTAAAGCAGCCTCTAGATGAAGAGGTTCTGATGCAGCAGATTTTCTGATTTGGAGCTCTTTTAGATCGCTAAGAATTTTTTGGACTTCAGGATTTGTTTCATTTTTTTGATCAGGTTTGAGAGTTGCAAATTTTAGTCTAGCTGTATGAAATAGAGCATATTCTGAGACAAAAGATGGCTCTTTTCTAAGATGATCAACAATAAATTTATAGGTGTCGTATGAATTTTCGTATTGAGAAGTTATTTCATAAGTTTTGGCAAGTTCTAAAAGAACCTCTTTTTGAAGCTTCCAATTCCATTCAGGATGAGATATTTGCTCTTCTATGAGACCTTGTAGAAGATGAATTTTTTTGTCGTAATTTTTTTCTCTCCCTGCGATATTGGCAAGCTTTAGCACTTCCCACTCTAAGAATGTGTGGTCTTTATCTATAGGTCTAAGAGTTGAATTGTTCTCTTGTATTAAAATTTGTTCTAAGAGAGATTTAGATCTATTGTAGGTAGAACTAAATTCGGAAGAGGGTGTATCGCCATCGATTTCGTATACTTGTGGTAAATTTGCTGTTTTGTCAAAGTAATAATTTGCAAGCCAGAGCTTGTTTTCTAATTTGATTGGGACGTCTGCAGTTGTGATAGCCTCAAAGAGGTGTTCTGCTGCTAAATCGTACGATCCATTTTCTTTTGTGCCCGCCTTTGCTTGATTTAAACTAGATAAATAGACGTTGTATAACTCTAAATGGATAGATGATTTATTCGTTAGATTTGGATTCCCTTTCAAAGCTGCTTCCGCATGCTCACAAAATAGTTTAGAATCCCCTTTAATTTTATTGTGACAAAGAGCTGTTAAAAGATGGGCTTCAGGTAGAGTTTCGTCATTTGAATAAGTCGTAAGATAGGTGTTGAGTGTTGTTAAAGCTTCTGAATATTTTCCAAGTTCGTAGCCAAGTTTGCCTTGTAAAAAGAGACACTCTTGTCTCTCAGTCGGGGTTAAAGCATCTTTTTGGGCTAATATTTTTTTAATATCTTCGTATAAATCTTCTCTAATGTAATCAACATCAATGCCAGACTCTTGGAGTTTAAGAAGATTTAAACTGCAAGATAGAAAATATTTCCATGCAGAATTTGTATAAGAGCTATTTGGATATTTTTTCAAAAAATCTAAAAGAGAGTCATAACTTTTTTCAAAATTTTGATTCCCATGCGCAACTATTGCATACTCTAAGAGTAATGAATCGTTGTTTGCAAAATTTGGATGAGTTTTTAATATCTCTTCGAGCTTTTTCTCTGCGTTTATTAAATCGCCTTGATCTTTTAACATCATCGCATGAACAAAAAGAGCTTGTGGAAGTTCTGCATCTTTTGGAAAGACTGTTTGCAAAAGTGTCATTGCTTCGTGATACATAATTTCATTTTTTATTGTCTGCGCCGTGTTGAGTTGCATTAAAAGAGCATTTCGTAATTCTACTGTCGGTTCGGTAGTTGTTAAGATATATTTTTTGAGCCAAAGGGAAGAGTTATCGTATTGCTGCTCTGCAAAATAGCTTCTTCCTATCATGTAGTTGAAAATATCTTCTTTCTCTTTTGAAACACTCCCTATCATTTTAGGATAAGAGGCAATCACCTCTTTAAAGTTGTCTTGTTGGAATAAAAGAATAAGCCTATTTAGACAAGCATCGTCTGTTTTTGGTCCATTTTTTGCAATTAAGGTCTCAAAGGAATGAATTGCTGCATTTTTATCAAATTCAGCTTGTGATAAAGCAGCATGAAATAAAAGATCATCTTTTTTATCTAAATGTCTATCAGAGAGTTGTAGGTAGAAATTTGAAGCTTTTACATACTCTTTTTTAGCTTTATAAATCTCAGCTAATGCAAACATTGCAGAATCATTAAAAGAGGAAGTTAAAATTGCTTCATAAAAAGGCTCTGCTTTAGTGAATGATTCTAGTTTTTTTGCCGGATTTTGATTAGAGAGTGCGTGTCTAAAATAGGCCTCACCCATTAAAAATTTAAACTCATCTTTTCTAGATTCGATCTCAGGAATTTGTTTACCTAAAAATGGTGTGGCAGCGGAAATCATTGATTCATATAGATTTAATTCATACATGCACTGCAGTTTATTTAAAAGAATTTTCTCATTAATAGCTTGATTTTGTATTTGGGTATAGAGAGCTAAGGCGTCTTCATACGCATTTTCTTGCAAGTACAAATCTCCTAATACGCCACGAAGGTGGTCATTGATTTTGCTTTTTGGATATTTTTCTAAAAAACTAACAATTTGTTCTTTTACAATTGGATAATCTTGATCTTTCCAAAATTCAGAAATGCGTCTTACTAGAAAAGCTTCTTCTTTATCTTCAATAGAATAGGCTTGATTTGCGCCATGTAGATGCAAAGATGGAGAAGTTACTAAAATGGAAGATGCTACATATAGAAAGAAACGAACTTTTGATTCAAAAAAAGACATACACTCACCAACAGTTTTTTAGCTGATTATACAAGTCGCTACTTATACAACAAATGAAATTTTAATTCACATCGACATTTTAATTTTTTTTTGAAAAAAAAGAGAGCTATCGCTTTCTTTGTTTGAAAAAAGAGTTATGAGAGTCTTAAAGATTGGTAATGAGAGATAAGGTGATCTGCATATTTTGCATCTATTTTTTTTAAAGACTCATAGGTAAGAAGACCTTTTGCAGTCTTTCCAAGTTTAAAGTAGAGAATACCTAGTCGAAGAAGAATTTCTTTGTCTTTTGATCTCAGATTTGACAAAATTTCATACTCAGAGAGCTCATCTTCCCATTTTTCTAATTGATGAAAGCAGCTAGCTAGTTGTGCATGTGTCCATGGGTCATTTGGTGCTAAATCATCTAAAATAGTGAGTTCTTCAATTGCACTTTTTATCGAGAGCTCAATTTTCGCTGAAAGATTTAATTTTTTAAATAGCTTATCTGAAAGGATAGAGGTCAGTTCAGGGGAAGTTTGGTATATTTTTGAAAGAGTCATATAGACGTTTGCAAGAGATGTGTGAATCGCAAGATCAGTTGGCTCTAATTTTAAAATATACATGTATTCATCTAAAGATAGTTGCATCAGAAGTTCCTGCATAGCGAGAACATCTTTGAAGTGCATGAGGAATCTACTTTTTAATAAAATCTCTTTAAAAAACTCGAAAGGGGGAAGAGAGAGTGCATAAATTCGTTTTTGTCCAAGTGAAAACGCTAACTGAAAAGAGCACTTTGCAATTGATAAATGAATGTCTTCTTCAGATAGGGAGGGGGTAGAATATTTTTTACATGATTGAAGAAATTGTATTTTTAAATCATTAAATTGTTCATTTTTTTTCCCTTGAAAGTAGTAGTTCAAGATCAGGTAAGAAAAAATGGTGAGTACCATGCTTGCTAAAGTGATAATAAAAGCTACAGACTCTTTGTAGCTAATGAACGATAGAGAAAAAATAGTAGCCTCGATAAGAGCGACAAAAAAGAATGAGGCATGAAAAAGAGTATAGGAATTAAGCATTTGCCGAAATTTCGAAAAAAGGTGAGCCCCTTCTTTTTCTATCTGCTCTGCATACTCAAGAATTTGGTAAGTATCATCACGCTGAGTCTGGTAAAAGGTTGCCATCTCAAAAGTCCCAAAATTTGAAGTTTTCCACTAGAGGATTATCTAAAGTATAGATAATCTCAATCGAAATTTTCATATTTTTTTCCTGGATTATTTATGTTATTTTCTGTCATTGCTTTAATTACTTTTTTTGAAACGCCTGCTTGGTTAAGTTTTTCAACATCATTTGAGGTTAGTGAATAAGTTCCATTTCCATGAATAGCTCCGATTATCTTATCGTGCTCAATACCTGCTTTATGCATTTTTATTACATCGTTTGTTGTCAATGGCTCTCCATGCTCATACCGTTTTCTGGTCGATTCATCTAACTTTTCTCTATCTGATGCGTCAAGGGCAGCGCCTATAATAGCTCCTCCGACTGCGCCAGCACCAGCTCCAATCAAAGCTCCCGTTCCACCTCCAGCAACTCCTCCTATTAAAGCTCCTCCAGCTCCTCCAATTAATGCGCCAGACCCAGCTTTTGTTTCGCAGCTATGAAATATTAAAAATAAGAGTGTCGGGATAACCATTCGTTTTGCGTCGATTTTCATTTAAGTCCTTATCATATAGTTGATTACTTTGAATGGAACTCCTTCGGCCTGCAGTCTTAAAACATCAGCGGTAGTTAGTTGAAAGCGACTTTGTGTGTGGTTAATAATTCGAATAAGGATGTCTGAGGTAAAACCTAATTGTTGCATTGAGATGATATCATCTATATTTATAGGTGTGGGCTCTTTTATTTTTTTTAAGATTTGTGGGTTATGGTTTTTTAACAGCTGCATATCTTCGTCAGGTAGAAATAGAGCATTTTTTTGTGTATAATTTGATTCTGCTGGCTTTGAAGGAATTTGATTTTGGTGAGAGCACGATGTGAATAAAAGAATAGTTAGAGTTAATTTTAGATGTTTCATAAAAACATACCATTTAATAATTATTGATTTATTCCTTATAGAAAACAGATTTGTAATTAAATCGCAATAATAAATTTTTAATTTAATATTGTTTCTGGCTTTATAATCGATTAAATTTGGTTTTGAAGAAGAGTTGTTGCTAGCTAGTCTGAATTAGAGATTAGAATTTAAAAAGTGACTATTAAAAAAGAGTATAACCCTACTTATGAAGTAGGGTTAAAAATTTTACACAAAGGTTGCGAGTTCCTCTGCTTCTTCTTCAGCAGAAAAATCGTCGTCTGTTGTTGTCTCAGAAAGATTGATTTTAAATCTGTATCCAACACCTCTAACTGTATCTATCCATCTGAAATTTGGTCCAAGCTTTCTTCTAAGAGCTGCGACATGGACATCGATATTTCGGTCGACAACAAACGCGTCATCATTATGAATATCATCTAAGAGTTGATTTCTTGTAAGAACTCTACCTCTATTAAGAAGAAGTCTTTTTAATATGCCGAACTCAGAGAGAGTTAATGATATTGTTTTCTCATTTTTTCTAAGAATATAACGGTCTACTTCAAGTGTAAACTCACCAAAAGTGATCACTTTTGGATTTTTTTCATTCTCTTTGCCTCTCCTTAAGACTGCCTTTATTCTCGAAATTAAAATTTTAGGAGAGAATGGTTTTGCTACATAGTCATCAGCACCAAGCTCGAGTCCTAAAAGAACATCGAGTTCTTCGCTTTTTGCAGATAAGATAATAATCGGGATATTTCTAAGCTCTGAATTCGCTTTTATTTTTCTACAAAGATCGTACCCGTTCATCCCTGGGAGCATTAAATCAAGCACTACTAGATCAGGCTTTTCTCGCTCAATTGCTCTAAATCCATTAATTCCATCAACTTCTACATGAAGCTTATATCCACTAAGTTCAGCCTGAAGTTTTATAAGAGCTGCTATATCTTCTTCGTCTTCAATTAACAATATACGTTTTTTTTGAGTCATAAGAGAGATGATTCCCTTGGTAAATTAAGTAATTAGAGGTGAGTATAAAGATTTTATCAGAAAAGGAAAAGGAACTTTTTTTCCAGGACAAAAAATCGATGCATGGGTATGAAAATCAGCCGGGCTCTTTGTTGCAAAAAACTCATCTCTTCCCGTTTTAGCATAAGGAAGTAGGACTTTAGCAAACGAATATGCTGGGTCAATTAAGCATAGGTCAGGGCAAAAAAATTGTATATGTTCTTTGATTAAGGGAAAATGTGTGCATGCAAGAAAGAGAAATTCCGCATCTTTATGAATGCCCTCTAAAGATTTTTTTATTATATCGTTATCAATAACTCCACTTTCAATCATAGGCACCAAATTAGGGCAAGGTGTTGATGAGGCGAGTCTCTCTTTTAAAACGCGGTCATAAAATTTTGAATGGATAGTTGCCGTTGTTCCAATAATTGCAACTTTTTTACTAGGAGGAAATAGAGTTGTTGAATGGGATGCAATATCTAAAATATCTGCTTTGCAACAATGTTTTAAAAGAGGCCCCACAGTTGTTGCTATTGTATGGCAAGCAATTGCTATGTGAGTTGCTCCAAGATCTATTAAATGATCAATTGATTCTTTAGCATAAATAAAGATTTTTTCTTTTGTTAGATTTCCGTAGGGGGCCCTTTTATTATCTGCAAAATAGAGAGCTCCTTTTTCGGGAGAAAGGTTTTTAAGTTCTCTCCAAACAGATAGCCCACCTAGACCTGAGTCAAGTATTCCTAGCATAAAAATTATTCGGTTTGTTCTGCTGGTTGCTCTAAAGAGAGTGCGACTTTTTTAGCAAACTCTCCAACAAACTTGCTCTGAGATGCAACAGATCTTTCTAAGTCATTCATTTTCTCTTTTCCTTGAGCAAGAGCTTTAGACATTTCGTTTGTTAGATAGGAGAGTTTTTCAAGTTGGCTGAAAAATTCTTTTTGTTTGGACTCTAGTAAATTGATTTTACGGTCAATCTCTTGTAGTTGAGTGCTATAGTTTTCTAATTTCGTTTGATGGGTGTCAAACGTCTCTTTTTTCATAGATGAGAGCTTGTCTTCATGATTTACCATCTTTCCTTCTAATATAGAGATTTCCATTTTAAGCGTATGAAGATCGTGTTTTGCTTCTTCAAGATCTGCCCTTGTTTTATGTAGAGTTATCTCCATTTGATATTTTTCGGATTTTGGTTGCATGCTAGTCGAGGTGCAGCTAGCAAAAGCAAACAGAAAAAAAAGTGGGGTAATTCTCACAATTTGCCTTCTTTATCATAAATTTTAAAGGCAACTCTTCTGTTTCTTGCCCATGATTTTTCGTTGTGTCCTGTCACTTCTGGTCTCTCTCTGCCATATGAGACGGTGAAAATTTGTTCCGGGTTGACCCCTTCTTTCACTAATATTTTTCGAATGCAATTGCTTCTTTTTGTTCCAAGAGAGAGATTATATGCTTCGGAAGCTCTTTCATCGCAATGCCCTTCAATGAAAACATAGAGGGAGGGATGTTTTTTTAAAAAAGCTGCCATCTTGTGAATCGCTGCAACCGCTTCTTTATCTTTTGGAACGTGTTGATCAGTATTAAAGTAGATTTTTGTAAAGATCGACGAGAGAGCTTTTGAAGGCGAATGAAACGAATTAATCCCAGGAATTGCACCACCTGGTAGCCCAGGGACCTCTTTTGCTTGAGATATAGTATATGATTGGACATCCTGGTCGCTGAGGGGAATAAACTCGTCTTCAACTGTTGTAAAAAACTCATCTGCTGTTGAAATAAGTCTAGAATTTGGATCTTTTGAAATAAGAGTTTTGCTTGCATAACTTGCTTGGCGCATACTTGTTTTAGCGCTTTCCCACAAATTGGCAAGAGTGGTTGTACATCCTGTAGTGATTAAAGAAATAACAATTAAACTTGCAAGCTTGTAATGTTTCATTATTTTCCTTAAGGTTCGAATACGGGGTAATGTTTAATCCCACTGCCTTCTGTAAGCCTTTTGGGATGAGGATTATTTAAACTTAGTAGAAATATATCGTGCGTTGGAGAAGTTGTGTTGTAGACCATGTGAATACTATCTTTAGCCCAGGAAGGATTTTCCTTATCTCCAGGACCTGTTGTTAGTTGTTTCTCTTCTCCTTTTTCTATATCATAAATCCAAATTTGGCGAATCCCATTTGTTTTTGAACTGAAGGCAATTTTCTTCCCATCTGGGGACCAGCTTGGAGAGGTGCTGTCATGAGTAGCTTTCGATAAAAGTTTAGGTTCTGGTGTTTTTCTATTTTGAAAAGAGTCATGAGCATCGATGATATAAATTTTAGGTGTCCCATTTTTATCAGAAACGAAAGCAAGTTTAGATCCATCTGGATGAAAAGAGGGAGAGGCTTGAACGCTGCTTGGGAAAGAGTATAATTGAAAAGGCTTTCCAATTGCCCCTTTTTCGGGGTGGTAGGGTTGAATAAATAGGTCAGCTCTTCCGCTTGCATCAGAAATAAAAGCTACTTTGTCTTGCTTCAAAGAGAGAGCTGGCAAGAGCTGGTTTCCCCTTAATGGAATTAAAGGAACCCCTTTTAGTCGGTTTCTAGACGAGATGTAGATTCTAGGAGGGCCTTGTTTATAGGTTACGTATAAGAAAGAGTAGTTTTCTGGGTGGTTAGGATTTGGGATAAAGGTCGGAGTAATGCAGTAGCTCTCTTCTTGAGTGATTTGTTTTTGGTTTTTTCCGTCATAATCCATTTCCCAAATTTCAGATTGCCAGGGATCATTTTCGTTGTTTTCGATTTTTTTTTGAAAAGAGTATAAAATTCTTTTCGAGGCAATCCCCTCTGAATTGAATACAATTTTACTAATAAGATCTGAAATTCTATGAATTTTGTGTAAATCTTTGGAAATATTGTGTGTGAGTAGAATTGGAGAGAGGGTTTTGAGAGTTGCTGTGTTTGTATCAAAGACTTTTACATGGAGCTCACTTTTTTCTAGTGTAGGAATTATCACAAACTTTGTCTGTAAGCTTCTCCAGTTGGCTGTTTGAAAAGCTACTTTTGGATCGGGGTGATGCGCGTAAAATTGCATTGTTTCATTAATATCAAGAATTGTCCCTTTTCCGCTAAAGCTTAAATCTGTTTTGATTGTTTCATAAACTTCTTGCTCGTAAGTCGTCTCTCCAGGTCTAATTGTAGCTAAATAGATGTTTACAGTTGTTAGTTCATCTGTTTGAAGAGGGACAACAACTTCTTGGCTAAAAAGAGCACTACTTATTAATAAACAAAAAAGAGACGATCGCATTTTTTCCTCGCAAGCTATTCTCTATAGTATCAATCTTATTATTTGCTTGCTAGTTATTCGTTGGTAAATAGAACGGTAAATGTTGTCTCTTGATTTTTTTCTAAGGGGGGGAGAGTAAGGTGGGGAAGTAGATCAAGAAGATAGTCTAGATTTTTTTGACTTTCAGAGCTCTCTTTGGTGATTTTATCAATTTTTCCATCCGCAGTTACTGTGAGAGTAAGTTTTACGCGCCCTTTTTCAGGGAGAACAAGTAAGCTTCTAAAAATATCAAAAGTTGCTTCCATGTAAGATGGAAAGCTTTCTTTTTCTGCTGTTTTTTGTGGAGAACTCACTTTTTTTTGTAAGTTCAAAGCGCTTTTTGGTTTTCTTTTTTCTATTTTTTTTAAGATCTGTTTGGAGGTTTTTGGTGGAGTTTTTTTTTCTTTTAAAGGTGGAGTTTTTTTAACTTTTGTTTTTTCAATCGAGCTAATTTGCGGCAATGCTTTGGTCTCAATTTTTGTATGTAAGCAAGGTGGCGCTTCTTTTTTAACAAACTCTTTTGTGACAACAACCAATTTTTTGTTAGGAGGTTTTATTTTAGGTGTAGAGGAGATAAAAGAGATGAGGCAAGTAGAGTGAATGAGAAAAACAATTAGCCAGATTTTTAGATGCAACAATTTCATTCTGTTTTTAATACCACGTCTAATTGTTCAAAACCAATTGTTTCGACGAGGTTTTTTATTTTTTGGTAGGTTCCGAAAGAGGCGTTTTGGTCTTGATAGAGCTGTGGGATGGTGTTTGGGTTAGTTTTATAATATTGATCTAAAGCAATGAAGAGATCATTCAATGAGATCTGTTTAGAGCTGAGCCAAATGGTGTTATCTTTTTGGACATACATTTTTAAAGGAGTATTTTCACTAAAAGAGGAGAGTTCCTGTTTATTTTCAGAAGAGGGGGCTAATTCAATTCTGTCAAATTCGAGAAGAGGCGCAATTAGAATAAAAAAAACAAGTATAAGAAAAAGAACATCTAAAAGTGGCGTTAAATTAATTAAGTCGCCTTCACTATCTAAATCACGAAATAGTATTCGCTTCCTCATGACGTTACTTTTCTGTATTGAAGCTCAATTGTGGAGATGAGTAGATTGCTAAAATCTTCCATATCGGTTTGAAAGCATTTGAGAGAATTTTTTAGGTAGCTATGGCCAATGAGAGCTGGAATTGCAATTACAAGCCCTATTACAGTTGTTCCAAGAGCCATAGAAAGACCTGATAGAATTAAGTTGTTTGAATGAACCCCACCCCCTTTTTGCATTTCAGCCAAACAGATAAGAATTCCCCAAACAGTTCCTAAGATACCAATAAAAGGAGCTAAAGAGACCGCAGTGGAGAGAACAAAAAGATTTTTTTCGAGTTTTTTTGATTCTTTTGAGATGGCATTCATTGTGAATGCTTCAATGAGTCCTATATCTGCATCGGATAAGAAAACAGACTCTTTTTTTACAAAGAAAATATTTTTTTCAAGAAGCTCTACGGTCTTTTCTTTTAAGGCTAAGTAAATGCTTGAGAAGGGGTTTGTCGAAGAGTCCTCATGTAAAGAAATTTGTAAAATTTGTGTTTGGTTTTTTTTGATCGTTTCTTGCATCTTAATGCTTGCTTTGCGACACTTTTGAAAAAGGAGTGCTTTCTGAATGAGAACAAACCAGATGGTGAGTGAGAGGGAAAATAGCGCAAGAAAGATAAGTTTGCCAAAACTATCAGACTCAGAGTAAGCTCTAAATATTACATGAGAAGTTGATAAATACATAGGTTAATTCATACATGAAAAAAGATCGGTTTGTCAAGGTAGATTCACACGCTCACATTACATCAAATGAGTTATATAATGATGTGGATCAAATTATCTTAAGAGCTAAAGAGGCAGGTGTTTCAAAAATAGTTAATATTTGTACAGATGTTGTTACCTTTGAAAGGGGCCTAGAGATTAAAAAAAGATACCCTGCTGAAATTTTTAATACTGTTGCAACAACACCTCATGATGTAGAAAAAGAGGGGGAGGAAAACTTTTTGTACTTTGAAAAAGCGATACTCTCAAAACAAGTTGTTGCAGTTGGCGAAGTAGGTCTTGATTATTATTACGAGCATTCGAAAAAAGATGTGCAAAAAGAGTTTCTCAAAAGGTATTTTCAATTGGCGCTTAAAGCTAATTTACCGGTCGTTATCCACTGTAGAGGAGATGATGCATTTTTAGATCTTCTTAAATTTCCTCAAGATATAAAAGCTGTTTTGCACTGTTTTACAGGAAATTTGTATCACGCAAAAGCATGTCTTGAAAGAGGGTGGTATATCTCGCTAAGTGGAATTCTTACGTTTAAAAAAAGTATCGATTTACAAAATTTAGTTAAGGATCTTCCCTTAAGCAAATTACTTATAGAGACAGATTCTCCTTACCTTGCCCCACAGTCAAAAAGGGGGAAGGTGAATGAGCCAGCAAACGTTTGTGAAATTGCGGACATGATAGCTTTTTTACAAGGGGTGAGTTTAGAAGAGGTGTTGTTTCATACAACAAAAAATGCATTAGATTTTTTTGTAATTTAAACTACTATCAAGTAATATTCTGAAAAAAAGGAGCCTTGGAGGAAATGACTATGGCAATTCAAAGCATGAAAGTACCAAAAGAGTTTCTCTTTAGAAGAATTCACTCACTAATGGGATTTTGGTTTTTAATTTTTTTAATGGAACATTTATTTACGAATTCTCAAATGGCTCTATTCTTTACAAATGGTGATTTATGGTTTGTGAGAAGTGTCGATTTTTTAAATAATCTACCCTATCTGCATGTGATTGAAATTCTCCTACTCGGAGTGCCTATTTTATATCACGCTGTTTGGGGTGTGATGTATATGTTTACAAGTAAATCGAATGCATTTTTTTCTAAGGGGAATACCTCTTTAATCAAAACAGGTAGAAATAGAGCCTATTGGATGCAAAGAATGAGCGCCTGGGTAATATTGGTTGGGATTATTTTACACGTAGCTCAAATGAGGGTGTTAAACTATCCCTATAAATATCAAAATCAATTCTATTTGCCAATTAGTGTAGACCCAGATCTTTATAGTTTAGCAAATAGGCTTCATGTCGAGCTTTATAATCCGGCTCTAATTCAAAGTGAGCAAGAACATCTAAGCCTTCTTCAAGAGAGGATGAAACTTGTAGAAACGAGATTGAATGAGAAGAAATTAGAGCGTGCAAAACCTGATGAGTATGATGCTGAAATGGGTATGATCTATCAAACAATTGAAAAGTTTGAAGCTTTGAAGGGTCATGTTAGCGGCTTGGAAAGCAGAAAATTAAAAGAGACAGAAGTTATGGCAGTGTCTAAAAGTTTTGGGAATCTAGAGCTTTTAGGTGTAAGAGAGGCTTTTAGAAATCCTTTGACGTGTGTATTGTATACAATTTTTGTTCTTGCAGCAGTCTTTCATGGGTTTAACGGTCTTTGGACCTTTTTAATCACATGGGGGATTATTTTATCAGGAAAAGCGCAGTCAAAAGCGGTTTTAGTTTGTACAGGGTTTATGTTCGTTCTTGGTCTTTTAGGAATGATGGGAATTTGGGGAACATTTTTTTTAGGCTAAGTTATGGGTGTTAGAGAAAAAGAGGTGGTTGTTGTGGGTGGAGGTCTTGCTGGCCTTTCTGCTGCAATGAGACTTGCTGACCTTGGTGCAAAAGTAAAGCTTATTTCTCTTACGAAAGTGAAAAGATCTCACTCTGTATGTGCGCAAGGTGGGATTAATGTTGCTGTTAATTTAATGGGGGAGGAAGACTCTCCTGAAATTCATGCATATGACACAATCAAGGGGGGGGATTTTTTAGCAGATCAACCGCCTGTGCTAGAAATGTGTTATAATGGTCCTCAGATCATTCGAATGCTTGATAGAATGGGCGTTCCCTTTAATCGAAAAATGGATGGAAGTTTAGATTTTCGAAGGTTCGGAGGAACATTATACAAAAGAACTGCTTTTGCAGGAGCTTCTACAGGGCAGCAACTTCTTTATGCGCTTGATGAACAGGTGAGACGTTTTGAGGTGCAAGGGAAAATTGAAAAATATGAACATCATGAGTTTTTAAGAGCTGTGGTAGATGACAATGGCGTCTGTAGAGGGGCTGTCATTATGGATCTATATAATTTGAAGCTTAGTACAATCAAGGCAGATGCCGTTTTGATTGCAACTGGTGGTCTTGGTGTTATTTTTAAATACTCCACAAATTCAACTATTTGTACAAGTGCTGCAAATGGTCGTCTCTATAGACAGGGCGTGCACATTGCTAATCCTGAATTTATTCAAATTCATCCAACTGCAATTCCTGGCAATGATAAACTTCGGCTGATGTCAGAGTCTGCAAGAGGTGAGGGGGGGAGAATTTGGGTGTATGGCGACTCTTCCAAAAAAATTATTGGTCCGAATGGGGAAGAGGTCGTCTGCGGGGTAACAGGACAGCCTTGGTATTTTTTAGAAGAGCTCTTTCCAGCCTTTGGTAATTTAGTGCCAAGAGATGTCGCTGCAAGGTATATCATACAAGTTGTTGATGCAGGCCTTGGTATTGAGGGGAAAAAACAGGTCTATTTAGATGTAACAGAGTTAGATGCTAAAACTCAGCATAAGCTTGATGCTATTTTAGATATTTATCAGAAATTCACAGGTGATGACCCAAAAGTTACGCCAATGAAAATTTTCCCAGCGGTTCATTATACAATGGGGGGGCTTTGGGTTGATTGGCCAGCAACAGGAGATAAGGATCGTTTTGAGCGGTATAGGCATATGACTAATATGCCAGGTCTTTTTGCTGCAGGCGAGTGTGATTTTCAATACCATGGAGCCAATAGATTAGGAGCTAACTCTTTACTATCTTGTATCTATAGTGGCATGGTTGCAGCCAATGAGATCTTTTGGTTTATTGATGATTTGAAAGTGAAAGTAGAAGATGTTGGGACAAGGTGTTTTGAGGAAGCTGAAGCTAAGGAGCTTGCTATTAAACACGATCTTTTAGAGAGAAATGGGGTAGAAAACGTACACGTTCTTCATGATGAACTTGCAAATATAATGGTCTCAAACTGCACTGTTGTAAGAAGCAATAAAGGTCTTAAGGAGGCTATTTATAAAATTAAAGAGCTACAGGAGAGATCTAAAAAAATTAGGCTTGATGATAAAGGCTCGCATCTAAATCAGACGTATCAATTTGCAAATCAGTTTTCAGTTATGTTAGACGTTGCAATGACAATTGCAAAGGGCGCTTTACTGAGAGATGAATTTAGAGGTTCTCACTATAAAAGTGAATTTCCTCAAAGAGATGATGAAAACTTTTTAAAAACGACTTTAGCAACTTATGACCCTGTCTCAAATGAACCTCTTATATCTTATCTTCCAGTTGACATAAGACATTTGACTCCTATATTAAGAGATTATACAAAAGCAAAAAGAGTGCAAGCACATTTGGAAAATATTCCGAAAAAAATTCCTTTAGTAACAGAGAGAGATTATGGAAGAGGATAAATGTGTACTAAAGATTTATAGAGGTGTTGAGGGTCATCAATATTTTGAAGAGTTTGAACTAGAAAGAAAACATGGGCTAAATGTCATTTCAGCTCTCATGGAAATACAAAAAAATCCAATCACAAAAGAGGGGAAAAAAGTAGAGCCTGTTGTGTGGGAGATGGCTTGCTTAGAAGAGGTTTGTGGATCTTGCTCAATGATTATTAATGGTGTGCCAAGACAAGCTTGTACTGCATTAATAGATAATTTGATTTCAGAAAATAAATCAAAAGTGATTACTCTAGCCCCTTTTTCTAAATTTCGTGTTATTCGTGATTTGGTCGTTGATAGAACTTCGATGTTTGAAAAATTAAAGAAGATCAAAGGGTGGGTTCCTATTGAAGAACTCCACTCGCAAGAGTTTGGTCCTAAAATATCGCCAGAAAAACAAGAGGCTATGTATGTCGAATCGACATGCATGACTTGTGGGTGCTGTTTAGAGGCTTGTCCTCAAATAAATAAAGGCTCCAAATTTATCGGCGCACAGGCAATAAGTCAGGTAAAGCTTTTTAACGCTCATCCAACAGGCGAAGTCTTAAAGTCAGATCGTTTGCACGTTCTAATGGAAGAGGGAGGCATCTCTGAGTGTGGTAATGCGCAAAATTGTAAGGCAGTCTGCCCCAAAAAAATACCTCTTACACAATCTATTGCTCAAATGGGTAAAGATGTTACAAAAGAGTTTTTCAAAATAGCTTTGGGATTACCAGAAAATAAAGGGTAATCAAAATTACCCCTTATTTTGAAAAGAGATGTTTTTTATATTGCAGCAGGTTCTGTCGCTGTATAAATTAAAATTGCATTTGGAAGAAAGTTCGGTGTTAAAAATTCAATAATTGGTTTTATTTCAAAAACAGTTGCAACTAGGGCAAATAGACCTGCAACTCCAGCGATTGTTCCTAAGAAAGGAATAAATGACAAAGGAATGATGTCTACAAGCAAAGATGTAGCTGCCCATTTAGTAATGTCAATAATAACTCTCTTTTTTTGAAGGTTGTCAATAGGAGTCTCTTTGCTCTGATTTAGCGTTGTAAGTGCAGTAGCAATTCTTATAATGCTTCTAACAACTGGAATGCAGTACGCGATTGTTCTTGCATCTAAAGCTTTTTCTGTTGGCTTGTTGTATACAAAATTACTAAATAGAGAACTTGAATTTATTGCACTAGTTGACATAAAAACCCCTTATATTTGTTTAAAAACATTTTATAAAGATTTTGCATATAACTACAAGAGTTTTTCTTTACATATGCTTAATAAAAAACCTCTCGAACATGAGAGGTTTTTTAGTAAAATAAAAACGATTTTTCCTAAACAGCTGAAACGTCTCTTTGAGAAAGGTCATAAGAAGCGCAAATAATCCCAACTTGCTCAATGCATGTTAATATAAGTGCAACAGTTGCCACTATTGAAGTAATTAAGCCTGTCAAAGGGCTTGCAAGAGCTATTATCGCTGCTGGAACCATGCCAATTATCCATTTTGAAATATCTATATTCGTTTGGATTTTCTCGTCTTGAGTAAGGCATCTATTTCTTATTAATTTAATAGTTTGTAAAGAAGTTTCGATTCTTAAAATATCACTTACAAATGGAAGGCAATAAAGAGCTAGTCTTTTATCTCCGTAATCGCTTGATAAAGGTGGTAAATGTAATGTAGCCATTTGAATTCTCCTAAAAATTTAATATGTGCCTAAATTATAGGCTCTTTTTATTTTTTGACAATCAGAATTCTTTATAGACGCTTTATAATTTAGGAGCGCACGTATGTTTTTTGTGTGGAGGAAAAATTGGAATTTTTGGGTTAAGATCAATTAAATAATTTAATTGCAAAAATGAGATGATTGCATCAAAAAAATTTTGTTTAGAAATATGAAAAGAGAGTTTTGTCAAGAAGTCTAGATGGGAGCGACCCTTCCTATAAGAGGGTTCTTTGGGCGGATGTAAAAGATATTCCATTGACTCTTCATGATAATCCCATAAAAAGCTCGTGTGATGGACAAATCTATCTTTTTTTATGTACTGAGCGTTGCCCCCAACTTTTTTTTGAGCGATCGTGAAATCATTATCAATGAGTAAAAAATCTTTGATATTTATAGATTTTTTTAGTGTAGCAAAAATCCATTCAAGAATATTTTTGGGAAAGAGTTCAAACACGATATCATTTTTTTGGATAATAAAAGTAACAAACAGCGTATTTTCATCAACGACTACTGTCCCGCCTCCTGTGAAGCGTTGGATAATAGGAACTTTTTTTTCCAGAGCCAAGGGGAGATTAATCACATCAGTTGGCTTTGTAGAAATTCCCATGACTATTGCTTTCGGAGAGCCCGAATTAAGAATCACCCAATTTTTGTCGTCTGTTTTTAAAAGCGCCTCTTCAATTTCTAATTGTGAGAAAATTGGAAGGTTTTCAAAGGTTAATATGTTTAATTTCATTTAGATGCAATTGAAGCAATGTCGCTTGTTTTAACAATTTTGTATTTTACCCCTTGTACTGTTTTAAGGGAAAATAGCATTAAATAGCCGCCGGATAATACTTCGACGTCAGAAACGTTAGAAATTTGGGTGTTATCATGAAGGTTAAAAATAATATCGGCAATTTTTTTTGATTTGAGAGAGTTAAAGGCATCTTTCCAATCTTGAGATACAACTTTTGGGTCGACAATCATAATGTCAGAGGTTCCTCTTGTTGAACTTTCAGGACTTATATTTGCGGCTATTTGATTTGAGATATCTTTAGATACCGCGCTTGTTGCAGTCTCTTGCTCTTGTTTAAATGAGTTTGCCATATTATCAGAATAAAGAGGGCCCTTATCATCTGCGCTCAAGATAATAAATGGTAAAAAAAAGTTAATATATTTCAATCGTTGTCCCTTTTTTTTGGGCTTCTAGAAGCGCCATTTTTGCTGCTAGAATCATTTCCCTGATATTTGCATAAGGCGGTTTTTTTTGGCTACTAATTCCAATTTTAATACCAATCTGTAGTGTATGAGTGATAACATCTCTGAGAGTCTCTCCTAAAAATTTTGCATCTTGAATATCCATCTGATTTAAAAATATAAGATACTTGCCTCTTCCTAAAGAGATAAGGGGATGAATTTCAGGGAATATCTTTTTGATGATTTTAGTAAGATCTCTTTCTGTGTATTCATGGGTCTCGTTGTATTCAATATCAATTGCAAGTAGAGAGAGTTTTTTTCCTTCTTTAATTGATAGTAGGATTGGAGCTAAAAGATTTTTGCTAAAAAAAGGTCTTAATCGAATATCTGCAGCAGAGGGAAAATCACCGATTTTATGTGTAAGATCGTTTAATTTTTCCTCTGATTTGCACGTTAAAATCAGCTCTTCAAGATCATTTTTTAGTGAGGCCGGATCTATAGGCTCTTGAATAATTTGATTTACCCCTGTCTGAGATAGTTTTTCTAGGTATTGAGTTTTTAGTACTCCTGAAATCACTAATAGTGGGGTGTATAAGAACTTTTTTTTACTTCTTAGATCATCGCAAGTCCTAAAAATTGATTCTTTATACTTCTGGTCATCAATGATAATCAGGTCAGGTTCTGTTTTTTCAATTTTATCTACCTCTGAATGAGAGGGAAGAACACAAACTAAAAAATTTGAGAAGTGGTGTTTAAAAAAAATTGGATAGTAGGGAGAGTCTGTGAGTAATAAAATTACTTTTTGAGGAGCCTGTTTTTCGTTATTCATCTGATAATTAACTAAATAAGTAAATTTAGGGTGTCCACACCCTCGCTTTTATTTAGGCAGGCTAAATTTATTTCTGCAAGGCTATTAGCAAAATAGATATATCGGCAACTGAAACTCCCTCTAAACGAGAGGCTTGACCTAGATTTTCAGGCTGAATTTTAGAAAGTCTTAAAAAGGCTTCTCGACTTAGACTACCTAAATTAGAGTAGTCGAAATTTTTAGGTATTTTTACAGGATCAAGTGTTTGAAGTCTTTCAATCTCTTTAGTTTGTCTTCCAATATACCCTTCATATTTGACGAGAATTTCGATTTGCTTGTTTAGCTCTTCTCCATGATCAAAAAAATGTTCGGGCAGCTCTTTTACTAAGCTTTCATATGAAATTTCAGGTCTTGACAAAAGAGTTGCAAGAGACAAAACTCTCCCTTCGTGATATTTTTTTGTAGTTTTTAAGCGAAGAGATTCACTACTTAAAACAGTTTTTTTGTGTTGCAAACTCGCGTAACTTTCGTTGTCTAGAAGACCGAGCTGATAGGCATATTCGCTTAATCTTTGATCAGCATTATCTTGTCTGAGTAAAAGTCTATGTTCTGCTCTGCTTGTGAACATTCGATAGGGCTCTTCTAAAGTTTTGGAAATAATTTCCTCAACTAAAACACCTATGTAAGCTTCCGATCTTTTTAAGATAAATGGCTCTTTTTTTTGTACTTTAAGTGAGGCGTTGATTCCTGCAATAAGTCCTTGCGCAGCAGCCTCCTCATATCCTGTTGTTCCGTTGATTTGACCTGCAAGAAAAAGACCTTCGATATTTTTTGTCTCAAGAGTCATTCTAAGTTGACCACTTTTCACATAATCGTATTCAATTGCATAGGCAGGTCTTGTGATTTCTGCATCTGTAAGACCTGGGATAGAGTGAATCATTTCAAGTTGTACATCAAAAGGAAGCGAGGTCGAAATTCCGTTTACGTAAACTTCATTTGTAGATAAGCCTTCAGGTTCAAGAAAAATTTGGTGACGATCTCTTTCATTAAATCTGACTACTTTATCTTCAAAAGAGGGGCAATATCGAGGGCCAACGCCCGTAATTGCTCCAGAGTACATCGCAGATCTTTTTAAATGTTTTAGTGCTATTTGTTTTGTCTCAATCGAAGTGTAGGTAATATAGCAAGAAATTTGAGGAAGAGTTCTTTTTTCTTTAGAGTAAGAGAAAAAAACGTCATCTTCTCCCGGTTGTTCTTCCATTACAGAAAAATCAATCGATCTTTTATTAAGTCTTGGAGGTGTCCCTGTTTTTAATCGGCCTAAATTAAAACCGAGATCTCTTAAGTGGTCTGATAATCCAATAGAGGCTTTGTCGCCAGCTCTTCCCCCAGAAAAGTTAATGTCACCTATGTGAATTTGGCCTTTCATGAATGTGCCAGATGAGAGTATGACGCTTTTTCCTTTAAATGCGATCCCCTCTTGAGTCTCTACGCCCTTGACAACGCCCTCTTCTACAATTAATTTATTTGTCGTTGCTTGGAAGAGAAAAAGGTTTTCTGTGTTTTGTAAAACCTTTGTCATTTCAAGGCTGTATGCGATTTTATCGGACTGTGCTCTTGGAGACCATACTGCGGGACCTTTTGAGCGATTGAGCATTTTAAACTGGATGCCCGTTCTGTCTGCAATTTTTCCCATGATGCCGCCAAGGGCATCAATCTCACGGACAATGTGACCTTTTGCAGTTCCGCCAATAGCAGGATTGCAGCTCATTTTTGCAATAGCGTCGAGATTAATTGTGAGTAGGAGAGTACGCATGCCCATACGAGCTGCAATATATGCAGCTTCGCAACCGGCATGACCTGCTCCTACGACGATGACGTCAAATTGTTCGGGATAGGACCACATGGACCCTTACGACTTTTTATGACGATTAGCGCGGCTTCTTTTTTTGCGCTTATGCTTGTTCATTTTTGTTTTGCGTTTTTTCTTTACAGAAGACATATTTACCTCTCAAATTCAGGGCAAGTATACAGAATTTGCAGGGTTAAAGTCTATTTTAAAATTATTTTTAGATGTAAAAAATTATCTACCAGGGGTAAATGCAGAGAAGGCATCTTCATTTTCAGGAGATGAGGACGACTCTCTTATAAAATTATTGAATTTCGCAAATTTCTTGCGAAACGCTAATTCTACATCACCCACGCTTCCATGACGATTTTTTGCGACAATTACTTCTGCAAGCCCAGGCTTATCATTTGCATTGTAGTACTCTCTTCTGAATACAAACATCACAATATCAGCATCCTGCTCAATTGATCCAGACTCTCTAAGATCGCTTAGCATCGGTCTGTGTCCTGCTCTATCTTCAACCTTTCGAGAGAGCTGTGATAGGCATAAAATAGGTATCATTAGTTCTCTAGCTAAGTTTTTAAGCATGCGGGAAATCTCTGAAATCTCATTTTGCCTATTGTCGACGCTGAAATGACCCTTTGATCCAGAGAGAAGTTGCAAATAGTCAATAACAAGAAACTGAATGTCATACACTTCTTTTAATCTTCTCGCTCTTGCTCGTAAATCTGTAATTTTAAGCCCTGGTTGATCGTCAATGATAAGAGTCTCTTTCTGCATCCTTCCGACTGTTTCAACAACTCTTTGGTATTCCATCCCATCAAGAGAGCCTGTTTTAATTCTATCAGATTCAACCTCTGAAAGAGAGCAAATCATCCTGTGTAGCAGCTCATCAGCAGTCATTTCGAGTGAGAAGATTCCAACTGCAAGTCCTTTATCAAAAACAAGATATTCCGCAATATTGACTGCAAGAGCTGTTTTACCCATCGACGGTCTAGCTGCTAAAATAACAAGGTTTGCTTTGTTGAATCCGTTAATCATTTTATCAAGATCTGTAAATCCTGTTGGAAGTCCAGTCACACTCGGTGCATTAGGATCTCGTGTGTGAAAAGCCTCTTGTCTATGTTGCAGCTCTTTTAAATAAGGAGTTTTGGACTCAGCCTTCATTCCCGATATAAGCTCTTTTATCAAAACACCAAGCGAAGGGTTTGCTTTCTGGCTAATTTTGAAAAAATAGGATTGGGCTTCGTCTAGTGCGGAGTAGACATCTTCAGGCTCTTCAAGAGCTTTTTTTTCAATTAACTTTGAAGATTCAATCATCTGCCTTAGGACAGATTTTTTCCGAATGATTTCGACATACTCTTCAACGTAGGCGGAAGTTCCTGCGTACTGCACTAAAAGTGTGAGATAGGCCACGCCCCCTACAAGGTCAAGTTTCCCAGTTCTTTTTAGTTCTTCAGCAATGAGGTGAACGTCAGCTGGTTTTTCTTGTGAAAAAGCAAGTTTTAGAGTTTTAAAAACAAGTTGATGTTCGGTGTGGTAAAAATCGGATTCATCCAGCCCATCTGCACCAACAGATAAGGCATTAGAGCTTGTTAGCATACAGCCAAGAACCATCATCTCTGATTCTTTAGAATGAGGCGGCGCTTTTAAAATACCCTTTTCACTCATATGCCCTAGACCAATTCGGAAAGAGAGGGATTTGAACCCTCGATACCCGTTTATAGAGTATGCATCCTTAGCAGGGATGTGCCTTCAGCCACTCAGCCATCTTTCCATTAGGTTAGCAATTGTAGGATGAAATGGTATTTCTGTACAATAGACATCTTTTGTTTTAAATGCTTTTTTGATAAACTTTTCCTCTCTAAATAAAAAAAGAAGGATGAAACTATGGAACCTGCATCATTAAGCAGAAGAGAAAGCCCTGTTATGCCACTACTCGATCTAGGTGCATTTGATGCTGAACCTCCTTTGGAAAAGCTCTGTGATGGGTCGGTAGGTATTGGTAGTCTGAGTAAAGAAACGCTTTTAAGTGAACATGAGAGTGATTGCGAGAGAGGAGTGCCATCTCTTTTATCAGCTGTTGGGAAGGTGGAGGTAGTAAGTCTAAATGGTAATTTAGCTGAACGAAGAGTTGATTTGGTGAGATCTTCTATTTTAGGTATGCCTTTGAAATTTGAAGGAAGAGAGCTGCCTAGTTTTAAAAGTGTGGCTAAACCTCTAGGTAGACCAAGAGAAGAAGAGGTCTTGTTAGAAGATGAAATTGAACAGCTTGCGGGCGCTATGAATTGCGCTGATACATCCGAATACTTAGAAGAGGGGACGCCTTATCCAAAAGTACCCCATCCAAAATACCGTCAGGAAAAAAGAGGTGATGGCCTTTTTTACTATGTTCTAAGAGGTGAGGAAGAGCCGCGAGGTGCAAAACGGAGAAAATAGAGATCGAATCTTTTTTAAATCTTTTGAAATAGATCTATTATTCTAAAAGTGCAGTAAAGGGTAAGGGGCGTCCATTTAGGGCGTTCCAGTAGGAGGTGTGCACCGATCCATCAGGGTTTTCGATTGTGATGCAGTAGATCGGCAGGTAGACAGCGAGTGTGCTTCTAACTGCAAAATCTTGACCGAAAGCAGCCTCTGTAATTCTTCTAATTTGTGTGTGGGAAAATCTTTTAGAGAGTCTTTCAGAAGAGTTGCATGATTTCGTTACAAGTCTGTCATCAACAAACGTTTCTGGTTTAATTGCAAGTCTTGGTTTTTGTAAATGAAGTCTATAGTGAGACCCTGATTGAACAACAATTTTTTTTCGTCTGCAACTCTCTAGCCAATTGCCTAAAATGTCGTTTTCTACATGAAGAGATCTTAAAAGAGTCTCTCTATCAAGAGTGCCACCCCGTTCTGCTAAGGTTCTAATCACTCGAAATTCATTTTTTTCAACATAGGCGCTTATGCAATCGGCAAATCCGTGAGTTTTTTCCCAGTGATTTGTGTTTAAAACCATCTCTCCATCAAGAAGATCCCATAAAATTAGACCTTCACCTGTCTGATTTTCTTGATTTGTGTACTTCACTTCCATTAAAAGATAGGGGGAAAATTTCATACTAGGTTCTAAAAACTTGTGTTTGTCGTCTTTTAGAAGAACTTTGCGATTCATTTCCATGATTTGCTGTGCAGTAAAGCGAGCTTCAAGCGTATGAAAAGATCCATTATTAATATAGTCGAGCACTTTCCCTTTTATTTCAGGGTGGTTTGTGTTGACCCAATATCCTCCATAACCAAGTGCTGCTAATGTAAGTAGAGTAGATAATAATCTCATAGTTTTACCATATCGTAAAACATAATCAAGTTCAAGCGTAAAAAAAGAGAAAAATCAATAGTTCGTGTTACTATGAATCAAATAAAATAAAAATAAAATAATAATATGGAAAAAATAAAAATTACATTAGTTGACGGAAGTGAATATAGTAAGTTTTTTGAAACAAGCAGTTTGCGAGATCAGTTTGTAGCAAAGCTTGAGCTTTTTGAGGGGCTATTTATCGATTTTTTTACCCAAGAAAAAATCGTTAAAATCAATCCAAACTATATTATTAAGATCGAAGTTTGTAGTGATTTAAATCTGATTTGACAAATTTTATACAGTATCTGCCCTTGATTTTTATCAGGATTTGGCGGCAACTAAAGCAGACCGTCGGGTTTCACACGGTTGATGGAAGCGAGTGAAAAGCAATCGATAGAGGAGCAGTAAAATGATGAATCCAGGTGCAAAATAGGATAATGGCTTTAAAGAGATAAATGGGTGTACTCGTCAATATTTGCATTAAGAAGATCGATTGCGCCTTGCCAAAAAGCTGGTTCTTCCAAGTTTACGTCTAGATGTTTTTTTGCAAGATCTTCAATTGATAAGCTGCCGCTATCTTTTAGAAGTGCGATATATCTATCTTCAAAGTTATTGTTTAATAAGATGTTATACGTTCCTAAACTAAAAAGATATCCAAAAGTATAGGGCCAGTTGTAAAAAGGGACATCTGTAAAATAAAAGTGCATTTTGTAGCACCAAAAATGAGGTAGATAGCTCTCTAGTGCGTCTGCATATGCCTCTTTTTGAGAAGAGGTCATTAAATCATTAATTTCGTCTGGTGTAAGATACCCCTTTTCTCGTTTTTTATGAAATCGTGTGTCGAAAAGAAATCTGCTATGCAAGTTCATGTTAAAGGCGACATAACTAGAGAGTTTATCATCTAACAGAAGAAGTTTTTGTTTAGGATCTGTAGCAGATTTTAAAGCGCTATCTGCAACAATCATTTCGCACATCGTTGAAGCAGCTTCTGCGATATTCATAGGATAGTTTTGTGATAGGGGAGATTTATCATAAAGAACGTGAGAGTGAAATGCATGACCTAACTCATGAGCTAAGGTGCTTTGACTATCAAATGTGTCTGTATAGGTCATAAATATTCTAGACTCTTTTAACAGAGGAATCCCTGTGCAAAATCCTCCAGCCCTTCTTTTGGGGCCGGGTTTAGCGTCTACCCACCCTTGTTTTAAAGCGGTTTTAGAAAATTCTGCAAGTCTAGGAGAGACAGTTCCAAATTGTGTGATAATATTTTTGCAACCCTCTGAGTAGGGGATTTTAGACTCTTCTAAAGAACCAAGCGGTGCATCAATGTCTGACCAGGAGAGTTTTTTAAGGCCTAAAAGTTTTGCTTTATGGTGGAGATACTTTACTAGGGGGGCTTTATTTTGCGAAACAGTCTCCCACATCGTCATAAGAGTTTTTTCAGTGATTCTATTTTTTGAAAGAGTTTCGTGGAGGCAGCTTTGCCAATTTCTTTGTTTATAAAGTGTGAGCCTAAAATCTACGATATTATTTAAAATTTGCGCAAAAATTGCTTCATGTTTAGTAAGCTCTTTTTCCATGCTGGCAAAGGCGTCTTGACGAGTCTGTCTATCTGCATGAGAAAAAAGTTTTTCTAATCTACTTAAATTAAGCTCCCCCTCTTTTGTTTTAAAGGTAAGGCTGCCAATAAAAGAGTAATAAAGAGTCGTGTTTGCTGCATGGCCTGAAATAGAAAGTTCGCTTGCAAGAAGCTCTTTTTCTAAAGCCATTTTTTCTCTTCCCTCTTCTCTCATTTTTTTGAGGGGAAATGAGATTGTCTCTTGATTTTTCAATAGCTGTAAAAATTCAGATTCTGAAAGATCTAAGAGAAGCTTTTGAAGTTTTTGCAAAACACTTTCAAGCGTTGCAGCTATACTATTATATTTAGCTTCAGCTTTTGTTGCTTTTGTATCCGAAATATCGGATGATGAAAGACATGCGATTAATGATCCCGCTTCATGAACTTCATCTAGAAGTGTTTGATAGGGGAGAAATATATCAGGGATTTTTAATGGAATTTTTTGAATCTGATCTAACAGTTCGTCTAATTTTTTTTCAATTTTTTCATAGGAGCATCCAGACCCATGAAGAACTTGATCGAGATTCCATATTTGTCTATATTCCATAAAGTAAATGTAACCGAAGGTTTTTTTTAGTGCCAGCGAAAATAAGAGTGTTATCTGAAGAGACAATTAACCAGATTGCAGCTGGTGAAATTATTGAAAATCCAGCCTCTTTGATTAAAGAATTAATTGAAAATTCAATTGATGCAAATGCTACAAAAATTGAAATAGAAGTTCATGGGGGCGGACACCTCTTTATCGAAGTGAGAGATAATGGGTGCGGCATGAATAAAGATGATGCAGTGTTATGTTTTGAGAGGCATGCAACATCAAAGATTTCAAAGTTTACTGATTTATTAAAATTGACAAGCATGGGATTTCGTGGAGAGGCCTTAGCCTCTATTGGGGCAGTTGCAAAAGTAGAGATTGAGACAAATGAAGATAACTCTATCGGAACAAAAGTTGTTTGTCATGGGGGTAAGATGTTAAAAGTAGACCCCTTCTCTAGAACTCAAGGGACAACGATACGGGTGCAAGACCTTTTTTATAATGTTCCTGCAAGAAAAAAGTTTCAAAAATCTTCAGCGCAATCGACTGGTGATATAAGTAAAATGTTAACAAAAGTGTCACTTGCCCACCCAGATGTTTCATTTCTATTCACATCAAGCGGAAAAACTCTTTTAGAGACATCTCGATTAAAAGAGAAAAGAATAGAAGAGGTTTTAGGGAAAGATTTTTTACGAGAAACAACTCCAATAACATTTGAAAAAGATGGGTATAAAATAAGTGGGATTGTTGGGACGCCTTTAAATGTAAGATCGAATAGGCTTCAACAACACCTTGTAATTAATAAAAGGCCTGTCATCTCAGCTCTTATAGAAAGAGCGATTCAAAACGCTTTTGGGACCCGAATTGGAACAAAAGAATACCCTCTTTTTGTCCTTTGGATGGAATTTCCTCCGCATTTAGTCGATGTAAATGTTCACCCACAAAAAATTTTTGTCAGATTTTGTGAAGAGGATAAAGTTCATGCACTTGTAAAGTTAGCTGTCGAAGAGAGTTTTTTTACAAATGGGAAAATGGCGGTTTTTTCAAAAACAGAAAGACCCGACTCATTTTTTGAAGAGCCAATTATTTATGCGCAGGCAGAAAAACCAGCAAGCGTTGCAGTCGAGTTTCGGGGGCAACGAGTAGACATAACGGATGAAAAAGCGGTTCCATCTTTTCAAATAAATGAAAAAAAACTAGTCGAAGAAGAGATAGAAATAATTGGTTTTTATGATGATATAGCGCTTGTAAAGGTTCCCCAAATGAGTCCTATTTTCTTAGAAGAGAGACTCATGTTCGTTCACATCCAGAGACTTGATGCCAAAGTGCAATTTGAGAGAATTTTAGTCCGTTTAAAGGAGGGAAAGGGGTGTGATATGGAGGAGCTTTTATTTCCTGAGGTCCTCAATTTTTCAAAAGGGGAAGAGGAGCTTATTATGAAACATGAACCACTTTTGAAGAAATTAGGGATTGCAATTAGATCGTTTGGGAAACAGAGTTTGATAATTGATGCACTCTCGCCACTTTTTTCCATGAGCGCTGTCAGAAAAATTTTAGAAGAGCTGTTAATGGAATTTTCAAAAGAGTTTAGTTTTGAAAATATATGTAAAATTTTAGTGCGCTATAGATCGTATACTATACTTAGCAAAGATGAGATAAAACACCTTTTAAAAGAGGTTTTGAAAAAAGAAGACCCTTTTTACACGCCAAATGGGAAACTTATCATGAAGGCATTCAACAAGGAAGAGTTTTTTGGGAAATAAAACAGTTTATTATAGTTCAAATGCATTAGATATTTTTTATCAGACAGGAATGCATGTATGGAAAGAGAAGCTTTTTAGTTACAAAGAGAAGTGGGTTTTGCTGCAAAAAGAGGACGAAATTAGAAGTTATTTAAATAATTTAGAGTTTGACGAATTTGGCATTGATTTTTCTAAGGTGACTCATAAAGAATTTTTAGAGATTCAAAAACTTGCATCGGGTGTGCCAATTATTGATAGTAATCCTATTGCAATTAAGCGTATGATTAAAAGAGAAGACGAAATTGAGTCTTTAAAAAAAAGTGCTCGTTTGAATTATGACGGTTTTTTGCATGTTTACTCTTTGCTTGTCGAGGGGATAGAGGAAAAAGAGGTTGCATTCGAGTTTGAAAAATTTGTAAGAGAAAGGGGCGCTTCAAAATTAGCATTTGATCCAATTATTGCCTTTGGGGATCATACAGCTTTTCCACATCATAAAGTAACTGACCGAAAATTGAAAAAAAATGATCCAATTACAATCGATGTAGGTGTGATTCTAGATGGGTATGCAAGCGATATGACAAGATCATTTTTTCTATCTCCTGAAAAAGAGTGTAAAATGGAAAGGGTCGTGTTAGAGGCAAGTCGAAAAGCACTAGAGATGTGCAAACCGGGTGTCGATTTTAAAGAGGTGCAAGATGCAGTGGATGATTTTTTTAAACAAGAAAATCTCTTTGATTTTCGAAAACACTCACTAGGTCACGGGATCGGCTTAGAAGTCCATGAAGCACCTTTTATGACAAGCGAAAAAAGGGTTTTAAAAGAGGGGATGTCTATTACAATAGAGCCTGGTTTATATGAAATTGGGAAATTAGGTTATAGACATGAAGATACAATTATAATAACAACTAAAGGGTATGAGAATCTGTATGAAAGTAGGTCTTGGACAAGATAGTCACAAATTTAATATTGAAAAAACAGATAAAAAATGCGTGATTGGAGGAGTTGTATTTCCTGATATGCCAGGACTTGATGCAGATTCTGATGGGGATGTTGTCTATCATGCAATTTGTAATGCTATTACATCAGTTACCCATGTCCACATACTTGGCGATATAGCTATACAGATGTGCAAACAAGGAATCAAAGATAGTAAAGAGTATCTTAAAAAAGCTAAAAAAAGTTTAGGTGAGAAAAAAATTTCTCACCTCTCTATTTCACTTGAGGGTGCGAGGCCAAGAATGCAGGCATCTCTTTTAGAGATGCGAAAAAATATTGCCCGTCATTTAGAAATAGATGAATCTCTTGTCGGGATTACTTGCACATCAGGAAATTCAATGGGCGATTTTGGTAAAGGAATTGGTCTACAATGTCTTTGCATTCTAACAATTTTTTAAATATAATTTTTCCGTTTAAAAAGGAGAAATTATGTTGCCATTAAAAAGATCAGAAGAAGTAGTTACTGCAGGTGGGATGGAGTGGAGATCATCTAGTGCCTCCCCAACTCAGAGGTGGGATGCTTTCAAAAAACGCACTGATAGAGTTGAAGAATTTGCAAGAGACGGCAAATACATCTCTTTAGCAAGCACAAGAAGAGTTTTTTCTGGAAGAAGAGCAGAAGTTTTGAGGTCTGAAGAGAGTTTAGAAAAAGCATCTTTAGAGATTGAAAGACTAAAACATGCTTTGTATGAAGTGACATTTAAGCTAAGTCGCTCTGAATTAAGTAACGATGTATTGCGTGAAGAGGTTGGAGCTCTTAAAGCCGAAGTAGCAAGGCTTTCTAAATAAGTTTAATAAATATCTAAAAGAAGCCTTTTTTGAAGACGAAGGTTTTTAAAAAAGGCTTTTGCTTCTTCAGGAGACATATTCCCCTCAAGCTCTGCAATAAGATGAAGAGTTTTTTGCACATCTTTTGCCATTGCTTTTGCATCACCACAGATATAAATCGATGCCTCCTCAGTGATAATCCAAGACCAGATTTCTTTTTTTTCCTTCATTAAAAGGTCTTGCACATAGACTTTTTGGTCAGAATCTCTTGAAAAGGCAGTACTTAATTTTAGTATCCCTCTATCGACATAGTTTGTAAGCTCATCCTCATAGTGAAAATCAAATGCTTTTTGTCTATCTCCTGTGAAAAGCCAATTTTTTCCTTTTGCAAAAGTAGATTCTCGCTCTTGGAGAAAGCCTCGAAGGGAGGCAAGACCTGTTCCAGGGCCAATCATAATCATGGGTCTATTTGTGTCTTCGGGTGGGAGAAAATTTGGATTAGGTTGTAAAAATAGTCGAAATTTGTCACCCGGCTGAAGAGACTTTAGAAAACTTGCGGTGATGCTCTCTTTCTCTTTTCCCGCATCAGGGTAATAAAAAGACGCAACCATAAAATGCGCCTGGCTCCCTACTTTTTTCATAGAAGAGGCAACAGAGTAATACCTTGGAAGCATTGGAAAAATGAGATTTGTAAGCTCTTGAAGCGGAATCGTAGGATGCCAAAATTTGTGTAAAAAAGTGCTTAGATTATTTGACTTACAAAAATTTGCGACTCTTTCTTTGTCTAAAAGCAGATCTTGAAGTTCTTTGGTTGGATTATACTTTTCTATAAGTTGTAAAAATTGGGAAGAGATCCTTGAGAGGTTAGCCTCTTTTTTTAAAAACTCCCCAAATTTCATCGGTTCGAAGTTTTTTGTTTCAATGACAAAATTTCTATAAGGCTCCCCAAGAGTTTTAACAACTTCATCTACAAACAAATCTAAATTTTCAGGAAGAATTGCAAAGCTTGAACCAACTTCGTAGGTGATATCGGAGTTGCAGAAATCGCAGACAATATGCAAAATCTCTTTAGAGGACCCTTTTTTTGTCAGTAGCCTGCATTCAACTAGTGTGGCTAGATAAGGATTGTGGCGATCATAAATTGGTTTTGTTAATTTCAGTTCTTCTGAGGGTAGGTTCGTCATATGAAAAAAATCTTATTGGTTGTTTTTTCAAGTTTTTTATTTATATCTTGTAGTGGTAGTGGGACAGATCGTAACTACATTATGGGGGATTCGGTGAAAGAAGAGAGCGCTAAGACAACTATTGTATCATAAGTTGCCATTATTTCCCGCTTAGGTTTTTATGATGCTTGTTATAAGAGAGTTGCAGTTTTTCTTAGCCCAAGTCTCTTGCAGTTTTTCCATCTTTTTGTTGGAAATTCCGCCAAGAAACTCGATCGCTTTTAAAATTCGTGCTCTTGCTTTGTGCTCACCTAGAATTTCAAAAGAATCAAAAAGCGGAGGGCCTTGGTGTTTACCCATAAATGTTGCAAAAAGAAGGGGGATAATTACATGCTTGAAATGAACGCCAAACACTTCAGAGAGTGATTTAGCAGAAGCTTCAAGACCTGTTTTATTCCACTGTTCGCTTTCGTCAAGAGACCAGATTAATCCTTGTAGAATTTGAGACGCCTCTTCTGCCTTAAGACCTCTTGGTGAAAAAAGAGCCTCTGTGTATTTAAGATGGTTAATAAAAAAGAAGTCGCAAAGATCAATAAAATCACCAAATGTCTTGATTCTTGTGTGGACAAGTGGCATTAATTTGGCCATAAATTCGTCATTAAATCCCCACTCACGAATACGAGACCAGAGATCTTCTACTTTTACGGAGTTAATCAAGTATTGCTGATTGATCCAGTCGAGTTTTTTTACATCAAAGACAGCGCCTGATACACCCACTCTTTTTATATCAAAACTTTCAATGATTTCATCAAGAGTATAAATTTCTTTATCACCCGTCATGCTATAGCCCATTAGAGTAAGGAAATTTCTGAGAGCTTCAGGAAGATAGCCGCTATCTCTATAGTAGTAGGCAGATGTGGGGTTTCTTCGCTTGGAGAGTTTTTTCCCGTCTATGCCAAGAAGAAGAGGCATGTGCGCAAAAACAGGGGGAGTCCACCCAAACGCTTCATAGAGTAAAATATGCTTTGGTGTAGAGCTGATCCACTCATCTCCGCGGATCACATGAGAAATTTCCATTAAGTGGTCATCTACAACATTTGCTAGGTGGTATGTAGGAAAAAGATCTGATTTTAAGAGCACTTGATCATCTACATCGCTACAGGGCGTTGCAATTCTTCCCTTAATGGCATCATGAAAAACAACTTCACCAGAAAGAGGAACTTTTAGTCTAATCACGTATGGTCTACCACTCTCTTCAAAAGCTTTGATTTCTTCTTCACTTAGATTTCTGTGGCGTCTGTCGTAGCCGCCTCTACCACCCATTTTTTGGCTAATAATGCGCATTTCATTTAACTCTTCTGGAGTAGTGAAGCATTTGTAAGCTTTTCCTGCCCTAAGTAAGTCAAAACAAGCTTTTTGATAAAACTCTGTTCTCTCAGATTGCCTATAGGAACCGCAAGGTCCGCCAACATCTGGCCCTTCATCCCATGAAATGCCAAGCCACTTAAGTGATTCAAAAATACTAGTCTCGTACTCTCTTCGGCTTCTTGTTTGGTCGGTGTCTTCGATTCGCAAAAGGAATTGACCCCCGTGGTGACGGGCGAAAATTAAATTAAAGAGTGCCATGTACAGGGTTCCAATATGTGGATGACCTGTTGGAGAGGGAGCAATTCTTGTGCGAACTTTCATAGACGTAGATTGTAGCAAGCTTTTATAAATCTTTTCAAGTTTTTTACGAGCCGTTTTTAGATAGAAGGATGAGTTCTTTCATAATATTGAAAGCCTCTTCTAGCTGGAGGTCGTTTTGTCCTGTCAAGTTAAAGTCGATTTCATACCGGTCAATCGCCCTGATTTCTTTAAGAAAATTTTGATAGTTTGCATTTTTTTCGATTCGTTTTTGCGAGTGGGCTTTTAAGTCGGCTATGTAAGTGTCTAGTTTATTAGATGGTTTTTGAATAGATTTCCCAAGAGCTTTTTTTAATCTTGTCCTGTAAAGAGGGTGTACGTCTGAGAGGTCATCTTCAAATAGAGGGGAAATTTTGTCATTTTCAAGAGGGTATTTTGCATACTTTTCTCCAATTTCCATGTTTGAAAGGATCCCTGGGACCTCTAGGTCTGATTTAACTCCTGTTAGCTGGGGGGTTCTTCCTCCAACAGTGTAATATGCGCCGCGCGTTACCTTGTACTCTCCTTGGGGGTTAATTTTTTCTGGATTGCTACTTTCTAAGGTGAATGTTTGGTATGTTCCTTTTCCATACGTTGCCTCATCTCCTACAATGAGGGCTCTGCCATAGTCTGCAAGTGCAAGAGCCACGATTTCAGAGGCAGATGCACTTGCTCTATTAATCAAAATGATTAGTGGGCCGCTCCAAGAGACCTCCTCGTTTAAGTTTCGAAGTCTTTGGACATGTCCTGTATGGTCTTTAATTGATGCGACAACCCCTTTGTCAATAAATAGGCCGGTCACCTCTACAGCTTGTGGTAGAAGACCCCCTGAGTTGTGTCGTAAATCGAGAATAATTCCTTTGACGTTGTGGCAAGCCTTCATCTCGTCTATTGATTTTTTAAGATCAATATAGGACGAGTGTTTTGGATCTTGGTAAAATGAATGAAGGCTTAGATAGCCAATTGCCCCGCTGCCATAGGGCTCTACTTTAGAAGAAAAACGGCTCTCTGTCAGAACAATCTCTTCGCGAATAATAACAATATCAAATTTTTCCTCTTTTTGTGAGGGGTGTTCTCGTACAATCGTTAAAATTACAGCTGAACCTTCAGGGCCTCTGATTAAGTCTACAGCTTCTGTAATGTCCATGCCTGCAATTGGTTCGTGGTTTACGGCGATGATTTTGTCTCCAATTTTTAGCTCATTTGAGTGGCTTGCGGGGCCACCTTCTACAATTTGTACTACAGTGAATCCGTTTAAATCGTCTCTTAACTGGGCTCCGATCCCAAAAAGTCTTTGCTGGACTTGAATTAAAAATTGTTTGGCCTCTTGGGGGGTAAAATACATGGTGTGCGAGTCAAGTGATGAGGCGAGCGCTTTGAGGAAGCAGGAGAGCATTTGTCTTTTTTGGTCTAGCTTAGAGGCTCCTGTAAACTCTTTTTCTCTTAAGTATCTTCTTTTGGCTACTCTTTGAAAAAATATCGTCGACTGTTCGGGTGTAGCTAATTTTTCAGCAGAGTCATTTTGCAAAGCTCTTATTTTAAGTAACTTGCTTTCAAGGTCATCGGAATTAGCAGGCCAGTCAGCTTCATGAAGCTCTTTTGCTGTCACCTCTTTTGGCAAGGGGAGGGCTTCGATCTTCTCTTCGATCAAGTTTCTCCGCTCAATTGCTTCTAAAAATAAGTCGTAGAGCGACTGAAAAACAGAGAATTCCTCTTTTTTATAGTCGGACTCTATTTTTTTTAAGAGTTCATTCGAGGGGTCAAGATAGGGGGAGAGATCCTGTTTTGTTAGGTAGCATTTTATAGGGTCAAGCTCATCTAAGTAGCTTATTATAATTCGCTTAGATATTTCAGAAGTGAGTTCTTTATGTCTTGCGTGTGCCCTAAAGATTTCTTCTGCTTTTAAGTGCGCCTCGTGTGCTGTAATATTCGGTGGGGTTGCAGCTTCGATTAGAAGGGAGGTTAAAAAAAGTGAGGCAACGCATATTTGTTTAACTAGATTCAATTTTGGACCTATAATCTTTATCTAAAACCTCTATGTACCAGAAGTAAAGTTTATTTTCGAAACAAACTTAAAAATCTGAATAAATCACGTCTGCAGGCCATTTTCGATTGCTATCAATTCATTTTTATGTCACAATAATTTATCTTAAAGGGCGATAATATCGCAACAAACCAATAATCGAGGTGGGTTGGCAAGCTGTAATAAAAAATAACTTTAGCTTGACTTACCTAGATAAAAGTGGATGAGGAGGAAAATAATGGATCTAACAGATGATGTATCTTCTAAAAAGAAGAAGGTTGTATCAATAACAGAAGCTGCTAGGCTCAATAACGTAACTCGCCAGGCAATTTATGTCGCTATTAAGCAAAAAAAACTTAAGGCGTACAAAGATTCTACGCGGTGGACAATTGATCTAGAAGATTTAGAAGATTATAGACGTCAAAAATACTCAAGAGCTAAGTCGCTTTATAATGGTGAGCTTTTATTTGATAATGACAAAGGGTTTCACTCTGTCAATCAAGTAGCTAAGATGCTTGGTGTACCCGCTCAAAAAATTTATTACGCAACTCGTATCGGGATGCTAAAAGCAACTCGTAGAGGCGCGGCTTGGGTAGTTCATACAGAAGATCTTAGAGAGTATCAAGAGAAGTATCTAAATAAAAGAACTGTGCAAGAGAGCGCTACATCAGAAGCTCTTTAGTACCTCTTATTTAGTGCTTATAAAATATGTGTTGAAAACATGCTTTCAAAGGGCATAAGCATGTTGGATATGCGTTGTTTGTAAAAAGACAAATAGTTTGCTTTTGAAGTTATAAACTCTTTTGTCTATATTTTTTAAGATTCCTTGGCAGGTGTGATTTGCTGGTTTTCAGTTTCATTGAGGATTTGAAAATCGATAATTTGCAGCTGAATAGACGATTTATTTAAGTAGACATTGACCTGTGGGGTAAATGCTATCATGAGTTTCAAATTTTTGCCCATTAGATCGGGTTTTCTGTGGCTCATATTAAAGCCTATTCCTTCAAGAAAGCGGTCATTTTCTTCTAATGAGAGTTTTAGATTTTTCTTTCCTATGATTTTTGGGGGCAGTACTTGTGTTGCAACAGCGTAGAGGATGACTTTCGGATTTTCCATCCCATACGGCTCTAAAAGACTCAATGATTCTAAAAACTCAAATGTTAGATCTTTAAAAGAGACTTCTGCATCTAAGCGGAGCTTAGGACAGATATCTTTCTCCTTTAATTTTGCGTTTACAGAGGAGATGAAATTTTTTTGAAAAAGGGGGATGTTTTTAGGGTCAATCGTAAACCCTGCTGCATAGTCATGTCCGCCATAGCTTAGCAAAAGATTTGCATTTTCTTTTAGTGTAGAAAGTACGGGAAATTCGCTTATAGTTCGAATCGATCCTTTTGCAATAGTATCGTCTGAAGTCACAATTACTGTAGGTCTGTTGTACTGTTTTGCAAGTCTTGCAGAGAGTATAGCTATGATTCCCGGGTGCCACATCTCGGAAGATAGAAATAAGGCTTTGTTTGTAAAAATTTCTGGATGGTGCTGAAGATGTTTTTCTAAATCTTCAGAATCTCTTCTCTCTATTTTTTGTCTTTCGTGATTCATTACATCGAGTTCTTTTGCAAGTGACTCAGCCTCTTGAACATCTCTAAGTAGCAGTAATTCGACACCTTTTAGTGGGTCACCAATTCTTCCTAAGCTATTAAGTCTTGGGGCAATTTTTGATGCAACATCAACTGTTGTAATTTCTTCTGGATTTACTTCAGAGACATGAATTAATTTTAGCAATCCGATGCGGTGTGTTTTTTTAAGATGTTGTAGCCCATATTTTACTAAAATCCTATTTTCTCCTGTGAGGGCGCCCATGTCAGCTATTGTTCCAAGAGCTACAAGGTCTAAGTATCTTTTTAAGTCAATTAAATCAGCTTGTACATCACCTATTACAACAAGATAATTAATAAAGGCATGGGCTAATTTAAATGCAACTCCAACACCTGTAAGATCACGATTGGGATAAGTACTATTGAAAAGCTTTGGGTTTAGTGTTGCGATACAGTGTGCAATTTTTTCAGTAGGCTCATGGTGGTCGGTAATAATAAGGTCGATATTTTTTTCTAAAAGATGCTTTGTGTCAGGACCTGCTGTTATTCCGCAATCAACAGTTATTAATAGAGTGCACCCTTTTTCAGCAGCATAGGAGCAGGCATCTGGTAAAATTGAGTCTCTTCCGAGAGTTCTGTTAGGGATATAAAAGTATGCTTTAACACCAAGAGTTCTAAGAAAATCAACAAGCAGCGCGGTCCCAGTCATCCCATCAACATCATTGTCTCCAACAACAATTATTTTTTCTTTTGCTTTTACAGCATCATAAATACGTTTTACAGCTTTATCAATGTCTAAGAGGAGATTTGGGGGGTGTAGATACAAAAGCTTTGCATAAAGAAATTGATGTACGTCTTGTTTTTTTCTGTAACCTCTAGAAATAAGTGCTTGTGCCATAACAGGGTGAATATTAAACTCTGTGACGAAGCTTTTAATTAAATGAGAATCCTCTTTAGGAAAAACCCAAAGGAGGTTTTGATTTGATTGTTGTGTTTTTAACGTCATAAAATCTTTAGATCCCTCTTTTAATTATGTAAGGTTAATATTTAAAATTCAAAGGAAAGATTAAAAAAAATTAATAGGTTTTGTTAAAATTTTTCATAAATCTTAAGAAAGGAGATAAAAATGGATCAAGTTGTAGCACATTGACCTCTTACTATGCAGGAGCTGTTTCTTCGTGAGGGGGTAGAATATAGTAACAGAGCAACTATCTCACATGATGCAAAGAGTTTATGGAGATTAAAGTGCAATACACATGAGTCGCGTGTAGCTTATGATAAAAAACTTGGGTGGAGTGAGAGCGAAAGAAGATTAATTAAAAAATTGCATCCAACGAGTTTATGTGATGGGGCGTGCATGTGTAATGAGACGCTAAGACTTAGTGAAGCTAGTGGAAAAATTGGCGTGATTGCAAAAAAAAATCTTCCGAAAGGAACTCTTTTGGGGTTTTGTGCAGGGGATGCAATTACAACTTCTGAGGCCGCAGCTTTGGGTGCAGATAACCCTTACCTTTTTATGGCATCTGAATTAGAAGGGGAAGAGCAAATTTTAATTAATGCTCAAAAAAAAGGGAATTGGACAAGGTTTATCGGACACTCTTTATTGCCTAATGTAGAAGCGTGTATCGCGTCAGGAGTCAATGGTCCACAGATAGTAGTTAAAGCTATTAGACCTATTTTTCTAGACGATAAAATTCTTATGAATTACGGCAACTCCTACTGTGAAAAATTCGACGTCACAGAAGAAGTTTTAAGCAGGCCAGTCAAAGAGAAAAAAAGAAAAAAAGAGGATGTTTCTGAAATGGGCGCTCCGCTTTCTAGAAGAAAAATTACAAGATGGAATGACAGTCAATTCCTTATGACAGCAGCGTATAGTGCAATTGCTTCATCCGAAATTGTTGCAGAGAGAAAAGCCCATCTAACTCGAGCTATTAATGAGCAAAGAGCTTTAGATGGCTACCTTAAAGTGTTAACAGATGAAGAGATAAAGGAAGAATTTATCGCAAATAGGCTAGATTGGGAATTAAGACATCAAAGAAAAGCTCTTGGATGGTCTTAAAAATTTAATCTGATATAAATGAGCCCCAAAGTAGAATTCTTTGGGGCCTATTATTTAAATGAGAGGCGCCGTTAGTTGAAAGATTTTAACTATGTTGCCTTGTTAACAGGGCCACAGCTCTTAGTCTATTCTTTTGAAAATGGGGGGATCAATTTATTGACAATTTCCATAGTCAGTGTTGAAATCTGGTTTGACCTACTTAGGGCGGCTGCATGGGCTTCTCCTGAAACAACTCCCTCTCTACCTTTTGGTTTGTGGGAAGAGACGCCACGTTTTCTTACTCGCTGAGCTACTCCATCAGCTTTTGCAAACGCATCTCCCTCAATTAATCGATACTTTGCACTAACCCTATACCGATTAGCTTCTTGTAAAAAGGTCTGCTCTTCTAAAGAAAGAGATTCCCAGCTTCCAATAGCTTTCAACATAGTTTTAAAGTTATGTCTATAATGTCTTATGTCAATAGTTCTTAAAAGATAGGCGCAGATATTCTCTAGAAGGTTGTAGCAATGTAATTCAATTAAAGATGTATGCAAATCTAACAGAGCGACATTCTCCCTGCTTTGTTCATGACGCAATCTTTTTAAATTGAAGAAAATAGACATCTTTAATTCTTGGGCCCCTGCAAATGTCTCTTCCAAAACTGCAAGCCTAGTCATTGGTGCATCAGACGATGAGGCTGCCGTCTCGCAATCCAAAAGAGAGGCTGCCGACGCAGCTCCGCTATCTTGTAAGACAGGGAGTGATGCAAAAAAGCCGTCTAGTAACTCTTTTTCTACGCGTAATTCTCGACCTAGGTACCGATGTAGAGAACAGTAGACCAAAATAGATTCTTTTAGAGAAAAAATGACCTCATTTGTTAAATCATTAAGATTATCTGTTTCCCCCATTGGGTTTCCACTATCGAGCATATAAATACGCTTCATAAGAAAAAAGTTTTTTGAATAACTTTCACTGCAAGGTATATTTCTAGAAAGAATTTCTGTTCGATTTCCTGCTCTTAATACTTTTTTCTCAAGACCTGAAAGCAGACTCTCAGAAATTCCCGCTGCATCTAGTAATGAGAAATAACTATGTTCTCTAATTTTATCATCTTTTGCTTTTTGTCTTGCGATAGCGGTAAGTAGTTGCTCAAGCATTTGACTTGCCTCTATCATAAAATTAATAAGCTCTAAACTTCTATATGTAGGATCGCTTTGTTCTAAATGATAAATTAGGCTCTCAAAATTACGAACAGCATTTTTATAAGCGGTTTCTGCAAAAAAAACGGGCTTTATTAAAACCATCTTAGATAAAAATTCAGCTGCAGAGATTTTTCGAGTAACAAAAAAATCATGACTAATCTTAGAAGAAGCTTGGAAAGCTGCCTTAATCGAAGTTCCTCTACTACTTTCATCTTCACTTTTAAATGGGAGGCCTTTTGCTTCTCTTAACCTTAGATCTTCCTCTTTTTTTTCTTTTCTCTTTAAGAATTTGCGCTTCTCATGAATCTTAGATGTAGCTGTTTGAATAGAGCTTATAAATATAATTTTTAATAGCCGCATATTTTCTACGGTCTTACGAAATGTATTAAGCTGATCCACAAATGCCCCAAATTCGGAATCTCTAATTAACTCTTCGGGACAGTTTATATCTTGGCATAAAAGTTCGTCATTAATAGCTGTGAAAGAAAAAGCCTTTCCCTCTAGAGTTCTAAACTCTCTGGGGTTGGAAAGAGAATAGAGTATTACATTTTTTAGCCCATCAATTAGTTCTAACATTTTTTCAAAAGATTGATTAAAAAAATCGTCAACCTCCCTGAATCTTTTATACCCATATAAAAAATGATCAAATGCATCAATTGAACCAGGATCAAGATCACTTACATCTCTAAGCTCTGGTTCAGAAAACACTTTTGTAGATTCTCTAGCCTTTCCCTTTTTAGAGCAACAAGGACAATCTCCACCCTCTTCTTCGCGAGATCTTAGAATATAAGCTTTGGACTGATCCCATATTCGCTTGATCTTACTAACTTCTGAGCATATAAACTTAGTTAATAAGCATCCACGAGAACTACTTTCAAAATGAGGGAGTGGTTTAATAAAATACCATAAAATTCTCTCCCGATACACCTTAAAAATAGAGGAAACTCTAGCAAAACCTATGTTGAAACTAATTTTTATTTGAGATAAATCGCTCTCTTCTGTGCTTGATCTTATTGATAATGGACTCATTGCTTTAGTGACAAAAGCATGCAGTTTTTCCCATGACTCAATTGTCTTAAAATCAACAACAGAAGACTGAATATCAGTATAAGTTTTTCCAAGTCTTTTTCTAAGTATCATTAGGCTACTTACTGGCATTTCTTTTGAAGAGGCCCAAAGGCAACAAAGATCAAGAACATCCCAAGTTCGTTGAGCAATCTGTTGCATCCGTTCATCTTCTGTTAATGTTGCAGGTGTATTAGAGTCTAATCGATCAAGCGCTTCATCAAGGATTAAATGGACAACCTCATAAGGATATGAATCATTTAAACAGGCTTTTAAATCAGAGCTTAGTCCAGCAAGCTCCATATAACCTTCTCTTGAAGAAATTGATGCAGACATGAAACTCTTCTTTTTTAAGTTAATAAGTTGGAGAAGAAAAATAAATGTTTTTTTTGTAAAAGTCAAATATTTAAAGATTAGATAATTGGATAACAAATATTGCGAGCACAATAAACGTTAGATAGCCCGGCCCTCTAATAATTACATAAGTTGCTGTTAAGAATGATTTTTCAGTTTAATGACTGGAAGAGAAGCTTCTTTAGATTGATTTATACAAATTGAATTGAATTATCATTATAGGATTTTCCTTAAAATTTAATCTGATATAAATGAGCCCCAAAGTAGAATTCTTTGGGGCTCATTATTTTAGTGAGAAGCGCCGTTAGTTGAAAGGCTCCCATTTCCTTGATCATGTGAACGACCCGATTTTTTTTCCTTGTGGTAAAAGAAAATAAGAAGAGTTGATGCAATAAAAAATGTAGAGAGTGTTCCAACAATCACTCCAATTGCCATAACAAGAGAGAAGCTAAATAGGGTTTTGCCGCCAAGTGCTACAAGACAAATTAATACAACAAGAGTAGTTCCTGACGTGAGGAGTGTTCTGCTCAGTGTAGCGTTGAGAGAGTAGTTTACAACTTCTTTAAAAGATAAAGATTTTTTGTTTCCAAGCTCTTCTCTAATTCTATCAAATACAATAATTGTGTCGTTCAAAGAATACCCAATAATTGTCATAAGCGCAGCAACGGTATTTAAGTCGATTTGGATATTGACTCCTGCAAGGTGCAATAAAGCAAGTATTGCTAGAGTAATTAAAATATCAAATACAAGTCCTAAAGTAGCGCTGATCGCATAGGCAAATTCAAATCTAACAGTGATATAGATAAGAATACATAAGCAGGCGAGTAGGAGTCCGATAATTGCATTATTTCTCATTGTATCAGACATCTGGCCGCTGATGCTTTTCCAGTTTTGATCTAATTTTTCAAGAGAATTAGAAGAAAATTCGAGACCTGCTTTTTCAAGAGTTTGCACAAGCCAAACAAGTCTTGGGTTTTTCTCATATGAGTAGGTTGGAAATTCTACTTCATTCTCAAGTGGCATTTGATAAAAAGCTTTTCCTGGGAGAGCTAGTGTTTTAGACAAAGAGATGCGAAATTGATTCGAGTTGCCATACTCTCTTACCTGAAAGTCTTGAAGAGAGATTCCAGGAGCTTCTAAAAGAGCTTTTGAAATAAGTTCAGGGGTCGTCTCTTGATTTTTAAATTCAATATTTGCTGCAAATCCGCCGGTAAAATCCATGCCCATGATTGTAGACCGCTCTTTTGCAAGAGTTAATCCGCCAATACCTATTAAAATAAGAGAAAGAACCAACGCAGTTTTGCCGTATCTTAAAAAATTCCAATTCGTTCCTCGGATAAGGTTCGCCATCTTTAATTCTTTACGATTCGGATTTTTAACCCATTCTGTGAAAAAGTATTTTGTCATGAAAAGAGCTGTAAACATAGATGAGACAATCCCAATGATCAATGTGACAGCAAAACCTTTAATAGGGCCAGAATCAAAATTTAAAAGAATGAGCGCTGCTATCACTGTCGTAATGTTCGAGTCAATAATTGCGCTAAACGCTCTTTTGTAACCTGCGTGAATTGCAGCTGTAAGTTTTTTAGTTTTTTCAAATTCCTCTCGAATTCTTTCAAAAACTAAGACATTTGCATCGACAGCCATACCAACAGTTAAAATGATTCCTGCAAGACCGGCCAGTGTAATGCTAGCGCCAATATTTTGAAGGGTTGCCCACATAATTAATAGGTTTGCTAGAACAGCAATTGAAGCAATTAGGCCTCCAAATCTGTAATAACCAACCATAACTGCAACAACTGCAAATAGTGCAACAATAGTTGCTGTGATTCCTTGTGTTCTCTCTTTTAAGCCAAGGTCTGGGCTCACTGTTTTTTCAGAAAGAATTTGAGGAGTAAATGTAAGAGATCCAGCTTGTAAGTCACTCACTAAGGTGTTTATTTCTCTTTGTGTAAAGTGGCCTGTAATCATTCCGCTCTCTCTAAGAGCTGATTCAAGATTTGGCGAGCTAACTACATATCCGTTTAAAATTACAGCCATGCGCCATCCGCGACCTTTTGTTGCAAGTTCATAGGGGGTTCCCATTAACTTGTCTTTTGCAAAAAGGCTTGTCCAACTGTAGAGGTTATTTCTGGGGTGAATTTTTTTTCCATCTGAAAGTAGTTGCGAATTTTTAACACCAAAAGATAAAAAATTCCCTTTTGACGGATCATAGCCCCCATGCACATTTTCGAGATTAGATCCCTCTAGAGCAAAGTTTTTAAAGACAATTAAGAGAGGATGCGTTTGCCCGTTCCACTCTGCAAAGCTCTCTCCTCTATATAATGCAATTTTGGAAACAGTATCATCGAAATTGCCTGAAATATCTGGATTTAGAGGATTTGCAAGTCTTAGTCCATGTTCATAAAGAAGTTTAGCTGTCTCTGTTTTGGGAAGGCTTTTCTCATCATCAAAATTATCACCATTGAGGTGAGAAAAAGCGATTCTATTTATGCTTTCAACATCTTTTTTATTAGTCACAATAGCTTCATTCCAAACTTCTTGCAGAAAACGATTTACTTCTTGGGAAAGGGGGGAATTTGTATCTAACGCAAACCTTTCGTTAAGGATATTAAATGTCATGGATGAGGCTTTAACAAGTTCGTTTGCAGAAATATTTTGTGATCCTGGAAAATCTAGTGTTATATTAGAGCCCTCTTGTCTGATGCTAACATCTGAAACGCCCATTTTATTTACGCGAGCAAACAGTTCATTGATTGCCTGCTTTAAATCGCTCTCTTTAGTAACGGGCTTGTTGCTGCTGTCTGTAAGAGCGATTTGAACTGTTTTACCTCCTGAGAGATCAAGTCCCCACTGAAGAATTTTTCTCTCATCACCACGGAAATATTTTTTAAAGCTTAAAAGAAAGTTGCTCCATAAAATATTTTTGGTTGGCTTAGGTACATCAAATCGTTTTCTTAATGTTGGATCGACTCTACATTGATTGAATTCATCTTGCCATTTTAATAGATCTTCGTGTGCCTTTGTCTCAATTTCATTGATAGCTAAAATTCTCTCTCTTACATTTGAAAGCTCTAAAACAGCATGCTTTTTAGCTCCAAATACAGAAAAATTTTCTCTTGTAGCCATTAAAAGGGGGAGATAGAAATCAGATGCCTCAAAAATATAATCATCAGCAAATTCAGAAGAGAGAGGATAAGTAGCACCAGGATAACCATTAAATCCTTGAGCTTTTAAAAGTCTTGATAATTCTTCAAAATCAGTTTTAACTTTTGCTGACTCTTCAGAGTGCTTGTCTTGATTAAATTTCTTAATGATTTTCCCAAGATCTTTTGCAATTACATAAATTGAGTTTGGTTTAAAACCTCTTTGTGTCGGTTCGTTTGAGAGGCTTGGGGCATAAAAAACTAGACTTAAGTGTTTTTGGGATAGGGGCATTTTTTGAAACTCTGCAAAGTCTTGCAGAGGGTAGGCGCTTCTTTGCAAATCCTCGCTCGTAGGATTCCAAAAATCTTGTAAAACCTGTTTTACATGAGCGTATTCAGCTTTAGCAAGAGCAATTAAATTAAGTGATATAAAGCTTTTTGCATTTTGCAACGAGGAGAACTTTAAGTTAAACTCGTTAAGTCCTGGCAGGAGTATCTCTCCTGACTCTCTTGATATTTTAGCAATTTCATCATAAATAAGCTGAGTAAGAGAGTTATACCTTGCTTGCTCGGCAGGATCTTTTTCAAGTCTCGTTCTTAACGCAACTATATCTCTGTTTAGTCCAATAGTTATCGAAGATTGCGAGATATTTAAATAAATTTTTTCTACAACAGGGTTGTTTAAGACTGTTAATTCTTGAGTTTTCGTCTCATTTGGAGAGTATGAATTATTAATAACGTTATGAATAACTTCTTTCGTCCAAGCAGGAGTCTCGGAAATAAACGCATGTCTATTTTTTTTCAAAATAGTTAACGCGTGCAATACCTTCTCCTCTTTCCCTTCTAAACTTGCAATTTCCTCTAATAGAAGAGGGTCTGCCTCTTTTCTCTCTTTTAAAGAAATTTTTGATTTTTGCAGCAACGCTTTGTATTCATCAATTTGGCCAATAAGAGCATCAACTGCCGCTTTTGGCTCTTTTAATCCATTTGTGAAAGTCCCATAAAATTGCTTTGCGATTTGTGGGTAATCGCCGACTGTTTTTTCTAATAGAAGAATGTTTTGGCAGATAAAGAAAAGATAGTCATTAGCTATTTGGTTTGCTCCCTTAATTGCAAGTTCAACAAGCTCGCTATTTTCAGGTTGGCCCCCAATTGATAATGCTAGTGAGGAAATTCTATCTTCTAATATAGGCCAATATTGAGCTGTAAGAGAGCCGTCAGCTTGGCGAATCTTTGCAAAATGGAAAAATTTATCAGCTTCAAAATTATGAAAATGGATAGGGATCACTCTTTGTACGTAGACAACATTCGAAATTTCATCATGTAAAGAATCCTCTTTTACACTCTCTTCGCTTAGCGCTAATGACGCTGGGAAAAAAGGAATTAAGCTACCAGCCCTTGGAAGGAGTTTTTTAAAGATTTCAGCACTTTGTGAATTTGCAAATTCTACTTTAACAAGTCTTGGTGATTTTCTGACAATTTGCACAGATTTTTCTTCAGCGCCAATCAACTTATTAAAAGAGTGAATCCAGGAAATAGCGTCATCTTCAAGTGAATTAACTCTTTTCATAATCGAGCTAATAATTTCTTGTGAGCGCTCTTCGGATATCGGTTTGTTTAGAGGTTTTGTGTAGAATAGAAGGGTTGGTAATATGTTGTAGAGGGTTAGTGCTAATACGGTAATAATCAAAGGTAAGTGCCATTTACTCTTCTTTTTCATACGAAATCCTTATCTTAGTAAGCGAGAGGATAGTTTAACTTATTTTGAATATTGATACAACATGGCTTTTCAGAAAATAATTCGCGTAATACGAAATTAAGGTTTTTTTAGAAATACGCTTTTTAGAGAAAAGAGCTTTAAGAGAAGTCTAAAAATTTTTTAAATAGAGGGTGGCCGAATTTTTCTATATAGGGAACTGATATGTGTTCAGGGGTTGTTAAGGCTCTTTTAAACTAATAGGGTCTTATAGAATTAACTTTTGTCAGATCTTAGTGAATTTGTTAACAGTGCGATAGTTATTTTAATTCCTTAAAGTGAAAGTTTATGTTTAAGCAGCAAAATTAGGAAGTTCTCCACTTTTTAATCAGAAACGGTATATAGTGGATAGAAAAGATTCTTATATGTCTTCCTTTTCTGATAACGATCATTTAGTTGATAATTCTTTGGATGTTCAAACAAATATTCCAAGGCACGTAGCCATTATCATGGATGGAAATAGAAGGTGGGCAAAAAAGAAATTTTTGCCAATCGGAGAGGGGCATAGAAAAGGGGCTGAAACATTAACTAAAATTGTTGAGGTTGCCTCAAAGCTTGGGGTTAAAATATTAACTGTGTTTGCGTTTTCTACTGAAAATTGGAGTCGGCCAAACTACGAAATATCGATTTTATTAGATCTATTAAAACTTTATTTGCTTAAAGAAAAGAGAAATATGATAAAAAATGGCATTCGTTTGGAGTCAATTGGTGATTTAAATCCATTCCCAGATGATGTAAAAAAGATCTTAGAAGAGACAAAAAAGGAGACCTCATCCGGGGATAAAATCCAGTTAGTCCTTGCCTTAAATTATGGGGGAAGAGACGATCTGAAACGAGCAATGAGAGGGATTGCAGCTGATATAAAAGAGGCTAAACTTGAAAAAGATGATGTAACGGAGGAATTGATTTCTAGTAGGTTAGACACAGCTCGCTTCGGAGATCCCGATCTTTTCATTAGATCGAGTGGAGAAAAGAGGGTGAGTAATTTTCTATTGTGGCAAATTTCATATTCAGAACTCTTTTTAACAGATGTTCTTTGGCCTGATTTTGGGGAAAAAGATTTTTATGAGGCAGTCTCTGAGTATCAAAAACGTGAGCGTAGGTTAGGTGCTTAATGGAGTCTTTTGTTGATTTAAAGGTTCGCTTTTTTATTGGTTCAATTAGTGTTTTGCTTGTAGGATTTTTGACTTTTTTTGCAAATCACCCTCTATTTAAATGGATTATAACATTTTTAATTGCAATTCTTGGGGTGACTGCGTTGTGGGAATATGTTAACTTGCTAAAAGCAAAGGGGATAACCACTCCCGTCTGGCTTTTGTCTTCTCTTTCTGTAGTTTATATTCTGGCAAATTACCTTGCAACCCAAGATAGCCGGTTTTTAGTTTTGATAAATGCAGTAGTCATAGTCTTCTTTTTTGCTGTGTTTTTATACAATTTTTATCAGGTAGAGGGTGCAATTATTAAAATAGCCACAAGTTTTTTTGGTGCATTTTATATCATTGTTCCTTTGGGCCTCTTGCTAAAGATATTATATCCTAATACGATGAACCCTGCGTTACATGATGGAAGGCTTTGGCTAGCATACCTTGTCGCAGTTACAAAAATTACTGACATGGGTGGCTATTTTATGGGTAAGATGTGGGGAAAAAGCAAGCTTGCGCCTCATTTGAGTCCAGGAAAGACATTAATCGGGGGAATTGCCGGTTTTATTTCGGCGATACTGTTAAGTTTGGGTTTTTTCTTGCTCTCTAAGTACTTTCAGCTAGAGAGTTTTAAACTGAATTTTATCCAGGCGATTTTTTTAGGTGGGGTTATCGGTATTTTTAGCCAACTCGGCGATTTGGCTGAATCACTACTTAAAAGAGATGCAAAAGTAAAAGATAGTAATACAATACCTGGAGTCGGCGGCGTTCTTGATTTTTTAGATTCTTTATTATTTACTTTGCCAGTACTATATCTTTTTTTAAAAACGATAGGTACCTAAAATGGGAAAATCTTTCTGTGTTGCAATTGATGGGCCTTCATCGTCAGGAAAATCAACAGTTGCAAAAAGTGTTGCACGAGAACTTGGATTTTTTCATATCGATTCAGGAGCAATCTATAGAGCTCTTGCATGGTGGATGGAGAGACAAACAGAGGCGATACCAAATTTAGACTGTTTTTCCTACCACATTGTAGAAAAAGGGGGAAAGCTTTTTCATTATGTCGGAAACATCGATGTCTCTTCTGAAATTAGATCACCCTATATATCGCAAAGATCTTCTGAGATAGCTGTTTTAAGTGCTGTGAGAAAAAAAGTAAATGAGCTGCAAAGAGAAATTGCGAAGGGAAGATCGGTTGTTATAGAAGGTAGAGATATTGGAAGTGTTGTATTTCCCCATGCTGATGTAAAAATATTTTTGACAGCCGATCTTTCTGAAAGAGCGCGAAGAAGGTATGAGGAGTTTAAGCAGAAAGGAGGAGTGCATACATTAGAGGAAGTTCAGAAAGATTTGCTAGAAAGAGATACAAGAGATCGATCAAGAGAGGATGCTCCTCTAGTCCAATGTCCTGATGCGTATGTAGTAGATACTACCGAAATGACTGTTGGAGAAGTGATTGAAAAAATTGTTACTTTAACTAAGAGAAGAAAAGCAAGCTCATTTTGGAGATTCTTAGTCGGAGAGAAGAGAAGTGGGGCAAGCGCTGTCTATAAAATTATCGTTTTTTGCTCCCTTGTCCTTTATAAAATTTTTTTCCGATTAGAAATTAAAGGGATTGAAAATTATCCAGAAGGTGCTCTTATCATAGCGCCAAATCACTCATCATTTTTAGATCCTCCTGCTATAGGAATAGCATGTCCTAATGAAGTTCACTGTCTTGCTAAATCTTACTTGTTTGAAAATAAACTGATTGGATCTATTTTGCCAAAAATTAATACACATCCGGTTTCAGGTGATGCTGGAGATTTAGGGGTGCTTAAGAGGATTTCAGAATTTTTACTTAAAGGGAAACAGGTTATTATTTTTCCTGAGGGAACTAGAAGCGAAACTAATGAAGTAGCTCCTCTAAAAAGAGGGGTTGCTCTTTTAGCATCAATGGCTAAATGTAGAGTAATTCCTGTTGGTATCAAGGGAGCTTATGAAGCGTGGCCTAAAAACAAAAAGTTCCCCCGGCTTTTTTGCAAGATTACTGTAATATTTGGTAAGCCGCTTGATTGGAAAGATTATGAGAAGAAATATTCTAATAAAAAACAAATGCAGAGTGAATTTACAAAAGATTTAGAAGAGGCGATTAAGGCCCTTAGTTCTTGCGACAAATCTTAGTGTAAGTTAAAATTTATAAAAATTTTTAGGAGAAGAAGATGACTGTTCAAGAAGTCTCAAAGACAGAAGTTGAAGAAAAAATCAAGGCTGGGAAGCTGATTTTGATCGATTTTTATGCAGAATGGTGTGGTCCATGTAAGCAAATTTCGCCGATTTTAGATGATTTGGAAAAAGAGGCAAATGGCGCTTATGAAATATACAAAATTGATGTTGACAAAGATGAGGCTAGAGAGTTTTTGACAGAGCAAATGGTGATGTCAATTCCAACAGTGGTCTTTTTTAAAGACGGGAAAAGAGTCGATTCTTTTGTCGGTCTTCAAGATAAAGATACCATCAAAAAAATGATTGCTAAAATCAATCAAATGTAAAATTTAGTTGTCTCAAACCCTCAAATAGGACAATCGATACCGAATTTGAGAGGTTGAGACATCTGGCGTTTTCAGCCATTGGTATTGTATAAAATCTTTCAGGCCATTTTTCAAAAAATTCTTCAGGCAAGCCCTTTGTTTCAGATCCAAAAATTAGTATGGAGTCTTTTGTAAAGGGAATGTCTGTATATCTTTTTTTCACTTTGCTAGAAAAAAAATAAAAGGGTCTTGTCTCTTTGAGTAACGACTCTTCTAGATTATCGATCATTTCGATCTCTACTTCAGACCAATAATCTAGGCCCGCTCTTTTTAGATGTCTACTAGATATGCTGAATCCCAAAGGTTTTACAAGAGAGAGGCAGCTTTTAGTAACGCTGCAGGTTCTAACGACATTCCCCGTGTTTTGGGGAATGTCTGGTTGGAATAATATAATTTTCAAGGTGAGTTAACGGGGGTGGTTTTTGTTAGCTTCCATTGCAGCAATTTCAGCAGAGTGATCGACTTCAGAGTTATTTGCAGTAGTTAGATTTGAAGGGTCTGCTTTTGGGGCATTTGCTTTTACAATTTCAATATCGAATGTAAGTAGAGAGCTTGGTGGAAGAAAGCCAGTTGTTCCGTAACCTCTATCAGGATGAATGAAAAGGCGTCTTTTCTCCCCCTCTTTCATTCCTACAATCCCTTTTTTAAATCCTTCAATTGTCTCTTCAAAAGAGATCACCTCGTCTTCTCTTGACTCACCAAACACTTTTCCATCAATGAATTTTCCCGAGTAACGAATGATAGGAGAGAAAGATTCTTGCACTTCTGCTCCTGATCCAGCTTCCAAAACTACATATTGTAGTTTGCCTGGTTCAATCTCAATAACGCCCGGCAAACTTTTGTTTTTTGCCATAAACTCATCTGCTTTTTTTAGGTTGTCTTCAGACTCTTTTTGAAAGGCGCTCTCTTGAATTAAAGAAATCCCTTGGATGCACTCAGCTTCAGTCATAGGAGAGGGTTTCCCGTCTAAACACTCTTGGATTCCAATCAAAACTTCCTTCATATTAAAGTCTATATCAATAGATTCTAAATTTTTCCCTACCATATGACCAAAAGCTTTTGAAATTTTTAAAAGATCGGGTGGAGCGGTTTCATTTGTTTTTGTTGCTTCGTCAGAAACTGCTTGATTTGGCTCTGCTTTGAGATTTGCTGTAAAAACAGCTAGGGGCAAAGCAAGTAAAGGAATAAATTTTTTCATAGTTTTCTCCTTGTCAAAGACCACTTTAGCCCTTCTCAGCTTTTCTTTCTACTTATTTTCTATGAGAAATCTGAAGGTCTCTGAGTTGTTCAGATGAGACCTCAGACGGGCATTCAACCATTAGATCTGAAGCTTTTTGTGTTTTAGGAAATGCAATTACATCTCTAATAGATGAGGAGTTAGAAAGTAGCATAGCAATTCTATCTAAGCCAAAGGCAAGTCCCCCGTGAGGAGGAGTGCCATATTGCAGAGCTTTAATAAAAAAGCCGAATTTTTTTTCGATCTCCTCTTCAGATAGCCTAAGTCTTTCAAAAATTTTCTTTTGTAGATTTTGGTTGTGAATTCTAATTGAACCGCCACCTAATTCGCACCCATTTAATACAAGATCGTACGCTTTTGCTCTTACTTTAAGCGGCTCTTTGTCTATAAGGGGAATGTCCTCATCTAGAGGTGCGGTAAATGGGTGGTGGACAGAAGTCAACTGTTTTGTCTCTTTATCAAGTTCATAAAGAGGAAAATCAACAACCCAGACAAATTCGTATTGGTCATTTTTTATGAGACAAAGCTTTGACGCAATATGTCTTCTTAGGTGATCGAGAGCTTGGTTTACAGTAGATTCATCTTGCGCTGCAAATAAAATAAGATCAGACGGAGCTAGGTTTAGAGCTTTTATGAGCTCACTTTGAAGTTCTGTGGAGAAAAATTTGACAATATTTGAACTAAGACCCTCTTGGCTGTATTTCATCCATGCAAGACCTTTTAAGCCAAAATTTGAGACGAACATTTGAAAATTTTCTATATCTTTTCTTGAAATTGTTTCTGCGCCGAGAGGTATTCTAATCGCTTTTACACTCCCCCCTTGTTCAATTGCCTCTTTGAAAACAGTAAAGTCAGATTTTTTCGCAATCTCATCAATTCTAACAAAATCTAATCCAAATCTTAGGTCGGGTTTATCGCTCCCATATCGTTCAATAGCCTCTTTATAAGTCATTTGTCTAAATTGATGCGTGATTTCTAATCCTATACAGGCGCTGAAAATTTCTTTGATTAAAGACTCCATAAGTGACATCACATCATCTTTATCGACAAAGCTCATTTCAACGTCAACTTGCGTGAATTCGGGCTGTCTGTCGGCTCTTAAATCTTCATCTCTAAAACAACGAGCAATTTGATAGTATCTGTCTAGCCCAGAAATCATTAAAAGTTGTTTGAAAATTTGCGGAGACTGGGGCAGGGCGTAAAAAAAGCCGTGGTGAACTCGTGAGGGGACGATATAATCTCTTGCTCCCTCTGGGGTCGATTTTGTTAAAATGGGCGTTTCAACTTCTGTAAAACTATGCTTTTCAAAAAAGCGTCTAATTGCAGATGTAAGCCTGTTTCTTAATAAAAGATTATTTAAAATTGACCCTCTTCTAATGTCTAAATATCTGTAAGTAAGTCTTAGGTCCTCGTTAACTTCACACTCTTCGTCACAGATTGAAAATGGGGGAGTTTTTGCCTCCGATAGAATAGAGAGGTTTTTTACTTCTAATTCAACTTCTCCAGTTGCTAATTTTGGATTTGCCATTCCAAGAGCTCTTAACCGAACATTGCCGGTAACTAAGATGGTCCATTCACTTTTTAAAGACTCTGCAAGTGCGTGTGTGCTCACATCTATCTTGGGATCAAAAACAAGTTGGGTGATTCCATACCGATCGCGAAGATCAATAAAAATAAGACCTCCATGGTCGCGCCTTCTATGAACCCAGCCGCATAATGTTGACAGAGCTCCGCTATTTTCTTTTCTTAGTTCGCCCGCTGTGTGTGTCCTGAAAGATGTTTTATGCATGAAAGATCTCTGATACTCTGTCTAGGTTAGATAGTGGAATTTTCTTCTCTACGCGAGTCTCAAGACATTTGACTGTAGCTGTATTTGTACTCATTTCTTCTTCGCCGACCAAAACAGCGTATGTAGCATGAACTTTTGATGCTTCCGCAAGCCCCTTTTTCAATGTATAATTTTTTGAAAAGCATAAAGAGCTCTTTTTTTGTTTTCTTAAATGGGTCATTAGTTTGAAGCAAACCTCTTTTGAGGGAGGTGAGAGGGGGATAAAGTAGTAGAGTGGCCCCTCTTTTTCTCGTATAGTTGAGCCTTCGCTCGACATACTGAGTAAAATTCGCTCAATCCCTGTTGCAAAGCCGAAGCCTGGTAAGTCTTGGCCGCCCATCTCTTTCATTAATCCATCATATCTGCCACCACCACCGAGTGCATTTTGTGCGCCAAGGTCGCTTGTAGAGACAACTTCAAAGACTGTGTCGCAATAGTAATCTAATCCTCTAACGAGTGTCTGATCGATTTCATAAGAGACTTTTAAAGAGTCAAGAATTTTTAAAACATCTTTGAAAAAAGTTGTTTTAGCAGGAGTTAAGAATTCTTCGATTTTTGGAGCATTTTTACAAATTTCTCTGTCAGAGGGGTCTTTTGAGTCCAAGATTCTAAGTGGATTTGTATGAAATCTTCGTTGGCTATCAGAGCTTAAGTTATTAAAAAAAGGTGCAAAATGAGTTTTTAGGGCGCTTGAAAAATTTTCTCGAATCTCTTTATCGCCTATAGAGTTTATTTTAAGACTCGTGTTTTTAAGGCCTAGTTCTTTATAAAGTTCTAAAAGAAAATAGATTGTTTCAGCATCTAGATACGGATCTTTGGGAGCGAAAAGCTCAACACCAAATTGATGAAACTGTCTGTAGCGACCTTTTTGCATTCTGTCGTATCTAAAGCAAGGTCCCATATAAAAAAAACGGTCGCACTCTTTTTGGTGCAGGTTATTTTCTATAAATGCTCGGACAATAGGGGCTGTGAGCTCAGGCCTAAGAGAGAGTGACCTCTCTGATTTATCAAAAAAAGTATACATCTCTTTTGAAATAACATCAGACTCTTCCCCAGCGCTTCTTGTAAAAACGTCTGTGTGTTCAAATACAGGAGTTCTAATCTCTTTAAATCCGTAAAGAGAGGAGAGAAGACGAGCAGTTTTTTCAAAATGGTGCCAAAGAGAGCTCTCTTTCCAAGTCTCGTCACTTTCTGGAATAATATCGTAAGAGCCTTTTACCCGGTGAAACATAAGAAAAAGAATAGCAAAGAGGCTCTTTTTAAGAAAATCTAATTCAATAGTATGAATAGATTTTAATAGAGTAGATTTTCCAAACGATTGTTTATTTACAAAATCTTTATAATATAATTTATTTAATCTCTTGAAATTAAATGACTGGTCGCTCTATTATACATGCAAATTAGGAGTGTAGTATGACAGCAATTTCAACAAACAAGCTATCTCAAAGAGATTTTTATTCCCAGATAGACGCGGTTTTGCCTAAAGCAGAAGAAGATAGACTTGTTGCCTACCCTTCTAAAATTTTTGACTGTTTAGCAAGAATTCCTCTCTACAACACTGAAAAAAGTTCATTAGAATCGTTAAAAAGAAAAAGTGGCGCACAAAATTTTCGCTTAGACCAATTAAAAAAATGGATTCGGGAAGATAAAATGGCTGTAATATCTGCGCGTGAAAGCTTCAAGGAAAGATGCTGGACTTTATATAGCCATGCCTATGATGGCGATTTACCAGCTGTTTTAGGAAGTAATTTACTTAGATCTGACCCGGAAGCAATCGGTAATTTTGGTCTTATTTCTTCTCATGAACATGGTTGTACTGATGTAGATGTCATCAGACGAGTTCAGTATTTTTGGCTCTCTTCGTTAGGATCGCCTGAGCCTGATGCTGTGTTGAAAAGAGGTAGTATATTGTGTGAGAGGTATTGGAGCGTTCTTTTAAACGATGTGGTTGTTTTGGGGTTTGTCCACTCTAAAAGAGAGTGCCATTTGTGGGACGCAGCTCCTGAAAGGCCCCTATCTGCTCCTGCCCGCCTAGGCTCTGAATTAGTTGATATAGAGTTTTGGGATGATCGTACAAGAAGAGTTAGAGTGCTTGCTCGAGAAATTATTATGCTTCATAGAGCAGGCTATGTACAGGCTGCAGAGGTAGATGAGATCGAGGTTTGTGGGCGAGTTTTTTTATGTAAAAGCCCAGAGGTTGCCGAAGCAATTACTTTAAGGAATTTGTTTGAAGAGGCAACACTTCCTTTTTCTCGAAAAAAAGATTCACTAGAATCTCTTGATAGAATGCTTAAACCAAAAGAGGCGGAAGGTTGGGGTGTTGTAGGTCATCCAAAACAGAAAAAAATTCGGGTGGCTGCTTCTATAAAAGATAGAAGACCTCACTCTGCAGCGGCAGCTCGTTTTTCAGGTGGAGGTTCTGGGGGGCCTTTGGGACCAACTGGAAAAAAATAGATTTTTTAACTCTGATGCCTCTTTCTTAAATTTAAGAGGAGGCATAAAGAATGTCTTCAATTTTTTTAATCCAATTCGAGAGAGTGCTTTTCTCTTTTGAAAGTAGTGACTCTTCATGAAGATGCTCTAAGATTTCCATAAAAGGAAATGGAAGCCAATCCCCGTCTATAAATTTTGTAAGGTAATATCCAAGTGTATGGTCGCGATTTTCTGGATATTTGTGAACTTTTTCAATCAGTGCTTTTAATTGATTAAGATAAGATCGGCCCCCTAGCTCATCGTTATGCTCGCTTGCAAAGTCAATAATTAAACGCCAATTTTTTGAAAGCTTTTCGCAAAAGCTAATCTCTTGGCTAACATTTGTTTGAGATAGTAATTCAAGCTCTTTTTTTAAGATTTTTAAATAAGAAAAAAGCTCTGATTCTAAAGCAAAAAGCTCTTTTTTAGTAAAAAAATTTTCTATTTTTTCTTGTATTTTTAAAAAAATAGCCAATTTTGTGACAGTTTTTGAAGAGAGAATTCGTCCCTTGAAAGGGATTTCAAGTGGAAATTTTTTATCAGCCTGGATGCCGACAATTTTTATGTGTGAGGGGTCAGATTTATCAAAATTTTCGGGGATATTATTCATCATTTTCTTATATTAAAATAAATACTATGCAAAAGTAAAGTTTGAATTACTACTTTTGAGGGTTCTTTGATCTTGACAATTCTAAGAAAACGTTCATAATTTATGGAGATCCATATCCATGAGAGGAGTTGTTTGTGAATTGGTTCAAAATATTTGAACATGCACCTTATAAGGAAGAAATTAAAGATCCAGACTTAATTAAAAAAAATTATAAGTACTGGAGAATGAGAATTTTCTATTCCATGTATATTGGATATGCTTTTTTTTATATAACAAGAAAAAGTTTTACCTTTGCAATGCCAGCTATGATGGTTGACCTTGGGTTTTCCAAGGCTGACTTAGGTATACTAGGAAGTGTTCTTTATATTACTTACGGGTTGAGTAAATTTATTAGTGGAATGATGTCCGATAGATCAAATCCTAGATATTTCATGGCGTTTGGGCTTATTTTAACTGGGTTTTTCAATATATTTTTCGGTATGACTTCGAGCATTTTGCTCTTTGCCATTTTTTGGGGCTTAAACGGTTGGTTTCAAGGGTGGGGTTGGCCTCCTTGTGCAAGACTTTTAACCCACTGGTACTCTCAGTCTGAAAGGGGGACATGGTGGGGGATAGCTAGCACCTCCCATAACGTTGGAGGGGCAATTATACCCGTTTTGGTCGTATTTGTTGCAGAGGCCTTGGGTTGGCGAATGGCGATGTATGTCCCTGGAATTTTGTGCATAATAGTAGGACTTTTTTTAATTAATAGACTGCGAGATACGCCCCAATCTTTAGGTCTTCCTACAATCGAGGTGTTTAAAGGTGAAACAACTTCGCAGAAGAAAAATTTTGAAGAAAAAGAGCTTTCTCAAAAAGAGATGCTTTTTGAGTATGTTTTAAAAAATAAGTATATTTGGATCCTTGCGTTTGCTTATTTTTTTGTATACATAATAAGAACTGTGATTAATGACTGGGGGCTTGTTTATTTGTATGAATATAAACAATTTTCACTGATTGCCGCAGGCTCTTGTATTTTTAGTTTTGAGCTTGGAGGTTTTTTTGGTTGTTTAGCTTCTGGGTTTCTATCTGATAAGCTTTTCAAGGGAAGGAGAGGGCCAATTAATGCAATTTTTGGTCTCTTTGTTGTCTTGAGTGTCTTAGCTCTTTGGTATACACCTGTTGGAGGGATTATTTTCGCATCTATTGTTATGTTTGCAATAGGTTTTTTTATCTTTGGGCCGCAAATGCTAGTTGGTGTTGCAGCAACAGAGCTTTCTCATAAGAAGGCTGCTGGAACAGCAGTTGGATTTATTGGGTGGTTCGGTTATGCTGGAGCTGCAACTGCGGGGTTCCCTTTTGCAAAAATTACACAAGAGTATGGCTGGGGAATGTTTTTTGTTGTTTTAGGGATATGCTCTATTGTAATGGTTCTTTTACTGCTTCCTGTTTGGTCTATTAAATCAAGAGAGCAAGAAGAATTTGAAGAAGAGAAGGGTAGTAATTTAGAGCCTGAAGCGGGGTAAATGTGAGGTTTGTCCCTCTCCATGTTCATTCACAGTACTCTATTCTAGATGCAACCCTTTCCATAGATAGCATTGCAAATCAGGCAAAGTTATTTGATCTTTCGCATGTAGCCTTAACTGATTTCGGCAATATGTATGGAGCTGTTGAATTTTATAAAGCAGTAAAGCAAAAAGGGATTAAGCCTGTAATCGGGATTGAGATTATGGTTGCCCCGACAGATTATCGAGAAAAGAAAAAAATTGTACATCAAGCTGCTGGTTATCCAATTATTTTGTTAGCTAAAGATAAAGATGGGTATCAAAATCTTTGTAAGTTGTCATCAAAAGCATTTACAGAGGGGTTTTATTACTATCCTCGAATCGATATGACTCTTTTAAGACAATTTTCAAAAGGTCTTATTTGTCTTTCAGGCCCATTTTATGGACGAGTTTCTACTTTAGCTTTAACGGGAGATGAAAATGGCTTAAAGGCAAGTATTGATGAGTTTCTAGACATTTTTGGTGAAAATTTTTGTTTGGAAGTTTCTCGCCATAAAATGTCTGAGGAGAATTTACAAAAGTATGGCGTTTACGAAGAGAGCCATCTCTATCAAAAATTCTTAGATATTAGTGAAAAGCAAGAAAAAATTATTTCTACATTTAAAGAGATTGGAAAAGAGAAAGGGATTTTATGTGTTGCGACAAATGATACAAAATACCTCGACAGAGATGATTTTCGTGCGCAAGAAGTTTTAATGAATATTAGCTCAGGCGAACCTGTAGAAATTTGGGAAAAAGATAGTTTTGGCAACCCGAAAAATTTAGTTTTAAATCCGAAAAGACAAACCTCTTATTCATATGAGCTCTATTTTAAGTCGCCTGAAGAAATGCAGGCCCTATTTTCAGATTTTCCTGAAGCTGTAACTAATACCTTTGAAATTGCAAAAAAGTGTGAGTTTGAGTTTGATTTTTCTAAAAGGTTTTACCCTGTTTTTGTTCCCCCTCAGCTAGAGGGGAAAGAATTTTCAAAATCAGAGAGATTAGAGGCCGCAGAAAATTATTTAAGAGAACTTTCTGAAAAGGGGATTTCTAAAAGATACACAGAAGAGGTGTTACAAAAAGTTGCTGAAAAGTATCCAGGAAAAGATCCTTTAAATGTTGTAAGAGAAAGGCTTGATTACGAGCTAAATATCATTATATCAAAAGGGATGGGAGACTATCTTTTGATTGTTCATGATTTTATTGCATGGGCTAAAAATCAACGGATACCAATGGGCCCTGGAAGGGGTTCTGGAGCTGGTTCAATCATACTTTATCTAATTGGTATTACAGATATTGAGCCTCTAAGATTTCATCTTTTTTTTGAAAGATTTATTAATCCTGAGAGAATTTCTTATCCCGATATTGACGTTGACATTTGTATGGAAAGGCGATCAGAAGTGATTGATTATACAATGTCTCGCTATGGCAGAGAAAAAGTGGCTCAGATCATTACGTTTGGAACAATGAAAGCTAAAATGGCTGTACGTGATGTGGGGCGAGTTTTAAGCATTCCACTTGCTAAAGTAAATGCGATTGCAAAATTAATCCCAGAAGATTTGGGTATCACGATAGCAAAAGCACTAGAAGTGGATCCTGATTTGAAGAGGCAATATACAGAAGATCCTGAAACGAAAAAATTATTAGATCTTGGACAAAAAGTTGAAGGGTCGATTCGAAATACAGGAATACATGCAGCTGGAATGATTATTTGTGAAGATCCACTAACAGATCATATTCCAATATGTGTTGCAAAAGACAACGATATTTTGGTTACACAATATTCAATGAAGCCTGTCGAGCAGGTTGGAATGTTAAAAATAGACTTTCTTGGTTTAAAGACGTTAACTTGTATTCAAAAAAGTGTCGATGCCGTTTTAGAGCACAAGGGGGTCTTTTTAAATTGGGTAAACCTTCCTCTTGAGGATGAAAAAACGTTTTCTCTCCTTAATCAGGGGAAGACAGAGGGAATATTCCAATTAGAATCTTCTGGAATGCAAGATTTAGCAAGGCAGCTCCAAATTGATAAATTTGAAGAGATCATAGCGGTTGGCGCTCTTTACAGACCAGGTCCCATGGAAATGATTCCTTCATTTATCCAAAGAAAGCACGGCAGAGAAGAGATTATTTATGATCATGATGGGCTAAAAGATATTCTTCAAGAGACGTACGGAATCATGGTTTATCAAGAACAGGTTATGCAAATCGCTTCTAAATTAGCGGGGTATTCACTTGGTGAGGGTGATGTTCTTAGACGTGCCATGGGGAAAAAAGATAAAGAAGAAATGAGTCGCCAAGGTGAAAAATTTCGAAAAGGTGCTTTGGAAAAGGGAATTGATGAAAAAACGGCTACTGAAATTTTTGATAAAATTGAAAAATTTGCATCGTATGGATTCAACAAATCACATGCGGCAGCGTACGGGTATTTAAGTTACGTCACTGCTTTTTTAAAAGCAAATTATCCAGGTGAGTGGATGGCTGCATTGATGACATGCGATATGCACGACCTTTCGAAGGTAACAAAGCACATCCAAGAGGGTCTTCGAATGGATATTCCCATCTTGCCTCCAGACATCAATGAATCGGAGGAGTCTTTTGTCGCTACAGGTCAAGGAATTAGGTTTGCTTTAGTTGCGATTAAGGGAATTGGAAGAGGTGTTGTTGAGTTAATTGTAAAAGAGCGGAAAAAAAATGGTCGATATAAAAATTTTGCCGATTTTTTAGAAAGAGCTGAAATTTCTGAGATTGGAAAAAAAACAATCGAAAATTTAATAGAGTCTGGGTCATTTGATTTTACTAAATGGGCAAGAAGCGAGCTTTTGGCCTATCTTGAAGAGCAATTTACGGGTGTTATAAAATCAAAGCAGGAGAAGCAAAAAGGGATTATGGACCTTTTTGGAGAAGAAGTTGCCAAAAAGGAGGTTCTGCCCCCAAAAGTTTCGGCAGAGCCTTTTTCGATGTTAGAGAGATTAAAAAAGGAAAAAGAGCTTCTTGGCTTTTATGTAACAGGCCACCCTCTTGATGAATATCGCAATACAATCAAAGAGCTTGGTTGTACCCCTCTTTCTGAATTCAATAACCTTCCAGATAAATCAGTTGTAAAAGTTGCTTGTATTTTAGAAGACATCCAAGTCAGGATTTCAGCTAAAACACAAAAAAAATTTGCGATTACTAAAATCGGCGATGGTGGAGAGCAGTATGAAATGCCAATTTGGCCTGAACTTTTTGAAGCAAAAGGAAGAGTTTTAGACGACAATGCTCTTTTGATTGCAGTCATACAGATTGATAAAAAAGAAGAGCCTATAAAACTTCATTGCAAATGGATTGACGACATTACAAAATTGGACGCCAAATTGCCCGAAGAATTCGAGGAAGCATACCAAGACGCTAAAAAGTTTTCCCTTAAAACTGAAAAAAGAGAAGCAAAAATGGAAAAAGAGGTGAAAAAGAGTGTTCGACTCCATGTAAGTATGGAAAAAATTACGTTAGCAAAAGTTTTGGAATTGAAAAGAATAATTTCAGATTCACCAGGTGGGCAAGCGGTTGATATTGTTTTTCAGTCGGAGCAAAAGCAAATAGCCACGATCTCGGTTGATGCTGGCAGAGGTGTAAATTTAACTCCCGAGTTAGAAAGCAAAATCAAAAATTTGGCTTATGTCACTGAAATTTTATTGGTTTAGTCAATTAGATTTTGATTAGGGTTTGTCGTTGCACGAACCTAAACATTCTCGCTTACAACACGGGTGAGTGCGGATCAAAAAATGAAGAAGAGCTCAATAAAAAATAGCAACCAAAATTTAATCGACTATGTAGGTTCTAATTTAAGGGCAAAACACTATATAATTTGATTTTATAACATAAACTCTGTATCCTGGTATCCATGAAAATATATAGTTTGTTTTTAGCTCTTTTTCTTAGCTTAACCTCTTTGCATGCTGCCAAAGAGACGTGTGTGCCTCAAGAGGAATACAATAAGGCAACAGTTGCTTTTCAAAAAAAGAAGTGGAGTGATGTAAAAATCCATGCAAAAAAGGTTATTGATTTAGCATCGGACTCTCCATTTGTGACAGAGCTCTATTTTTATATGGGAGCTGCCTATTTTCACCAAAAGGATTACGACCAATCAAATTATTATTTTTCAAAATTTTTAAAAGAGTATAGTTCGCCTAAATTTTTCGAAGAGGCGATCGTTTATAAGTTTCAAATAGCAGAGCAGTTTCAAAAAGGTGCTAAAAAGCATCTAATGGGAGTTGAAAAACTGCCCAAAATGAGTTCTGCCTGGGATGATGCTTATCTGATTTATGATGAAGTAATTGCAACTCTGCCGCGGCATGAAGTTGCTGCGAAATCGTTATTTAATAAAGCTACAATGCTAAGATTAGAAGATAAGTTTAAAGAGAGCATCGAGACCTTTCAGACTTTGATTAGAAGATTTCCAAAAGATCCCCTTGCTCCGAAAAGTTATGTAGCGATTGCTGAAGCGTATGCGAGTGAGAGTAAAGATTTATTTCCAGATAGAGATTTTTTAGATCAAGCGAGGCTAAATGCTAAAAAATTTCGCAAGGATTTCCCGTCAGATGAAAGAGTTAACGAAGTTGATAAAATCCTTTCTAAGATGCAAGATAACTATGCAAGAGATCTTTGGGAGTCGGCCCACTATTTTGCAAAGAAAAAGAAAATGCAATCTTGTATCCTTTATTACACAACGATTGCGCGAAAATATCCAGAGTCAAAATTTGCTCCCCTAGCGTTAAAAAAGATTGAAGAATTAAAAGTGCGTTACCCCGTTGAAGTGCAAAATGCTTCCTTCCAAGAAGAGTAAAGTTTTAGTCGTTTTACTTCTCATCTCAGGTCTATTATCTGGGTGTGGCTATTCTGTGCAAGGTAGTACACCTTCAGAAAAGATAGCCTTAGTCTCTATCCCTGTTATAAAAGAGGATGATGATGGAATTTTACGCAACTCTTTAGCAAGGGCTATTTCTGAAACAGGGAAATATAAGTATGCATCTAAAGAGGCTTCAGCAGAGCTTGTTATTAAATTTGAAAACGAATACGTCGATATAATAGGCTATGAGTGGGATGTAAATGCTGCCACAGGTATAGAGCTTAATAGACTCTACCCTGACGAGGGGAGAAAGAGTGTAGTAGCTTCTGTAGCTCTTATCGATGTAAAAACTAAAGATCCTATTATTGAGCCATTTAAGGTAATAGCTCAGGCAAATTATGATTTTGTTAACCCAGTGGCACTTAAAGATATTGAATTCAGAGATGCGAGGGGGCAAAAACAAACAACATTGCAATACTCACTTGGCCAACTTGATTCAGAAGAAGGTGCGAGAAGTGCTTGTAGCGCAACTTTGTATCAAGATCTTGCAAAAAAGATTTTAGATGGATTAAGAAGAGCGCCTTCAGTAAAGAGAGAGAAAAATGAAAGGCGCTAAGCAGTTTAAAGCCGATTTTTCCGACTTAGATGAAATTTTAGACTGGGTAAGAGATGTTTTTGAGAGTTTTGATGAACTTGAAAAAGCTAAAAAATTTGAAATAGCCGTTGAAGAGGCGGTTGTGAATGTTGTTCATTATGCCTATCATGGAAGTAGCCCAGGAAATCTCTACCTTTCATATGTTATGGGTGAAGAGAGATTTGATTTCGAGATTAAAGATCAGGGAAAACCGTTTAATCCTTTAGAAAATCCTAAATCGTTTGATGAAGATGCCGTTTTAGAGGAGCGAGAAATCGGGGGATTAGGGATTCATTTTATTTTAAAAATGACAGATGCAGCAACTTATAAAAGAGTAGACGGATCAAATATATTAACCCTCTCTTTTCATTTAAAGAAAAAAGTTTAGCTAGGTGAAATAGAAGCAATCTCTTCTTCGGTATCGATGACTTCAGAAAGGTAGTGGCGCAAAACTTTTAGAACATATTTTGGAGTATTATAGACTCCTGCTGTTGAGAAAGCGATTTCTAACCGGAGATCCTCTTTTTGATTAAGTGCGATGAGAGTAAGAGTTGTGGGGATTTCATTTTCAACTTTAGGAATAATCCAAACAACAAATTGGTTGTTAAAGAGGGTAACTTTTTCAGGATTTTCAATTACATGAAAATAGAAGGGAAATTGAGCTTGAATCTCTTTTTCTTCTTCTGGTGTTTTGTTGAGTAAGTTAAATCGCTTAAGTAGCGAAAGATCAACTTTTACAATACCATCTTGTAAATGATTTGATAAATCGGTTGAAAATTTTTGATAGATCTTTTCTAATTTCTGAGAAGCAAACATTATTTACTGTCCTAAAAAAAGGTTCCTTAGACCTCTTAATAGAAAGGTAAGACATTTTTTTAAACTTATTTTTTATGGAATGAAAAAAAAAACTTCGCCATAGTCTATTCATGGGTCATTTGCGCGGTTTCATCTTTTTTTTTATTCTCTGTCAAGTTTTGCTTGTTTCAAAAAATCTTGATGTCCAAATTGAGACCCCTTACGCTATTTTAATAAACGCAAAAACTGGAAAAGTACTTTTTGATAAGAGAGGAAATGAGTCTGTTTACCCTGGCTCTACAACAAAAATTGCCTCTGCTCTATATGTTTTAAGGCATGCAAGCGATAAAATCGATGATGTCGTGGTCTGTTCTGAAAACGCACTTCGAGTTGTAAGTGAAGAGGTTAAAGCAGAAAAAATCGATTTATTACCCCCCTATATTTTAGAGTCAGATGGAACTTCTTATAACTTAAGAAGAAAAGAGAAAATTTCAGTAAAAGAGCTTTTGCATGGAGCATTAATTGCATCTGGAAATGATGCTTCAAATGTTTTAGCTGAGTATGTTTGCGGCGATATTGAAGCCTTTGTAACCGATATGAATAAGATGATTGAGGAGCTTGGGTGTAGAAAAACACATTTTTGCAATCCGCACGGTCTATTTCACCCAGATCATAAAACTACACCTTATGACATGGCTATTTTGGCAAAAGAGGCTCTAAAGTACCCCCTTTTTAAAGAAATAGTCAAACTGCCAACTTATAAACGCTCTAAAACAAATGGAAATCAGTTGGTAAGGCCAGAGAGTAAAAATTTTTATCCGTATGCGATAGGGGTAAAAACTGGATATACTAAAAAAGCAAAATATAATCTGGTAGCAGCAGCTGATAATGGTGTAAGAGAGTTAGTTGTTGCATTACACAAAAGCCCTACCTCGAATCAAAGATTTCAAGATGCAATAGCTCTATTTGAAGCAGCTTTTAATGAGAAAGAAGAAGAAAGGTTGTTGTTTTTGAAAGAAGAGACTTTGTTTAAAAAGAGAATTGAGGGTGCAAAAACAGAGCTTGAAGCAATTTTAAAAGAAGATTATTTCATAAAGTTTTTTTCCTCTGAAGAAGAAGATGTGATTGCAAAAATTGAATGGCAGGAGGTTTCATTGCCTGTTGAAAAGGGAAAAGTTGTCGCATTTTTATCTCTGTACACAAAAAAAGAGGGTAGGTTTTTAACTACTAAAGAGTTGCATGCTAAAAATAGGGTGTCCAAAAAACTCTCTTTACTGATTTTAGAAAATTGTAAACTCTATTTTCCGTACGCGATTTTCTTTATTCTATTGGCAATCGCTTCTCTTTTTGTAAGAAAAGAAAAAGCTGAATAAATTGTTCAAGATGGAGTGCTTCTGGTCTTGCTTCTGTTAAGTCAGAGCTTTTTAGAATCGATTTGATCATTTTTCTTCTATGTTGAAACAAATATTTAATAAAAGTAATAAAGAGTTTTGGATTTGGAAGGGGAAGAGTTTTTTTAGAAATAAGAGCGAGAACAGCAGATGGTACTTTGGGCTTTGGATAAAAGCAATCTTTGCTGATTGTAAAAGAAATTGAGGCATCAAAATAAAAATCGATAAAAATAGAGATGGCACTCGATGGTTTTTTACAAAGCAATCTTTCAGCAAACTCTTTTTGAACTGTTAGAAAAATTTTAGGAAAAAGATCTATGTGGTCTGCTAGTTTTTCAATAATAGAAGTAGAGATGTGATAGGGAATATTTGCGACAACGGTGTAGGAAGAAGTTGGAATAAATTCCAAAAAATCTTTACAAATAACAGTTAAATTTTGGCTTTTGATATGGTGAGGTAAAAGTTCTGCATATTTTTTATCAATTTCTACTGCTGTAACAATTGCGCCTGCTTCAATAAGCGTTTTTGTTAACCCTCCCGGACCAGGTCCGATTTCAAGCACTTGCTCATTTGGAAGAATTCCTGCAGTTTTTACAATCTTTTTTAAGACATTTGTATCGATCAAAAAATTTTGCGAGAGTGATTTTTTAGGTTTTAGACCCTTCTCTTTCAAAAAAGGGTCTAATTCGCTCAGTTTTCTAGGATCCACAAATATTAAATGGTTGGTAGCTGGGTGGAAAAAGGTTTTTTACAACAAGATCTTCGGATAGGAACCGTTTTCTTAGTTTTGTAAAATACTCTTCTCTTTGGAGATCCCCGTATCTTTGTACGAGAGTTTCGTGGATTTTTGCTGAAACTTGTTCAAAAGAGGGGGGGCTCTCTTTTTTGTGATCAATTAAGTAGTACATCCGAAACACAGTCGAGCCATCAGATTTGCTTTTTTGCGCAATAGGTTTTGAAAATGTATTAGCTGGAAGGTCTTCTAAAACTTTAACAATTTCATTTGAGAGGTCTTTTGTAGAGATCGTAATTGGCTCTGAAATCTGCAGAGAGGTATCTGTTGGTAAAAAGCCTGAAATACCCTTTACTTCTATAGGTGTGACTTCGCTCTCCTCTTGTAAAAGGAGATTGTAGGCTTTTATAGCAGCCTCTTCTGATTGATTAGGCCCTTTCAGTGTTGCTACTTTGTAAGTCCAGTCGTCTTTTAGCTGCAGCTTTGCAAGATACGTTTCATATCCTGCTTTTACAGTTTCTGGAGTGACATCTTGTAAAACTCTTGCCCAGATTCTATACCATTGCATATTGCGAACAACAATATCATCATGAACAATCTGTTTTGCTTCTTCATAAGATAGCTTTAGCTCATCGAGTCGTTTTACTAAGTTTGGGCCAAAACGTTTATCCATTTCTTGCCGAACATCTCCATCAGAGATATTAATTTTAAAAGTTACAGCCTCCATTTTGATCAGCTCATTGTCGATCATTTCTTGAAGAGATTGTCGCCAGTTTTGGGTGTAGAACTGATAGAGCAATAAATTAGAAGAGAGAGATTCGGGATGGTGTTCATGCAAGAAAAGATCCATCTTTTTTTTCACGTCCATTACAGAAAAAGTTTTGCCGTTAATTTTTGCAAGAACGCGATTACTCATAATAATTTCGTAAGTTTCTCCCTGAGGGGAAAAAAAGCCGGGCATTTGGCAAACTCCGCTCATACAGAACAGAGATGCAGCGAGGGTAATAAATTTGTTTTTCATAGGTTTGTGAGTGTATCAGACAGAATCAGTTTTTTCAAGTAGAGCTGCGAAAAACCCATCTTTTTCGTTTGGTTTTGGAAAGCTTTTGAAAAATGGTTTTACGCTTTTAAGCTTATATTTTTGGCAAAAATAGTCTATTTGCATCTCATTTTCTTCCGGAAGAACTGAGCAAGTTGCATACACAATTCTTCCTTTTGATCCAAGATAGGGCATTGCTTCATCAAAGATTTTTCTTTGTTCAAGAACAAGATTTTCTAACACAGATTTATTAAATTTCCACTTTTGATCTGGGTTTCTTCTCCATGTGCCACTTCCTGTACAAGGAACATCTAAAAGAAGGTGGTTCATACGGTTTTTTAAAGAGGGGGGTAGATCTAAAAGAATTTGTATGTTTTGGATCCCAGCTCTTTTAAATCTTTGTTTTGCCATTTCCAAAGCTTTTTTTCTGACGTCATGTAAAAAAATTTGCCCCTTCCCTTTCATTTTTGTTGCAATGCTTAAGCTTTTTCCACCAGAGCCTGCGCAATAATCTAATACCTCATCTCCAGGTTTTGCTTCGACATATTCTGCAACCAATTGACTAGCTTCGTCTTGCACCTCAAATAGACCTTGTTTGAACTCGGGCAATTCAAAGAAATTAATTTTTTTATGAAATGTAATACCAACAGCCGATTCTTGGCATAAAGAGACAGGAAATAGAGAGGAGAGCTTTTTAAAAAGTTCCTCTCTTGAGATTTTTAATAGATTGACTCGTATTGTAAGAGGTGCTGGTAAATTAGAATTTCTGCAAAACTCATCAGTTGCATCTCTACCTAAGTGAGAGAGGAGAAGGTCATAAAACTCTTTAGGAAAGCTCACTTTTTCATGTGGCAAAAGTTCTCTATGGTTACCCATCTCTTCAATAGATGATTTAAGATATTTCTCAAGTCTTTCATCCCACGTAGGGTTTTTTGAAATCGATCTATCAATTAGCCCTTTAAACCGAATTAAGTCATAAATTGTGTCGCCAATCACTTTTCTATCTTTAGAGCCAATAGCCTTATTTTGTTTCAAATAGTGCCTGAGCTGCAAATCTAGGGGGATATTAGGGGTCTCTTCGAACGAGTTCAAAAAATTTCTTATGTGGTTTTGATGAAATTGAGTTGTCATAGCTCAAAGATTCTAGCACAGATCACAAAATTGCGTAAATTTTTTTATCCACTTAATTTGTATCCAATATATATATTGAAAAAGGAAGGCGATTTTTTGTCGGCAAGACATAGAGGTTGGTTAAAAAATATAGATAGAGGATTTTAGGGATGGGTTATAAAGTTTTAGCGGGAATTGGCCGTTTTTTAGTGAGTCTGATTTTTATTGCACTTGGGATTACTTCGATTTTAAATTGGGAAATTGCAAAATCAGAGCTTTCCTCTGCTTTAGCCAATTGGGAGATCTATATTGGGTATATAGAGGGCGTCTCATTTGTTATTCAAAATTTGTTAACAGTTGTCCCTCTTTTAGTTGTTTTAGGAATCGCCTTGCAGATATTAGGAGGATTTGTAGTCTCTCTTAGCTTAAGAGTAAGACTAGGCTCTGTTTTGCTTCTTTGTCAATTAGTTCCAGCGAATCTGTTATATAATTATTTTTGGTTTTTGGAGGGGCCTGCTATGCAAAGGTCTTTAATGCTTTTTTTGAAAAATTTATCGATTATTGGAGCTTTACTCGTTATCATTGCTCTTGGACAGGGAGAGGTAAGTGGTGGTGGTTCCAAAGGCAAGTCTTCTTAGAGTAGGGCTTTTTTTTGTCAGCTTGGTAAGTGCTGCGTTTGGAGCCCCTGACCGGGGAATCAAAGTCTGTTTAGCAGCTATTTTTATTGGATATGTAGGGCTTTTTTATCTTTTAAAAAGCGTAAGAAAGCATCGGTTTTTTCTAGCATTTCTTTGGGCAATAGGTGTTTATTCTGTTCAATTAGGCTGGCTCTCTACAACAAATTATCACGGAATTGGTATTGTTTTTGTCTATGTTGTTATAGTCATTTTTTTCGCCCTCCAATTTGCCTCGGTTTTTACTCTCTCTATCCAATCTGGTTTAGCTTTAGCCTCTCTTTGGACCCTTGTGGAGTGGAGTAGGCTCTACTATTTTTGTGGATTCCCTTTTTCTCCTGTAGGGCTTTTATTGACAGCAACTCCAGTCACTATGCAAATTGCATCAATTTTTGGAGTGTATGCTCTATCATTTTTTGTCATCTATCTTTCCTTCGAACTTGCCTATCTGAGAATAAAAACATCGCTCATAACTGGATTTTTTTTGATTCTGTTTGGCATATTTCATATGCAGTTTTGGGAAAAGAGTAATAAAAAAGAGCCCTTTTATAAGGTTGCTTTAGTCCAAACAGGGCTGACAGTAGAAGAAAAAGAAGAAATTTCATTAGAAGAGCAATGGAATAGAGTCTTTTCGTTTTTAGCTGCAACACAAGAGAAGCAGTTTGATTTAATTGTGCTGCCAGAAGTTGCTTTTATGAATGATAAAACTGAGAGCATCTCCCACATAGAGTTGAGTAAAAAACTTGCTAAACTCTATAACAGTGAAATTGTTATAGGTTTGATTGAAAAAGATTTTAATGCAGCTTTTCATATTAGTCCAGATAGACAAGAGTGTATGAGATATGAAAAAAGAGTCTTAGTCCCATTAGCGGAATATTTGCCCTTTAAAGGATTGAAAAATTTTTTGGAGCCGTATGGGATTACCTCTTTTTTTTCTCCTGGGGAAACAGCAAAAGTTTTTTCAGGAAAAATTCCAATAGCTCCATCAATATGTTATGAAGAGGGATTTGCCCACTTGATTTGTCAAGGAAGAAGAGCTGGAGCAACGATTCTTGTTAATTTATCAAATGATGGGTGGTTCCCCTCTTCTAGGTTACATGAAGAGCACTTTAATTTGGGGCGGGTAAGATCGATTGAGAATGGGGCATTTGTTTTGCGTGCATGCAATACAGGAATTACAAGTGTTATAGATCCATTTGGAAGAGTTCTTGCTATGCTAAAAGAAAGAGATGAGAGAGGAAATTTAAATAGCGGTGTTCAAACGGCATTAATAAATTGTTATTCGTATCCGACAATTTTTATTAAATTTGGCAATACAATTATCGTATCTTTTTGCTCCTTATGCCTGCTGGCTATCTTCTTGATAAAAAGAAAAAGTTCCAGTAGAGTATTAACTTGATAGATGAAGGAGCCAAATTGTTATTGCCATGTGAAGTTAAGGTCGTAGACGAAGTTTTAGAATCACAATCTTTTAGAAAACAAAGAACACTAAGTAGCCAAATTACATTTTCTGGAGTGGGACTTTTTTCAGGAGTTCAAGTAAATATGAAGTTAATTCCTGCAAAAGAGGGAACAGGGATTGTTTTTAAAAGAGTTGATTTGCCTCAAAATCCAATTATTCCTGCACATGTCGATTACATTTTAGATACTCCAAGGTGTACAATTTTAGGCAATAAAGAGAGAGTAGTTGTTCAAAGTGTTGAACATATTCTCTCTGCTTTAAGCGCTTTTAATATTGATAATCTGATTATTGAACTCGATGGTCCAGAAGTTCCTGTAGGAGATGGAAGTGCACTTGCTTTTGTCAATTTATTGGAAAAATCTCGTGTAGAGGAACAAAATGAAACCAAACAAGATCGGTATCTAAACTCGCCTGTTTATTGGTCTGACGGAAAAGTACATATAGTTGCAATTCCTGCTAAAGAGTTGCAATTTAGTTACACACTAACTTATCCAGGACACCCTCTTTTAAATTCTCAGTTTTACTCCTTTGTTATGAATACAAGAAGTTACATAGAAGAGATTGCTCCTTGTCGTACCTTTTCTCTCTATGAGGAGATAGTGTCTCTTTTAGACAAAGGAATTATTAAAGGGGGTAATTTATCAAACGGAGTTGTGATAAAAGGAGAGGAAGTGCTTAATCCAGAGGGGTTAAGATTTTCAGATGAGATGGTTAGACATAAAATACTTGATTTGATTGGCGATATTTCTTTAATGGGTGAAAGAGTAGTTGCTCACTATATTGCAATTAGGTCAGGCCATTTTGCAAACGGGCAACTCGCAAAAACGATTTTAGCCTGTTTAAAGGGAGCTAACAATTAAGTATGAGTAATCCGAGTGAGCTTGATATAGGGGCAATACTAAAATGTCTTCCGCATAGATACCCTTTTTTGCTTGTAGATAAAGTTGTAGAAATACAACTAGAAGAGGGACGCATTCTGGGTGTAAAAAATGTTACGTTTAATGAGCCGTTTTTTCAAGGTCATTTTCCTGGCAATCCGATTATGCCAGGTGTTTTAATTATTGAAGCTTTAGCGCAAATTGGCGGAATTTTAATGTTTGAAAAAGGGTATCCTCAATTAAAAGTGCTTGCAAGTATTAAAAATGCGAAATTTAGACGTCTTGTTAAACCCGGAGATGTTCTTCAATTAGAGGCGTGGGCTGTTCATTTGTCAGCGCGCGGGGGAAAGGTAAGAGGTGCAGCTTTTGTGAATAATGAAAAAGCGGCTGAAGGGGAGATCGTGTTTGGCATGATTTCTGATAAAGTATCTAAAACGGAAGAGTAGTAGGAAGTAAAATGGCAAAAATTCATCCAACAGCAATTGTTCATCCAAAAGTTCAGATAGGAAAAGATGTCGAAATCGGTCCTTATTCAGTAATTAATTCGCCAAATGTTGTGTTAGGGGATGGTGTTGTTCTAAAATCTCACGTCTATTTAGATGGGCACCTAACTATTGGCAAGGGGACAGTAATTTGGCCATTTGCAAGCATCGGATCGCAAACACAGGATTTAAAGTATAAGGGAGAAGTTACGTATGTTGAAATTGGAGAAAATTGTCAAATTAGAGAATACGTAACAATCAATTCTTCGTGTGGAGAGGGAACAAAAGTTGTTATTGGCAACCAGTGCCTGATAATGGCCTATTGTCATGTGGCTCATAATTGTGTAGTTGGTGATAGTGTAATTATGTCTAATGGAGCAACCCTTGCAGGGCATGTGACTGTTGGAAGTCACGCAATATTAGGCGGCGTCTGTGCGGTTCATCAATATACTCGTATTGGCGACTATGCGATGGTTGGTGGAGGATCGATGGTAGGACAAGACTTGCCACCTTTTTGCATTGGAACAGGATTTCCTTTGCGGGTTGTTGGATTAAATGTTGTTGGACTAAAAAGGCATAAATTTTCATTCGAACTAAGAAAACAATTAATTCGCGCCTATAGACTGACTTACCAGTCAAATTTACCATGGGATCAAGCAAGAGAGCAAATCTTAGAAGAGTTTGGCTTGAACGAGAGCTTAAATACTTGGATTCATTTTTGCGATCAAACTGTTAGAGGGTTGTCTCCCATCAGAAATAGAAAAGAAATAAAAGAAGAGAGTCTAGATTTAGCAGAAGTCTAAGCGTCAGGTTTCATGAGAATTATTTTTTTCGGTACAGATGAATTTGCCAAAGATGTTCTTGCTTTTCTTTTACAAGAAAAATTAGATCTCATAGCAGTCGTTACAAGAGCAGATAAGCCAAAAGGGCGATCTCAAAAAGTGGAAGCACCTCCTGTAAAAGAGATCTGTTTTGAAATGGGGTTTAAAGGAGAAGTTTATCAGCCGCTAAAAGCATCGGCTGATGAATTTGTTGAGACTTTAAAAAAGTTAAAGCCCGACCTTTTTGTTGTTGTCTCATATGGGCAAATTTTAAAACAAAATGTTCTTGATATCCCGCTCTATGGCACAATTAACGTCCACCCAAGTCTGCTTCCTAAATACCGAGGGCCATCGCCCATTCAGAGCGCTGTTTTAGCAGGAGATAAAGAGACTGGGGTTACAATTATGGAAATGGAGCTTGCTATGGATGCCGGGGGAATCATAAAAGTTACCCCTGTAGAAATTTCTGAAGAGACAACATATGAAGAGTTAGAAAAATGTTTAGCTGAAATAGCAAAAAAATCTTTACTTGAAGTTCTGCAAGAAATTTCTATAAGTAAAAAAATTGTTTCTACTCCACAAAATGAAAAAGATGCTACGTATACAAAAAAAATTCACGCAGAAGATGCTTTTATTGACTGGAATCAGAGCTCGGATGAAATTTGTAATTTTGTCAGAGGGATGAATTCTAGGCCTGGAGCTAGAACTTTTGTAGATCTCGATGGGAAAAAAGTCTTAATTAAAATTTTTCGCATGAGAAAAATATCTTTTGAAAAAAAAGAGCCTGGTCAAATGATTTATTTTAATAAAGAGCGCGGCTTAGTTATTTCAACAAAAGATGGAGCAGTCGAACTTCTTGAGCTTCAGCTCGAAGGAAAAAAAAAGATGAGTACTAAAGATTTTATCAACGGGTTTTCTACCAAAATAAAATTTTGTTATTAATATCTTCTTTATATTTACAAGAATCTCTCTTTATCTTATCTTAATTGTGAAAAACAAGAGAAAGATAGATAAATTATGAGCGCCTCGATAGGAATCAGTTATTCAGATATCATAAATCCTGTTGATTACCCTGGCATGGCAGTTGGGTTTGTTGCAGATGCTCCTATAAGAGTTTTTGATCTATCTTCTCATATTGTTCGAAAATTAGGGTGTGATGAGCTAGGAAACTCTTTAGACAACGCCTCTTGTGCTTTGTGCTTTGGGTATGCAGCTCTTGATGGGTATCTGATGGTTAAATCAGCGATTGCCTGTGTAAAAATTGTTTTTGGAAGTAAAGGTAGTTTTTTAGGTGAAGGGATAAATTTTTTACGAAATGGCGCTGCGACTTTTGTTGATATTGGATATGCACTAAAACTGCCTGGAATTTCTTCAGCAATTAGTGATAAAATAGCCCCATTTCTCCCATGGTTTGATACATTGACTCATGTAATTGATGGGTATGATAACGCTGCTACGGCGTTTCAAGCTCTCAAGGTAAAAAAAGAGTATGAAGAGGCGTATAAGATTAAAAAATTACAGAGCAGATGTGAGTTTATCAAGCACGCTGTTTTAGGTGTGGGTGCTCTTACAGCAGGGGCTGGCGTAGTCCTTTCGTCATGGGTTTTGTTCGCAATCTCAGTTACAGCATTTATAACAGCCATGATCGCATCTTTTGCGAAAAATCAACTTACAGATTACGTAGTAAAAAATAGATTAACTTTAAATTGAAGCAGGGAGGAATTCTATATGGCAGCAGTATCACAACCAAGATTAACAGGAACTTATAATTATACAGGAACAGTTGTAACTCAAGTGGTTAACGGTGAAGTTAACCGTCATACTGTTCTTTCAAGTGGAAGATCCGGAGCGGTAAGTTCCTTTTTAAGCCACCCAAAAGGTCTTTTTAAAACTTTAGCTACAGTTCTTTCAGTTGTAAAAATTTGGTCAGATTCAACAGCAGTTGTCGCTGCTGAAAGTGGATTTAATGGGGCAGGTAGTTTATGTGGTGCTCTTCCCGACGCGATTGGAGAAGGGTTTAAGGCTGCGAAAGGGTTTTCTAAAAAAGATGGCCATAAGGAAGTAAAAACTTGGGCGAGTCTGTTTAAGAGTACAAGTGATTTTTCAGCCCTGCCAGGCATAATGGATAAAATGAAGGTAGTGAAACTTTCAGGAGATACTCTTTACGGTTTAACTCTATTTAAAAATATTTTTACACTTGTCGGCGATGCTCTTACCTTGTTTATTGAATTTGTAAAAAAACCAGCAGAAATTAAGTCACATGAAAACGCAATTAAAGCAGAACTTTTAGTTGCAGAAAAACAAGAGGCGCTTTCAGCAAAAGCAAAAGCTGTTACTGGGGTCGTTTTTCATGCATTATTAGCGGTTGCTGCTATATTTTTATACCCAGTATCTCCTATTTTGATTACGGGGCTTGCAGTTGTCTATACAGTAGCTGTGACAGTGAATCACTTTGTTGCTGCAAATAAAAAAGATGTTGAGGCAAAGCTGCACCAAGAATATTTGGCGATAGATTAAACAAGTTAAATTTTTATTTATGACTCTTTTTTATCAGTGTCATAGTAGAAAAAAGCGCAAAGGAAATCCTTAGCGCTTTTTTTATTTAAATTCGGTATAATGTTTGTATGATCGATGGACTTTTAACGTTAGAAAAGGTGTTTGTAGGTGGTTGTCACCTAGGAGTCTCTGTAGGGTATACAGTTCAGTTTGTCAACTATTTGCTCCCTAAAAAACTAGAGGTTCGAGCAGCTCTAACACCTCTTGAAAATGACTCAGGAAGAAATTTTAATAAGATTAGTTCAGCAATAAATCTTTTGGGAGGTTTAGCGCGATTTGGCGACTGGTCCTTGCAGCAAAACTGGTTTTTCGTACCTCTTATAGAGGCAATTTTTCTTAAAGTTATCGCTTATGGAACAGGAGTTTTTTATTATTTTAATAAAGCATTAGGCGCTTTAAAAGAACTAGATAAAATAGAATCTATTACAAGTGAGCCCCGTATAATGATTTCTTGCACTTTACTTGAAAGAAACGCTCTAGAAATTAGAAAATACGCTGCCTTTGCAAGTCTATTCTCACACTCGGTTATGTTCACCTATTCAGGTGTTCAGTTGGCCTCTCTTATTGCAGGGGTAGTTATTTTAAGTGCAAATGCTTTAAATATTTTACTTGTGGCAGGGTTTACTGCGCTCGTCGCCGCCTCTCTTTTCCGCCTTTCAGCAAGGCCTGCCACAAGAGTTATAAGTCATTTTGATGCATCTATGAGTGAGAGGCACACCTACCTTGCCTGATAAAAAACTTTATTTACATGAATGGGTGGTTATTATTTTTCTCCTCTCCTCTATAGGGGCTGTTCTTCTTGTAGGGGGAATCAAGAGGAATGTCATAAAAAATCGGATTATTTTAAGAAAAGAGAAAGAATCTGTTGTTGAAAAATCTTCTGATTTGATATGCTGCCTGCCAATGAATCGTTCAACTGCTTATAGAAAATAAAAGCAAGCAGACTGAGTGGAGATTCTTAAAGTCTTTACATAAATAGGTTGATTCCTAGTTAGCCGCTTATTGTAAAGAGAAACTGCTATAATAAGGATATAGTATGTCTCTTACGTTGATTGGAAAAAAGCGGGGTATGACCCGTCTTTTTGATTTGAAATCGAATAAATCGATTCCGTGCACAGTTATTGAATTAGAACCAAACGTGGTTTCTCAAATAAAAACTTTAGAAAATGATGGCTATATTGCTTTGCAATTAGCAGCTGTCAAAATGAGCGCTGCTGATAAAAATCGCGCTCGCAAACCGGATTTAGGACGTTTTGCAAAAAATAATATCGAGCCAAGAAAATTCGCTTGTGAAACTAGACTTGAAAAAATCGAAGAAGGAATTGAATTAGGGAAAGAAATCGGAGTCGATTACTTTACTGAAAATGAGTTCGTCGATGTTTGTGGGATGAGTAAAGGTAAAGGTTACCAGGGTGTTATTAAAAGACACGGGAAAAGTAGTATTGCTGGATCACACGGTGTAGGCCCAGTAGAGCGTCATATGGGATCTATCGGCTGTATTCGTGGTAAAGGACAAGTTCGTCCTGGTCAAAAAATGGCTGGTCATATGGGTGATGAAAGAGTGACTACAGAGTGTTTGAGAGTTGTAAAAATTGATACAGAGCTTTCTGCAATCGTTGTTACAGGAGCTATCCCAGGTGCCGTCGGTGGGGTTGTGTATATACGCAAGGCAATGAAAAAAAGAGGTTAAACAATGGCAAAAGCTAGCTGTAAAAAATACGATTTAAGTGGGAAAGAAACCGGGCAAGTTGAAATTGAGTTTGGTGATGAGCCTAGCGTTAATTCTCAGTTAATAAAAGACTACATTGTTGCATTAAGAGCAAATAGTAGACAGTGGTCTGCTAATACAAAAGGAAGACACGAGTCTAACCATTCTGGAGCTAAGCCTCATCCTCAAAAAGGTACAGGAAGAGCTAGACAAGGTTTTCTTGGTGCTCCTCAATTTAAAGGTGGGGGAAGAGTTCATAGCCCTAAGCCTAAGTTTGATCAGCATGTAAGAATTAATAGGAAAGAGAGACAGGCTGCAATTAGAGCACTACTAGTTCAAAAATTGAAAAATAATGAGCTTGTTGTTCTTGATGGTAATATGGACGCTCACTTTGAGCAGCCAAAAACAAAAGCAGTTAGTCAATTATTAAAAGGTATTGATGCAGACGGGAAAAGAGTTGTTTATCTTTTCGCAGATGAAGTGCCAACACCTGCTCTTTGGAATTTCCGATTAAGCATGAGAAACATTCCAAAAATTGGGTCAATGCTTTTACAAAATATTAACGGTTATGACGTTTTAGTGAATAAAAAACTAGTTGTGATGGCTTCGGCTGTAGAAGAGCTAGAAAGAATTTTGAGAGGGTAACATGAGTAATGCAAGCAAGAATGTTTTAAAGACACTGCATGTGACAGAGAAATCAGAAATGTTACAAGGGCTTGTAGATGCTACTTCTAACCCATGTTTAAAGCGTTGTAATACAGCTAAGTATGTGTTTTTAGTTCATCCAGATGCAAATAAACATCAAATTAAGCAAGCTGTTGAAGAGGCTTATGCATCACAAAAATGTAAGGTTATTAAAGTGAATACCATTACATTGCCACGTAAAAAGAAAAGAGTGCGTGGAAGTGCTAAGCAAGGAGAAACTAGCGAATTGAAAAAGGCGATTGTTACTTTGAGAGAAGGCGATCGAATTATTTTTGAAGAATAAATTTTAGAGGAACAATGGTTAAATCAGTTAAACCTACAACACCCGGTCGAAGAGGATTGATTCAGCTAGAGAGAGAAGATCTTTCTTCAAAAGCTAATAAACCGCTTAAGTCTCTTTTGTCGAAGAAAAACCGCTCGAGTGGTAGAAACAATCAAGGTCATTTAACTTCATATCATCGTGGGGGTGGCCATAAGAAGAGATATCGTCAGATTGATTTCAAGCGAATTAAAGATGATATTCCAGCAAAAGTTGCAGCAATTGAGTACGATCCTAATAGAACTTCGCACATTGCTTTGATTGCTTATAAGGATGGAGAAAAGAGTTATATTTTAGCTCCAAAAGGTTTGAAAGAGGGAGATATGGTCTATTCAGGTCCAAATTCACCTTTAAAAACTGGAAATTCTTTACCCCTTATGAACATTCCAATCGGATTAGACGTTCACAACATTGAGCTCTATCCAGGAAGAGGTGGTCAAATGGTTAGAAGTGCTGGGCTTGCAGCTCAAATTATGGCGAGAAGTAACGGATATGTAACTTTAAAAATGCCGTCAGGTGAAGTGAGAATGGTTCCTGAAGCGTGTAGAGCTACTATCGGAATTCTTTCAAACGCTGAAAATAACTTGAGAAGAATTGGTAAGGCGGGAAGATCTCGTTGGATGGGTAACAGACCAAGAGTAAGACCTGTTCATATGAACCCTGTTGATCATCCTATGGGTGGTGGTGAAGGCCGAGGAAAAGGAAATATTCCACAATCTAGAACATCTGTATTATCGAAAGGGTTTAAAACTCGTACGAAGAAGAAGAGCAGTCGCTTGATTGTGAAAGATCGGAGGAAGAAGTAAAAGATTATGGGTAGATCACTAAGAAAAGGTCCATTTGTAGATACGCATCTCATGAAAAAAGTGGAAAAATCAAAAAAAGAGGGGTTAAGAACTCCTATTAAGACTTGGTCTAGAAGATCAATGATTATTCCAGAAATGATTGGGATGAATTTTGAAGTACACAACGGAAAGAAATTTATTCTCGTTGTTGTTACAGAAAACATGGTTGGTCATAAGTTAGGCGAGTTTTCTATTACAAGAACGTATAGAAAGCCTGGTGCGACAACTGCAGCAAAGAAATAAAAAAGGAATACGGGTTAGTATGTCTATTGCAAGAGCAATCACAAAAAGCGTAAGAGTGCCGCCATCGAAAGTTCGATTTGCTGTTGATCTCATTAGAGGGAAAACAGTGGCTGATGCGATGTTACAGCTTACATATTCTAAATTAAAAGGCGGACGCCTTTTGAAGAAAACATTGGCGAGTGCAATTGCCAATGCGGAAAATCTTAAAGAAGTAAAAAGAGAAGATCTTTATGTTTCCGAGGTAAAAGTTGATAAAGGTTCTGACTTTAAAAGAGCATGGCCACGAAGCAAAGGAAGAAGATCTCCGATTCTACGTAGAACAAGTCATCTTTTCGTTGCAGTAGATTTACTTTCTAACAAGAAACAAGGGAAGAAATAATTATGGGACAAAAGACACATCCAAGAGGATTTCGATTAGCTGTTAGAAAAAATTGGCAATCTAATTGGTTTGCATCTAAGCGAGAATTCGGAGATTTGTTGTTAGAAGATATTCAAATTCGCAAATACTTAAAAGGTAAAGCTTGCTGCCACGGCAGTGCAGGTTTCACAATTAAAAGAATGGGCGAAAAGATTGAAGTTACAATTCATACTGCTAGACCTGGTCTTGTGATTGGTAAGAAAGGCGCAGAAATCGATGTTTTGAAAGGTGAATTAAAAAAACTTACCGGTAAAGAAGTGTGGATTGAAGTAGAAGAGATTAAGAGACCAGATCTAAATGCTAAGCTTGTAGCTGATGGGATTGCAATGCAACTTGAAAGAAGAGCAGCTTTTAGAAAAGTTTTGAAAAAATCTATGCAAAACGCAAGAGATGCGGGAGCTGTTGGAATTAAAGTTCAATGCTCTGGTAGACTTGGTGGTGCAGAGATTGCAAGAACTGAGTGGTATAGAGATGGAAGCGTCCCTTTGCAAAATCTTCGTTACGACATTGATTATAGCATGGGAAGAGCTGAAACTACTTATGGTTCAATAGGAATTAAAGTGTGGATTGCAAGGGGCGAATATTATCAGCCACAGCAAACAGCCGCAGCACCAACAACAGCTTAAGGTAAGTAGGAAGGTATATTATGACACTGATGCCTAAAAGAACAAAGTTTCGTAAACAGCAAAAAGGAAACAGAGGTGGCCTTAGCAAAAGAGGTAATTTCGTTACTTTTGGTGATTTCGGGATGCAATCTTTGGATAGAGGATGGATTAAAGCAAATGAGCTAGAAGCTTGTAGAGTTGCCATCACTAGATATTTTAGTAGAAAAGGAAGAGTTTGGATTAGAGTTTTCCCAGACAAGCCTATTACTAAAAAGCCAGCTGAAACTAGAATGGGTACTGGAAAAGGTGCTGTTGATCACTATGCTGTAGTGATTAGACCAGGTAGAATTTTATTTGAAGTAGGGAATGTAACAAGAGAACAAGCGCAAAGAGCTCTTAGTTTGGCAGCCGCTAAACTTAGAATTAAAACTAGATTTGTAGAGCGCTTAGAAACTGTGGCATCCTAAAAAGAGAGAGATTTATGAAATTAGAAGAAATGCGTGGTTTAGACCAAAAGCAGTTAGAAGATCAAATTTTAGGTTGGAGAGCTGAGCTCTTAAAAGAAAGGGTGATCGCTAACAGAAATAAAAAAGCAAAAAAGCCGCACCTTTTTCCTAAATTGAAAAGGCAAATTGCAAGGGCTTACACTTTAATCAATCAAAAGATGAGCCAAGAGGTAAAGAATGCATAAGCGCAAAGAAGTAAAAGGTACTGTTACCTCAAATAAAATGGATAAGACTGTTGTTGTTACCGCGATTAGAACAACAAGACATCCAAAATACGGAAAGGTAATTAAATTAAAGAAAAAGTACTACGCTCATACGGATGAAAATAATCTGAACATAGGCGATGAAGTAACTATTATGGAAACAAGGCCTCTTTCAAAATTGAAGAGATGGCGCGTTTTGGCGAAATAAATTTAGAAACTTGAGACAAATAAAATGATTCAACAAGAGACACAATTAGAAGTTGCTGATAATACAGGCGCAAAAAAAGTTCAGTGTATTAAGGTTCTTAAAGGTAGCAAAAGACGTTATGCTTCTGTAGGAGATATCATTGTTTGCTCCGTAAAAGAGTCAACGCCAAAAGCAACTGTAAAGAAAGGCGACGTAGTAAAAGCAGTTATTGTTCGAACCAAAAAATCTATTAAGAGACCAGACGGTTCTTATTTGAAGTTTCATGTAAATAGTTGCGTGATTCTTGATGACAAATTAGAAAACCCTAAAGGAACAAGGATTTTTGGACCAGTAGCAAGAGAGCTTAGAGAAAAAGGTTTTATGAAAATTGTTTCATTAGCCCCAGAAGTTATATAGAGTGAGAGGAATATGGGTAATACGAGATTGAGAAAAGGCGACCCGGTAATTGTGGTTGCTGGTAATGATAAGGGTAAAGAGGGTAAACTACTTGCCATTAAAGGTAATCGAGTAGTTGTGCAGGGTGTTAATTTAAGAAAAAAACACCAAAAAGCACAAGGTGAAAATAAGAAGGGAGCAATTGTTACTTTTGAAGCTCCAGTTCATATTTCTAATGTGCAATATGCAGCTCACGGTAAACCTGTAAAATTAAGAGCAAGGTTTAATAGTGAGAATAAAAAAGAGATTTTTTATAAAACTGAAAATAACGAAGAACATTTAGTTCGTAAAGTTTAGATAAATATAGGCAAGTTAATTTATGAAAAAATCACGATTAGAAGAACATTATCAGGAAGAAGTCAAACCTCGGTTGCAAGAAAAGTTTGCCTATAAGAACCCGATGCAGATTCCTAGATTACGTAAAATTGTAATTAGTATGGGACTTGCAGAGGCAAGCAAAGATAAACACTTGATCGACTATTGCTTAGAAGATTTAAGAAAACTTTCTGGGCAAAAAGCAATTGCAACGAAATCGAAAAAAGCTATCTCTAACTTTAAGTTAAGAGAAGGGCAAGTGATTGGAGCAAAAGTTACGCTTCGTGGACATAGAATGTATGATTTTATGTACAGATTCGAACATATTTGCGCGCCGAAATTGCCTGACTTTAGAGGTTTTAAAAAGAAGGCAGACGGAAGAGGGTCATACTCTTTAGGTATTAAAGATCAGACTATTTTTCCAGAAATTGATTTAGATAAAGTTAAATGTGCTCAAGGGATGAATATCACTTTTGTGACATCTGCTGAAACAGATGAAGAATGCTTAGAATTATTAAGACTAATGGGCATGCCCTTAAAATCAAAATAAATAAAGTAAGAGGTCAATTCAATGTTAAATGATCCTATCGCTGACATGCTAACGAGAATTCGAAATGCAGCTTTACAGAAACATCGTTACGTGGATGTTCGTGCTAGTAAATTGATCACGTCTATCCTTTCTGTAATGAAAGAGACAGGCTTTGTTCTCGATTTTGTCAATAATGAGAATCAAAAAGATATACGTGTGTTTTTAAGATATCATCTTAATAAATTTTCTTTGATTCAAGGTTTGAAGAGAGTTTCAAGTCCTGGTCGTAGGATCTATATTGGATGGCAAGATGTGCCTGTTGTTCAAAACGGACTCGGATTGGCTGTAGTTTCTACATCGAAAGGTGTGATGAGCGGACAAAAAGCTAAAAACGAGAAAATTGGCGGCGAGTTCATTTGCACTATTTGGTAAGTATTGGGCCCACGAAAAAGGAGTAGAAAAGATGTCAAAGCAAGCAAAAAAACCGATCGAGATACCTAAAAACGTAGAAATAAAGTTAGAAGGTCAAGAGCTAGTTCATGTGAAAGGTCCCAAAGGTGCCCTTTCCGTTAAAATGACACCGGGTGTGCTTTTGTCGATTGAAGGAAGTGAGGCTTATGTAAAGGCTAGTGATGTACTTGATCATTTGCCTTTTTTAGGTTTAGATAGATCCCGTGTTATAAATGCAATAGAAGGTGTTCTAAAAGGTTTTGAAAAAAAACTAGAACTCATCGGAGTTGGATTTAGAGCGGCAGTAAAAGGTCACCTTTTAGATTTAAGTGTTGGTTTTTCACATCCTAGTCAATTGCATATTCCGCACGGAGTGCAAGTTCAGATTGAAAAAAACAACATCATTATTATTACAGGAATGGATAAGCAAGTTGTAGGACAGTTCGCAGCTAGTATTAGAGCTGTTAAGCCGCCTGAGCCTTACAAAGGAAAAGGTATTCGTTACTCTGGTGAAGTTGTGAGACGAAAAGCAGGGAAAACGGCAAAGTAGGGGATAAAAAATGTTAAATGAATGTAAAAAAACAATTGTTAAAAGAGAAAGACGTGCTCTTAGAGTTAGAGCTCCTATTAAAAAAAGAGAAGTTCTCCGCTTGTCAGTCTTTCGTTCTGCAAAACATATTAGTGCACAGATAATTAACGATCAAAAACACGAAACAATTGTCGGTGTGGGAAGTTACGAAAAAGATTTTCGAAATATTAAAGATCGCAAAGAAGTAGCAAAACAAGTAGGATTAATGCTTGCTAAGGTTGCTAAAGAGAAGAATATTGATACAGTTGTATTCGACCGTGGAAGATATAAGTATCATGGCAGATTAGCTGCTCTTGCAGATGGTGCACGTGAAGGCGGATTATTATTTTAAAGAAGGGATATCATGACCGATAAAAAATCAAAACCTAGAGAAGAGTCTGTGAAATCTGATGTTCAAGAGAAAGTTCTCTTCATTAATCGTTGCGCGAAAGTGGTAAAAGGTGGACGAAGATTCAGTTTTTCTGCTTTAGTCATTGTTGGTGACGGCAATGGACGTGTTGGAATGGGCTTTGGAAAGGCAAATGAAGTTACAGATTCAATTAGAAAAGCAGTAGGTGATGCGACTAAAAATCTAGTGGCAGTTGAGCTTGAAGGCCCGACTATTCCGCATGATGTGGAAGCAACTTACGGTGGAGCAAGGGTGTTAATTAAGACAGCCCCAGGTGGAACAGGCGTTATTGCTGGGTCTCATGTTAGAGCTGTGCTTGAGATGGCTGGAGTGAAAGATGTTGTAGCGAAAAACTTACGTGGAAATAATCCATGTAACCAAGTTAGAGCAACATTTAAAGCTTTAGCGCAATTACAAAATAAAAAAGAAGTATTAGAGAAAAGGAAACAGGTATGATTGAACTTTCTACGTTGAAAGATACTCACAGAAAGCACATTACCCCAAAAAGAGTTGGTCGTGGTATTGGATCTGGTAAAGGTAAGACATGTTCTAGAGGAACAAAAGGTGCTAAAGCTAGATCAGGTTATAAAAGACGTTGGGGTCAAGAAGGTGGTCAGTATCCAATTTTTAGAAAAATTCCTGTTAGAGGATTTTCTAGAGGAAGATTCCAAGACAATGAGTTTGCTATTAACTTAGGTCTTTTAGAGGCATACTTCCAAGCGGGAGATGTTGTAAATTTGCAAGCACTAAGAGAGAAAGGAATTTTATCGAATAAAGAAAATCCTATCATTAAAGTGCTCGGAAATGGAAAACTAACTAAAAAACTAATTTTAGAAGTAAATGCTGTTTCTAAATCAGTAGAAGCAAAAATTACTGAGGTTAAAGGGGAGATTCGCATCATTTCATGATTGCAACCTTAAAAAGAATATTGTCCATGCAAGAGCTTAAAGATAAGATAGTGTTTACACTTCTTATGTTAGCTGTTTGTCGAATAGGTGCTTATATACCTGTTCCAGGTATCGATGGAAGAGAAGTTGTTAAGGCTTTTCAGTTTGTAACTGGCGGTGGACAAAATCTTTTTCAGCTTGTTGACATGTTTACAGGTGGTGCTTTTGCTCACATGACTGTAGTAGCTCTTGGTGTGATGCCGTACATTTCGGCATCTATCATTATGCAACTTGTCATGGCTCTTGTTCCCTCTTTCCAAAGAGAGATTAGAGAGAGTAGTGAGCAAGGAAAGAGAAAGATGGGTAAATGGACAAGATTTTTGACTCTTGTGCTTTCACTCTTCCAGTCTGCTCTGTTTGCAAGACATGCTCTTTATATGAATGCCTCTACACCAGGGATAATTTTTGATAGGATAGCAGAAATTCAGCTTTTTGGAGTTCCTTGGTTATTTTTCCTATTAGTTATGACAACGATGACTGCTGGAACTCTTTTACTTATGTGGATAGGTGAGCGCATCACTGAAAAAGGGATTGGAAATGGGATGAGTATGATCATTACCCTTGGAATTTTATCCTCATTACCTTCTACAGTTGGTTCAGTTATTAAGCAGCTTAATTTGGATTCGCAAGAGCCTGGTCAGATGACGTTTTCATCGCTTGTTGTTCTTGGGGCCGCTTTTGTAGTAATTATTTTAGGAACAATTTTAGTTATTCAAGGTGTTAGAAAAATTCCTTTGCAATACGCTAGAAGAAGTGGTTCAGATGCTGAACATTCTGATCACGCCTACATCCCTCTTAAAATAAATTATGCTGGGGTTATACCTGTTATTTTCGCCTCATCTTTGTTGATGTTCCCAGCGACTATAGCGCAATTTTTAGGAAGAACTGGAGTATTTGGAGAGATCGCTTCAATGTTATCTCCTGGAAGCTCAGTTTACACATTAATGTATGTACTTTTAATCGTTTTTTTTACATACTTTTGGACGGCTACGCAGTTTCATCCAGAACAAATAGCTTCTGATATGAAGAAAAATGGGGCCTTTATCCCTGGAGTTAGGCAGGGGAAGCCGACAGAAGAGTATTTAGAAAAAAGTATGAGTAGGCTTACGTTAGTTGGAGCGCTCTTTTTGGCACTAATTGCAATTTTGCCAAATATTGTAAGTAGAGTGCTTGGGGTAGATCCAACGATAAGTCATTTTTTTGGAGGAACCTCGCTTTTGATTCTTATCGGCGTGGTACTCGATACGACAAAGCAGATGGAATCACATTTACTCATGAATCGTTATGACGGTTTCATGATGAAAAAGAAAGTTAGATTGTAAAACCGGAGGGGTCTTTGGGGCCTTTCTATATTAAAACAGGAATTAAGTATGCCAAGGATAGCAGGTGTTGACCTACCGAAAAATAAGCGCTTAGAGGTTGCTTTGACTTACATTTATGGCGTTGGTTTAAAACGCTCAAAAGATGTGATAGCAGCGCTTAATTTGAACCCAGATATGAGATCGGAACAACTTACAGAAGCTCAAGTTGCACAATTGACTTCATACCTTCAAACTACGTATGTAGTAGAAGGGGATTTGAGAAGAGAGATTCAGCAAAATATAAAAAGATTAGTCTCGATTAATTGTTATAGAGGAATGAGACATAGATTAGGTCTTCCTGTACGTGGACAAAGAACTAAAACGAATGCGCGTACAAGAAAAGGTAAAAAGAAAACTGTTGCAAATAAAAAAATAGCGACCAAGTAGAAAAGTAAGGAGAATGTCCCTTGTCTAAGGAAAAAGCACAATCACAAGCGATGAAAAAAAAACCTGTAAAAGTAAAGAAAAAGAAGCAGGTTTTTACAGGAGTTGCCCATGTTACAGCAACTTTTAACAATACAATTATTACAATTACTGATCCATCAGGCAACGTAGTAGCGTGGGCTTCTGCTGGAAAAGTTGGTTATTCAGGATCTCGTAAGTCTTCTGGTTTTGCAGCGACAGTTGCAGCTCAAGATGCTGGTAAGCTTGCGATATCATTAGGAATGAAGGAAGTTGATGTTACCTTGAAAGGGCCGGGAGCAGGCAGGGAATCAGCTGTAAGAGGTCTTGTAAGTTCTGGATTGTCTATTATGTCAATCACAGATACGACGCCAATTCCTCATAATGGATGCCGTCCTCCCAAGAGAAGACGTGTTTAATTTTTAGGGTTTTTTAAGGGAGAACAAATATGGCGATAAAATATGGCAAGTTTGAATTGCCGACCAAAATTAAAATTGACGAGTCTCCTTCTTCAAAGGGGAGTGCGCGTGTTGTTGCAGAGCCTTTTGAGAAAGGTTTTGGGCACACTGTAGGAAATGCTCTTAGAAGAATTTTGTTAACTTCTCTTGAAGCTCCTGCAATTATTTCTGTCATGATTGAAGGTGTTTCGCATGAATATACAGGAATTGAAGGTGTTATCGAAGATATGACACATATTATTCTTAACTTGAAAAAAGGTCTTTTAAGAAAGTTGCCTGTTTCAGAAGAGAGTAATTCGCGTTCAATGAAAGTTATTTCAAGACAGTTAGAAGTGACACAAGATATGCTTGATAAAAATAATGGTCAATATCTTGTTACTTTGGGCGAACTTTTAGGTGATTCAGAATTTGAAGTAATTAATCCAGAGATGGGTGTTTTTACAGCGACAAAACCAATGAAGAGACATGTCTCTTTTAGAGTGATGATTGCAAGAGGCTATATGCCATCTGAAGCCTTTAATTTAGCAAGCAAGTCTCCAAATGAGATTTTAATTGATGCAACTTTTTCACCAGTAAGACTTGTGAATTATTTTGTAGAGAATTGCCGAGTAGGCGGCGATACAGACATGGATCGTTTGGTGCTAGAAGTTACAACTGATGGTCGTATTACTGCAAAAGAAGCTGTTACGTTTGCAGCTCAAATCGGGATACTACACTTATCGGTTTTTGATGAACTTAAGTTCCAGACAATTACTTATGAAGAGGATCAAGAGGAAGAGGGCGCTGATAGAGATGCTCTTTTAAACAAGCTCTCCTTGAAAATAAGCGAAATTGAACTTTCAGTAAGGTCTACAAATTGCTTAGCTCAAGCTAATATTGAAACAATAGCTGAGTTGGTTATTATGGCTGAGCCTGAAATGCTTAAGTTTAGAAATTTCGGTAAAAAATCGTTGAATGAAATTAAAGCAAAGTTAGAAGAGATGGGAATGTATCTAGGTATGGACTTAGCTAAATACGGAATTACACGTGAAAATGTTAAAGAAGCAGTTCACCAACTCGTAGTAAGTAACAATTAGGATTATATTGTATGAGACATAGAAATCAGAAATCACGACTTAATAGAACTACATCGCATCGTTTAGCTATGATGCGGAATATGGCAAAGTCTTTTATTCTAAGTCAAAAAATTGAAACAACTGTGCCTAAAGCGAAAGCTTTAAGAGAAGTAATTGAGCCTTTAATTACATTAGCTAAAGAAGATAATCTTACTAATCGTAGAAGAGCTCTTCAGTTGTTAAGTATTCGATTCAATAAGCTTGATTCTAAAGATAAAAGAAAAGCAAAAGAGGGCGATTTTTCTTCATATAATGGAGATAGATTGGTTATGAATGAGCTTTTTGATAAGTTAGGACCAAAGTTTAAAGAGAGACCTGGTGGATACACACGTATTATTCGTACTACAAATGGACGAGTAGGTGATTCAGCTGAGTGCTGTATCATTGAATGTGTAGAATAAGACTTTACAATCACCTGCTTCTTTATTAATATGAGAAGCGGGTGATTAGACCCAAATTTGGAAGGAGTTTGTTAATGTCGATACGGGTCGCTATCAACGGTTTTGGCAGAATCGGAAGATTAATTTTTCGTATTTTGTTAGAGCGTGAAGATTTCGAAGTTGTTTCCGTTAACGATCTTTTTCCATCAGATGTGTTAGCTTACCTTTTAGTCAATGATTCAGTACATGGTCGTTTAAAAAGATCAGTTCGTGCAGAGGCTAATTTTCTTTATATAGATGAAAAAAAAGTTGAACTATTTTCAGAGAAAGACCCTGCAAAGTTGCCTTGGGGAAAGCAAGCGATAGATGTTGTGGTAGAGTCAACAGGGCTTTTTACTACAAAGGAAAAAGCAAATGCGCACATTTTAGCTGGTGCTCAAAGAGTTGTGATTACAGCTCCAAGTCAGGATGCAAAAATGTTTGTTATGGGTGTAAATCATAAAGATTTCGACCCTAAAGATCCTGAGCAAAGGGTTGTTTCTAACGCTTCATGCACTACAAATTGTTTGGCGCCAATAGCTAAAGTCCTTCACGAAAAGTATAAAATCATTGAAGGACTAATGACAACAGTCCACGCTGTTACAGCAACACAAAAAACAGTAGATGGACCCTCTTCAAAAGACTTAAGGGGAGGACGAGGAATTTTAAATAATATAATACCCTCTTCCACAGGAGCTGCTAGCGCTGTTGGAAAAGTGATTCCGGAACTTAAAGGCAAGCTTACTGGAATGGCATTAAGAGTGCCTATTACAGATGTGTCAGCACTTGATCTTACGGTAAGATTAGAAAAGGGTGCAAGTCACAGCGAGATCGCTATGGCAATGCATGAGGCAAGTTTGCAAGAACTTTCTGGAATTTTAGGGTATACAGAAGAACAAATAGTATCGTCAGACTTTATTGGATCTGAGCTTTCAGCAGTGTACGATAGAGATGCAAGCATCGAGTTGAATCCGAATTTCCATAAAGTTGTAGCCTGGTATGATAATGAGTGGGGCTACTCCAATAGAGTTGTTGATTTGATACGCTATATGCACTCTAAAAATTGAAGATGTGCATTATGGGAAAACTTTAACAATGGACAGAAACCGTGAACTTTACACGAGAACCAATTGTAGAAACAATTATTTCAGCAAAAGAAGGGTATAAACTTTCTATAAAAAGCAGTAAGCACATTAATGAAGAAGAGTATTTAGTCGATGCAGTAGAGGTAGTCTCTTTTAGTGGCGCTCTTTTTTATAGATCAGGAGAGAAACCTAAATCTTTTTTTATTCCTATACATGACTATGAAATTCAAGAAGTTAGAGAAGCTAGATTGACGATACGTTCACCAGTCATGGAAAAATCGATTAAGATCGGTGGGGGAAAAGAGGCTTCCAAATCACAAAAACCTGAAGCCGATGAGAAAACTTTAGCGGCAGTTGATGAAGTGAATGAAAAACCTGCTTCGCAAGAAAAAGAGCAGTCTCAGAATATAGAGCGCAACAAAAGAGAGAAGAAAAATAAGTTTAGACGAAAAAGAAATTTTGAAGAGAGTGCAAGAGAAGCTGTCCAAAGAGAGGTGCAGGCTGCTGAGGAGAGTGGGAAGCCTGTTCAATTGCAAACCGAGTCTGTATTCAGTCATTTGCTAAAACCACCAGAATCTTTGATTTCTGATTCGATACATAAGTACAAGAAGCTAGAAGAAGAGAGTGTAATGTCTCCAGAAGTTTCTGAAGCCCTTACAGAACATCCGGCAGCTGATTTTGTTCCTGCTATGATAAAGCAAGATGATGTGCAATTTTTTTCTGAGGCGCCAAAAGAGTATGAGAAGTTAGAAGAGGAGATAGTTCCGACAGAGGTTCTTATTTTTTCTCCGACAGATCTAGAAAAACCCGAAGAATAAATTGTTGCATTTCTAATCAATTCTCTGTAGAATTAGCAGCCAATTTACGAAGAGAATAAGACTTTTGATCTTGTTCTCTTTTCTGCTCAGATGGTGGAATCGGTAGACACACAGGACTTAAAATCCTGTGCTAGCAATAGCGTGCGGGTTCAAGTCCCGCTCTGAGCAAATAATATTGAATCGGCCTACGGGCCGAATCAGAAAATCTAGACATCTCTTTTAAAGCTCTTCATTAAAAGCACTTTTTAGAAATTTTTTATCTCCTAGGCTTAATTGACTATATAGTCAACGAATCTGCAATAGACAAAAAATCTCTAATTTTTCCAAGCAAAGCGAGTTTCCAAAGAAGTCTATTGAAAAGCATAAGGCGGTTTTCTATGCCAGATAAGGTTAAAAAGATGCAAGGGAGCAATCTTTAAAAATTGTCTCAACCTCATCTTTAAAACCCTCTGTTGTCATGTAAAAATCTCCGATTGATTTTGGCTCACCCCGTTCTATAATCATGTTATCAATTAATCTAGCTAATCGATAAATCCACTCTTCAGAGGGAATGGGTATCCCCTCAAAAAAGGAGCACTCCTGAAACGCCGTAACCAACTCATGTTGAGTTTTTGTTATTAAAAAGGATGAGCTTTCATCATTAAAAAAACATTTTTTCATCAAAATTGCCATGGCATATCTATCGTGAGACCCTTTTGCTATATCTCCAGAAAGAGGGGGCAGATAGCCAGGAGTCATGACTGTTCTTGGATCGCCCTCCTTAATTGCATCTTCACAATCACATAATTTAGCAAACACGCCACCATCTTCTTTTTTAAATAGCAAAACATTTTCAGGTTTAATATCTTGATGGACATACCCACTCCGATGTATAAATACAAGCGCATGTAAACAATCTCGAATAACGTGCCATTTATTTTTAAAACTTTTATAAAAGGGGTCAAATTCTAACAAGCCTGAACCAAAATCACAAAGGGCTCTTTCTTCAATTATATATCCCCTTCTACCTAAGGGTAAATTCACAAATTTTTCCAAACTTTGTATATTCGAATGAATAAATAAAGGTTTATCTGGATGCTCATGTCTTAGGAGAAATCGCTCCCCTTCTATGCGACGATATTTTCTTTCTTTAATAAAGACTACGCTTGCAATAGATAAAATGTAATCACTACAGTAGTTAACAAGGTATGCTACTTGTGAAATTTTATATGTGCCAGAGGCAATAGCAGACTCCGGTAGATACTCTCTAAATACTTCATCATATTTTTTTTGATTATTGGCGTGTAATAAAAATGAATCTTTTGACAATACTCTAATTTTATGTTTTCCTACGCAAAAAACAGTTCCGGAGGCACTTGTGTTGAGTTCCGGGTATCTATCAATTGCTTCTAATGCAACTCTTTCAAATCCTGTTGAGAATGATATTTCTGACATTTTAACCCCATTTTTTTTTATTCTAGAAGTAGAGCAAAAATATTAAAAAACTTAAGATTAAAAGTCACAATTGTTGCATCTTTAAAAAGAGGTTTAATGACAAGTTTAGCAGGGGATGTTGGTCGGGGTTTATTTAGAGAGCGCCCTTTTTTACTACAGAGTGGAGTTGTTAATGAGAAAATGGATCGGGGTTTAGATCGAAGAGTAGAGCTTCTCTTCGAAATGGATTTTGTAAAGAGTCGTCCAGATGTAGTGAAAGAATTAGAGGATAGTTCTAGAACAATATCTAAATTTTCAAAACTAAACTGCTTTTTACCAACGATTGTTATCCCAAGTAATGAAATATTAAAAAAGATTGCAGCAGATTACAAAGAAAAGTATGGGATAGAAATCATTGTTTGTACGCTAGAAGAATTTAGAGAGGGAATAGATAGTTTTTGCGCTCTTGCAATAAAGTTAATAGGCGTCATAGTAGTTCAGAATTCTGGGTATAGGCATGTTCTGCCGCTTATTTTAAATTTTCAAAACGGAGCAAAACAGATTTTTTCATTAAATACAGGTTCAAATAGAGGATTAGAAAAAGAGTTGGTCTCTTTTTTAAGGGGTTTAGAATTTGAAGTATTTCTTACAATAGAGGATAGGCAATACGATTATTATTCGTGTAGAACAGAGGCGACAGTTATTTTAAGAAATGCATTACTTGATATGAGAGAGAGGGGCCTAGAAGGATTTGATGCATTTTTAATTAGAGACGTAAGGCAAGATTCAGCTTTTTTTGTTCCTAAAGAGTGGACTTATGGAGCTCAAATTGTTAGAGCTACTGATGATTTGGATCAAGTAGATGTGATTCGTCATAAATATAGTAAAAAAAGTGAAAAACGAGATGGTTTTGAGACAGCTAGAGAGTATAGAGAGCGCCATACAGAAGAGATAGTCATTAAAACAGTTTATGAGTGGGTGTTTTTATTTCTGAGAGAAAAAAATGAAGAGTACGAAGTTTCTATAGTAACTGATGTCAGAAAAAGGTCTTATGCGGTAAAAAACTCAATTCCCGAAGACGGCCTAGATGATTCCAAAGATCTGCCCTGTTTGAAAATTGAAATTCAAGACATTGTTAAAAAAACGACGAATGTTTTTTTAGTCCTTAAAGGATACAAAAATGCGATTAAATACGGCATTAAATTGGATGTTCCTGAAATTTTACGAGGGTATTTTTCCCTTTAATAAGTATGCCACTTCAATAAAGTGCTTTCAAATGAATTTGTTAAGTGGCACAGAATGCCTTTGACAATTTTGAATAGTGGGAGAAAATAATGCCTGAGGCAACAGCAACATTGAGGCTATCGATAATTGGGTCAATAGGTATTTTAATGTGAAGTTTGGTGGTGTCTAGGATATCTTTGTCGATGCCAGTTGATTCTCTACCAAAAATAAAGTAAGGATTGTTTGGCAGGGCTGCTTCATGGAGTGAAATGGCTGTATCTCGTAAAGATGTCGCAACGCTATTTTTTCCTTTGAGGAGAAGGGGAAGGTTAGGGCTAGTATGCACTTTCATATGAAAGAGGGAGCCTCTTGAGACCTTTATTGTTCTTCTTAAGTAGGGAGGTGAAGAGTAGGAATCGACAATTAAATTGGTTATTCCAAACGCCCGTGCAGTCCGGACGATTGCGCCTACATTATCTGGATCAATAACTCCATTGAGTACTACTGCGGCGCCTGACATTTCTTCTAAAAGGGCATTTTTTGGTTTAACGCCAAGAGCCATAATTCCTTGATGCATTTTATACCCAGTAATTTTTGTAAGCTCTTCTTTTGGGGCAATTTCTATTTTAATGTTAGGTGGGATATCTATTTTTGAAAGGTAGCGCTCTTCCATAAGAAGAGAGAGTACTTCTAGTTCGCTTTTGAAAAGAGCTTTTACGACCTCTTCTCCTTCTCCAATAAAGTAGGGGCCGAGATCGCGTAAGCTTGCATAAAAAGGGTGGTTGCTGTACATGACCCAATTTTTATAATCGCTTAAGTCAAATAATGCAACCTTCCATTTGCGCCCTAGCCTCTAAATCAAATAATTTTTTATGCGTTTAGCATCTTAATTGAATTGTGACGCTAGGGCCCCACAATTCACACAACAATTTGACCAAATGTGAGGCCTGACCCCACAACAATTTGACCAAATGTGAGGCCTGACCCCACATGAGGCCTGACCCCACAACAATTTGACCAAATGTGAGGCCTGACCCCACAATTGACCCCACAATTGAGGGGTTAGTTAAAATGAGAGAGGTATCTTTTTTCGAGGTAGGCTTTTTCTGAGGTGTGTGCTTTTTCAGGATCGTATTTTAGCTCGCCAATATCAATCATGATAATGTTGCCGTCTAGAAGGGCAAAATTTGCAGGATTAAAACTTCTGCGGATATTGACAAACCCTTTTTCTGTCATTTGGGTAAAAAAATTGGTAAATTTAGGATCAAGTTCTTCTCGATGTGCTTTGAGAAACTCTTTATCTGTTACGAATCCTTTTGCTTGAATAGCAAAGGTTAATTTATTTAGGTCAACAACAACTGATTTTCCATGAGAATCGATCAGTGTACAGATAGGTAGCTGATTTATTGAGACATATCTATGAAAATCTAGCATGCCAGTTAGCTCAGGGATTTCTTGTAAGGCCCTCTCGTAACGGTTTGCAATGTGTCTATTTCTTCGTTCAGACATTTTTTTCCAAGTCAATTGTCTAAATCTTGCGATCGGATCAAATTTCGGTTTTGTGTGATACTCTCGTCTGAAGAAGAGTTTTAAAACGTATCTATTGTCGTGAGAGGAAAATGCCATCGCTTCACACCCATTGCCAAGATAGGTGAGTGGTTTTGCAGTAATTTCTTCGATAATTTTTTCTGAAAAGGGGAGCGTTTTGGCTGTAGAGACTGGAATAAAAAGAGTCTCTGAAAGGGTATCTTTTCTTGCGACGGTGCAGAAAAAAATCAGTCCCAAAACAAAAGTTAGATAGGCTAGACGTTTCATAACCATTATTGTATACTATTAAAGAGAGATCTAAAAGAGGAATTCAGTTATGAAAGGGGACGACTTTGAAAAATTTGTAAAGCTTTGTCATGATACGAAGAGCTCTAAGCTTTTAAGTGAACTTTTTAAGCTGTTTTTGACCCTTGAAGAGCAAGAGATGATTAAATCAAGGTACGATATTATCAAAGCGCTCCTTGGAGAGGGGATTTCCCAGAGGGATCTAGCAAAGAAATACGAGGTGAGCATTGCTCAAATTACAAGAGGATCAAACGCTTTAAAACTTGTATCTAAAGATCTTGAAAACTTCTTAAGAAAAGAAATTTGTTGAAACGAAAACTCTATTGACTGTATATTTGTAATGTTATACCATTACAAGTATACAAACAAAAATAGAGGTCTATTGTGTCGTCTTCCGTTACCACAAGAAATACTTGTCACTACCTTTTTAATGAAGAAGCTCACTATTTTTCAGATTTCTTAGAAGAGGAGGTAAATCCTTTATTTGAAAGCATGATCAAAGTAATTGATTATTTGGCATCTATTGAAGAGGCTTTCTTTCTTTTTGATCCGATGTCGATGAATCATCAGTGTCATATCTATGCATTGATTGCAGCAAAATTATTTGCAGGTGATAAAGGAGTTGATAGAAGATTTTTGTATCATTTCTTTTTTTTGAGTTTAGCGTTTGTCAATGATAGTAAATTGCTTGTTGAGGTTTTTAATAAAGCTTCTAAACAGCTTGGGATAGAGGTAACTGAGAAATTTTTAAAAGATTCTAGTGGCAAAAGAGTTTTCGCATCAAGAGTTGCTTTAAATAGGCTATTCATAGAATACATGAAAAAAGAGGTTGCCTACTCAGAAGAGCTTAGTCTGATTGCTCAAGCTGATGAGACTCTTTTTTTGCCTGCTCCTAAATGCTCTTTATATACCTTCCCGAAATTCCCAGGGGTTATCTATTTCATCGACGCGATTGCAAAAGAGAGTATTCCGGTCGTTTTTAAGATTCAGGTCATTGCTAAAGAGGGTCTTGCCACATTTTTTCATACAAATTATGACGTAGCTGAAATTGATCCGAAAAAAGCTGTGATTGTGTTTGATCTAGTTGCCTCTTCGGAAGAGATGAGTGTTTCTGACTGTTTAAGAGAGGCTAAAAAATGTAGTGCCTATTCGCAAAGATATTTAAGTCAAAAGTCAAGGCACCCAGTTTCTGAAAAATGTTTTTTTTGTATGGAGGAAAAAATTGATCCCCATCCCTACCAAGAACAGTTTTCTGCGATCTTGAGGAGTGAAGAAAGGCTCCTTCATGCTGTTGCTGCAGATTTTACAGAGGAGGTGCAGAGTTTTTTTCTGCCCCTTTTAGACAGGTGTGAAAAATTAGGGGCTCTTTTTAGAGAATCTTTAGCAGATGTGGAAAGATGCCATCTTTCAGGAAGAAAGCCTCTACACATGTCTGTTCATCATGTCTATCCCGAAATGTTAGAGCGCGCAGTAGGGGGTAGACTTGTAATGTCTGCAAATTACCGAGATCATTGTCTTGAAAGAGGGCTTGTATGAAAAAATTAGGAATTATTGGAGGAGCAGGTCCTTTAGCAAGCGCTCTTTTTTATCAAACGCTTGTACAAGAGAGTTACCAGATGAAAAGAGAGCTACCAGAAATTATTTTATTAAATTATCCGTTTAAAAGAGAGGTTTTGCAAGAGAAGAGATTAGTTGAAGAGTTAACAACATGTTGCAAAGAGCTTGAAAGAAACAATGTCTTTAAAGCTGTTTTAGTTTGCAATACATTGCATATGGAACTCAAAAAGATTAAGCATGGGATGCTATTTTTTCACATTAATGAGTGTGTGATTGATGAAATTGTAGAAAAAAAAGGGAAAAGAGTTTTGCTTTTAGCAACAAAAGCGACATGTAATTCAACTCTTTATTATAAAGAGGGGGTTCAATTTTTAGTTCCGGCTGATGAAGAGCAGTCTGTTATTGAGTCTGTTATTGACAACGTATTGAAAGGGGATTTAAAAAAGTCTGATTCTGAAGTGATAGAATCTTTAATAAAGAGATATAGAGATGAGATTGATGGGGTTGTATTAGGATGTACAGATTTGCCTGTAGTGCATCACCACTTCCCTATAAGAACAAATAAGAGGGTATATGATTCAGTTAAAATTCCAGCAGAGGCAATTGTGAGGCTATTATGAAAAAGATTTTGTTCTTTTTATCAATAGGATTAATCCTCTATTTCTTTTTCAGAGAAGAGAAGAGAAATCAAATAGCTATTTTGACACCAGCGACCCATCCAAGTCTTGAAGAAATAGAGAGAGCATTTAAAGAAAAAATAGAGGTAGAGAGTAAGGGGAAATATAAAATTGTTACCTATAACGCGCAAGGGAACAAGACGCTTATGCAGAGTGAAGCAGAAGAGATTTTAAGGAGAAATTTTGATCTTGTTTTCACGATTGGCACAAATGCCTCTTATATGGTTAAAGAGCTTTTTTCAAAAAAGGGGGTCTCTACACCGATTGTGTTTACTTGTGTAAATGATCCGATTGGTTTTGAAATCGTATCGTCTGAAGAGAGGCCTCTTGGGCATATCACAGGAGTAAAGGAGATCGTCGACTATGAAAAAGAGATAGAGTTAGTAATAAAGAAAAGGCCTGAACTCAAAAAAATTCTCCTTGTTTACAATCCTATGGAGCCCGGTCTTATAAAAGATAAAAAGAGAGTAGAAGAGATTTTTTTTGCTAAGAATCTTACTTTATTAGCAGTAGAAGTTTTTCAAACAAATGAGGTGATGAGTAAAGCCGAACAACTTTTAAAGGGTGTGGATGCTATTTTAATTTTGAAGGACAACACGGTCGTTAGAGCGGTAGAGGCTTTGATTAAGCTCTCAAAGAGGTATCAAATTCCTCTTATTGCAAGTGATTTAGACTCTTATAAGCTCGGCGCTTCATTAGCTTTTGGTGTGGAGGAAAAAGAATTTGGGTTAGAGGGGGCAGAAATTGCTTTGGATATACTCGAAAATGGGAAACATCCGGGGTCAATCGCTGTTAAGAGTGTTGATAAATTTCTCTTTCTGGAGGGGAAATGATTGAGCAATTTTTTATTCTCCTTCCTTTAGTAATAGGAGCATATATCACCTTTTCTTTATTGAAATTACCAGATTTTAGTATAGAGAGTGCCTACCTTTTTGGCGCAGTAGTCTCCTATCTTTGTAGAAATTTAGAGCTGCCTATAGTGATTTTTGGGGCAATATTTGGAGGTGTTTTTGTTGCCTTCACCGTTTCAGCCTTAAATACTCTCTTAAATATACCGTTTCTTTTAAGAGCTATAATTGCAAATGGGCTATTTCATGGAGTCACTCAATATTTACTTGGAACCTCACAAAAAAGCTTCCATATACTCTCTTCTATCTCATCTTATACCATCTGTTTAGGTATAACTCTAGCTCTGATTTTGGGCTTTGGCTTACTGATCTATTCAGAGCTTGGGTATGCTCTTGCTATTTATGGAAATAACCCTAAATTTTTTGAAAATCAGGGGATTTCTAGCAAGTATGTTGTTTCAGTTGGGTTAGCTTTGGGGTACGCCTCTAGCGCACTTTCTGGGTTTTTATTTGCACTATGCAACGGATTTGTTGATTTAACAATGAATTACGGGATTATTTTACTCTGTTTAACATCTCTAATTTTGGGCAAATCGTCATACGTCTACTTTTTTCAAAAAACAAGACAAAACTTAGTGATCCCTTTTTTGGGGTTGTGTATCTATTGTGTTTTGCAAAAGTTACTTTTGAAAGTTGGGTTGCCTCTTAAGTATTTTAATGCTTTTCAGGCCTTGTGCATAGTAGCAACTCTTACACTATTTAAAAAAACAAAACAGATCTCATTTGATCATTTAGGAGTGTAAAAGTTATGCACGTAGAACATCTATTTTTTAAACATCATAAAGGCGACGATTATTTTTTTAAGGACCTCTCATTTACTTTGGAAAAAGGGAAAATGCACGCGCTTCATGGGAAAAATGGTGTTGGCAAATCAGTTTTATTTGATATTTTACATAAAACAGCTCCTTGCAACTCTCTTTTTTTGGGAAAAATTGTTTCAGAAAAAATAGAGTGCCTCTCACAACAGTTTGATATCACTCTTGCAAATGAATTTACATTTTTAGAGAATCTGCAATGCTCTTCTTTTAAAAAGTTTCCAAGTCCATTTCGCTTTTTAAAGCAAGTAGATCATTTTGGTTCTATTGAAATTGAGAAAATTCTCCTTAGATTTCATATAGATCCAACCCTTTTAGTGCATAAGCTTTCAGGAGCGCAGCGTCAAATCCTTGCGCTATTGATGAAGTTAGCAAAAAAACCAAAAATTCTTTTATTAGATGAACCCACCGCGGCTCTAGATGAGGAAAACGCAACTATGGTTTTTGAATTTTTAAACTCGCTTCAAAATATCACTCTTTTTGTCATTTGCCACGATCAAAAAATGATTCATAGATATGCTACAGGAACTCACTTTACTCTAAAAAAACATCATGATGGCTCTCGCATCCTTATCTCTTGATATTTTAATAAAAGATCTCTTGTAACTGTTTGAATAGGGGCTATGAATGTCTTGTTTAATTGGATCAGCTTTTTCTTGGAGGCATCGTGTAATAAGGCGACAACTATTTTATTAATTGCTAGCGCAGAATTAAATACATAAACCCTATTTGCAAACTCTTCACTATGCTCTGACTTTCCTAGTAAAAACTCTTTGGGGCTTTTAAATTTAGAAAGAAGAAAAAGCAAATCTTTCAGGGCGCTCTTTTTTTCTTCTTGTAGATATAAAAGAGCAACGCTTGCAAACTGTTTAAGCTGCAAACAATAATCATCAATAGCCAGTGAAATGGCCTCTTTTGTTTGAGGAGTTGTTGTAAGAGCATCTATGCCCTCTCGACCTGGGGTGTGAGATAAGTGGTGAAGGTGTTGAAAAACAGTCTCTACCCGAAAGTTATAACAAAGTTTAAGCTCTTCTCTAAATAGTAGAAGTTTTCTAGAGATGCTAGCTACTTTTTCTGCAGGAATATCTTTATGATAATAACTTAGTTTAAATATTCGAAATAGATTCCGCTTAACTAGTAAAAAATCGTGTCTAGGTAAGTCTATATTTTTAGCAAACTTATGAAATATTTCGATGAGTGAGGTTCTAATAAGTGTGATTTCAGGAATGTAGGGATAGGCAGTTTTAAGTTGTTCAATATCCATCAAAGAAGTAGGTATTTTTGAAAGCATCAGCTTACTCCTAATTAACGTTGCTAGGCTGGGTCATCGCCGGTTTGAAAATACGAGATAATAGTGTCCCAAAGAGCTTGATTAAATTTTTTTGCATCAGGAGTGGAGAGTTCTTCAAAAAGAGTCGAAAGAGGTTTTGCACCACCTGGTTCCCCGATTATAGACTCTCCTGTATACTCCGGGTGAACAGAGCTTAAAACGAGATTTCCTGGGCACCCCCCCTCATTTGGGGTATAGCCTACGATTGCAAGTTCAGCTCCTTCTTTGTCAAAGCTTGCAAAATTTACAAGTGTTGCCTCTGGGGTTAATGGTGTTAATTTTGCGCCATTGAGGTAATGGCAAGAACCGCTTGTTCCGTCAGGACGCCAAATTTGAATGCATCTTGCTACATCAGATGTAAAGATTGCACTGGGAGGCGGTGAAGGGGAAAATCTTGTAAAAAAAGAATCAAGAGAATCAGTTGAGCCAAAGCGGGTGAAAGGGGAAGAAAAAGTTCGATCTCGTCTACAAGAATAAATTTGTACAACACCAGAAGGAGCCGTTGCAGACGCTCCGCCGTCAAAAGAGGCACTCTCCCATGAATCCCAAGACTCTAAAGAATCCCAAGAGTCTGATAATGAATAGACAGGTGCTACTGCTACCTCTTGCTTAATGGGCCCTCTTGCAAAAGTAGGGGAGAGATAAAAAGGAGAGCCCGACCTATCCCTCTCTAGACACTCCTTACCGTTTATATAAGAGCTTTTTTGCGATAAGCCATAAGCCCATGAGCAAATTCCAAAAATTCTCCCTTGGAAGTTTTTTGCAAAATTAATGATTTTGAGAATTCCTTTTGCTTCAAGATAGTATTCACACCTACTAAAAATCCCCCCAGGTAGAACAAGAAGAAAAGTTTTATGCTCCCAAGATTTATTTTTTAGATAGTCGCTATCAACTACTTTGATCGCACGATGCGGTATTTTAACAAGTTGGGGATAGAGGTATTCATAACTATCTGTTGTAGTAGCCCGATCTCGTCTTTCACAATAGACTAAAATGAGCTTAGATCCAGGAGCAACATAAGATGATGCAGCAAGACAATCTGTCATTTAATCACTTCTTTTGAAAAAAATTGTTTTTAAAAGAAAAGTGGCTACTCCAATTTTTACAAAAGCGCCTATGATAAAGGGAAAAACTCCTTGAATAAACGCTTTTTTTATGCCAATAAAAAAGCTTAACCAACCCATGCCAAATATAAAGATCACTGCCTGTGCGATACAGAGAGTTGAAAAAATAAAGAGCCAATGTTTTCCTTTCCGATATTGCAAAACTTTGCTGATGAGAGGTACAGTAAATAAAAAAGAGAATAAAAAGCCTGCAGTGGAGGCATTAAACCATAAGGGTTTTGAAAGACCCCCTGCAAATACAGGAAATCCTAAAGTTCCCTCAAGTAAATAAAAAAAGACACTTAAGAAAGCTTTAAGAGGATCTAGCATGCCAGCAATTAAAAAAATCCCAATTGTTTGCAAAGAGATCGGAATAGGTGTGAAAGGGAGTGGAATGTAGTATTGAGAAATAAATGCAAGAAGAATAGAGCCTGCAAATGATATGGCGATATCAGACCCAACGTCTTTTAATACTAAAGAGCTCTGTTTCACGAAAAGCCTAAGGTTTCTTTAAGATTTCTTTATGATAAAAGATTGCTTAAAAAATTGCAAAGAAGAAATCTTATGAATGATCATTGCAAAACTGCCATTGCCAGAGATGTTGGCTGTTGTAATGATTGGATCAAAAAGAATATAGAGAGCTGTAATTAAAGAAGACATCTCGGCTGTAAAGCCTAAATGGGCCTCTAGAATAGGAAGCATAACAATAATTCCGCCTCCAGGAATCGCTGCAACAGAAAATTTTGCCAAAACAAAATAGCTTGCAAAAGTTAAATATGACAAAAAAGTCGGTTCTAGTGCGCCAAAACTCTTCATGATTGCAAACGCAAAAATAGGGATTGCAAAACAGTCCCCTATGAGGTGAATGTTTACTGTCGTTGGTATAACAAGCTTTGTCAGGGGAGAGCTATTTGTATTTTTTTCAGCGCCTATTAAAGTAAGAGGGAGCGCAGCTGCACTCGACATGCTTCCAAAGCCAGTTATTGCTGCGGGAAACATATTTTTTATCGAAGATAGAAAAGATCTCAATTTGAAGTTGTTTGCAATCAGATAGAGAGAAAATATATACGCATATTGCGCCAGGGCAACTAGTAAAAAAATGAGAGCGTAGTCAAGAATGATGTTTTCAATCACTTTGTCATGAATTAGCTTCATCATAAAGCCGATAATAAATGGCGGAATCAAAACAAGGATAAATTTTAAAATTCCTTCAATCCATCTATCAAAAAAAGAGGAGATTTTTTGAGCAAGTTCTTTATGCAGAAGTGAGAGAACTATTCCTGAAAAGAGGCCCGAAAACATAGCAAAATCATTTGCAATCAGCTTTGGAAACTCATAGGAGAAAGAAGGAAGAAGACCTACTTGATCTTTTGGTAGGTTGATTGATAAATTTAAATGGTAAATCCCACTTCCAACTACATAGCTGATCAGCGTCGAAATAAAGTTAGAGAGACAAATCCCGATTAGAAGGAAAAGGACAATCTTGGTCGCTTTGCTCGAAAGAGAGGCTGTCGTTTTAAATAACAACATGAATATGACTAAGGGGAGTAGAAAAATGATAACTGATTTTAAAGTTAAGCTGAGTGCATAGCAAGTCGCTAAAAACGAAACAGGAATAAATTTTTGTAAACTTGCTACTAGCAAGATAAGAAAAACCAGGATAAAGGGCATCTTTTTAAACATAGATCACCTAGAAAAATGATTTTAGTTTATCTATGAAGCTCTTTGCTTGCGGAGAGTTTTGTGGTTTTTCGGTCTCTTGAAACTCTTTTAAGATTCTCTTCTGATCAGCAGAAAGGTTCACAGGTGTTTCTACTCTAAGATGAATCAAAAAGTCGCCTTTTGCATTTCCATGAACATTTGGGAAGCCAAGAGAGCGAACTCTTAGAATTTTTCCTGTCTGAGACCCTTCGGGTATAGTTAATTTGTAACTAGACGCCTCTAGCGTTGGAATCTCTTTTTTTGCTCCCAACGACGCTTCTGTGAAACTAATAGGGAGTTCAATAAGAAGATCATCGCCATCTCTTTTGAAAAATTCATGAGGTGTAACAGTAATATAGACGTAAAGATCGCCTGCTGGACCACCATTTTCTCCAGAGTCGCCATACCCATTCATTTTTAGGCGCATGCCAGAATCAATTCCTGGAGGTATCTGAATCTTAATAGTCTGTTTTTTCTTAAGCTTTCCCGCTCCATGACAACCTGTACAAGCTTTTGTAATAACAGTTCCAGAGCCGTGACAATGAGGGCATGTTGTTGTCATGCTGAAAAAACCTCTCGTCTGGTGAAGCTGGCCAGAGCCTTTACATGTGTTGCAATGTTTTATGTCGTTAGGAGTTGCAGCTCCCGACCCATTACAATCGGAGCATGTCACATTGTTTGTAATGACAGCCTCTTTTTGTACGCCTTTTGCAGCCTCTTCAAAAGAGATAGTCACTTGAATTTTCTTATTTGCACCTTGTTGCGCATAATGCGCCCCAGGACCTTCACCACCAAAGAAATTATCAAACATTGAAGAGCCACCGCCAAAAGCGCCCATAAATGTTCGAAGAGCCTCTTCCATGGAAGAAAACCCAGCGCCGCCGGCATGAGCCCCTCCAGCTTTTACACCCTCTTCTCCATACTGGTCGTAAAGCTTCCTTTTGTTTTCATCAGAAAGGACTTCATAAGCTTCCGAGACCTGTTTAAACGTGTCTGCAGCTTTTTGATCACCTTGGTTTTTATCGGGATGGTATTTGAGGGCTTGTTTGCGGTAAGCCTTTTTGATTTCTTCTTGGGAGGCGTTTTTTGCAACGCCCAAAACATCGTAATAATTGCGAGACATTAGACTCTTTTTTTGCGATATTTTAGTGCTTGTTTCTGTTTGTTTTTCTCTCTTACAGAGGGCTTATCGTAAAAGCGTTTTGCCTTAACGGTTTTCATAACCCCTTCTTTGTCAAGTTTCTTTTTTAGTGTGCGTAGAGATTTTTCAATTGTCTCTCCTCGAACCTTAACTGTAGTCATCGATCCTATGTTCCTTCGTTAATTGGATGGGCGAGATTATATACAATCATCAAAATATACACAATGAAATTGAATCAAGCTTTAATAGATCAAGGTAATTTCTTCTGATTCAGGCTGAAAAACAATTTTTTCAAAAGAGAGTGTTGCTTGATTTGTTTCCAAAGGGATAGATTCAGGGTTTTTTGCATAGACAGGAAGTTTTTTTTCTAAAACTTCTGAGTAAGGAATTTTTTCAATTAAAGAGCCATCAAAGCAGAAGCAGAATCCATTTTTTGCATCTCGTAAAGTGAGAGTTTTTTCTTTGTGATAAGGAAGTAGGCTATTGAAGGGGATAAGGGGAAGGTTTAATGCAAAGGCCAATGCTTTGCCTGTCATAACGCCAATTCTTGTCCCTGTAAAACTTCCAGGCCCGACACAAATTGCAATTGCCTCTATTGGAGTGTTTGAGATCAGTTCATCGATTGCAGGGATTAAAAACTTTTGCTGCTCGATCGCTTCAAATTCTTTTTTTGCTAGAAGAGTCCCCTGTTCTAAAAGGGCTACAATCGCTTTTTTGTCACTTGTGTCAATAAATAGTATTTTCATGCTGTAAAAATATCACAAGATGATTTAATTAGAGAGAAGAGTTATTGAAGTTTAGAAAAAATATCGGTAAACTATTTTGTTACGATTAAAAAAAGTTTTATAATACAGGGGGAGTTTAGATTGGATCCTAGAGAGGAAGAGTACGAAGAAGGTCAAGACTTATCGGAGCTTTTAAATGATGGGCAAATTAAAAGAGCGTCTGAAGCTACAAGTATTGAAGAGTATCCAGTAAATTTACCTATCCTTCCCTTGACAAGTAGAGTCTACATGCCTGGAATGGCGGTTCCAATTGTGATAGAGCCGGGCGTCTATTACGATTTGTTAAAAGAGCTTGCAAAAATGGATCACAAATTCTTGGGGCTTGTTCTTACAAAAGACAAAGATCAAGATATTTATACTGCTGGTTTTGATGATCTATACGAGGTTGGGGTTGTTGCTCGTATTATAAGGATATTAAATATTCAGGAGGCGGGCGCTCAAGTTATTTTGAATATTGAGAGACGATTTTTAATTAAAAAAGATGTTACGCCTAAAAAAGCGAAATACCTTGTTGCTAAAGTTGCCTATCATGAAGAAAAAGTTGCGCCGAGCAAAAAAGACACGGTAACTGCTTATACAAATAACTTAGTGACAACTATTAAAGAGCTTTTAAATCTAAGTCCTCTTTTTAAAGAAGAGCTTCAAATTGTGCTTAGTCACTCAGATTTTGCCCAGCCTTGGAAGCTTTGCGATTTCGCAGTTGCATTAACAACTGCTTCAAGAGAGGAGATGCAGGAGATTTTAACTACTTTTGATTTAATCAAAAGAATGGAAAAAGCGCTTGTTTTGTTGAAGAAAGAATTCGACATCACAAAATTGCAAATGATGATTAATCAAAAGATTGAAACTACAATCAACAAGCATCAAAGAGACTATTTTTTAAAAGAGCAGTTAAAAGCTATTCAAAAAGAGTTAGGAATGGCTAAAGATGATAAAACTGTCGATGTGGAAAGATTTCAAGAGCGAGCTAAAAAACTTCATTTCACTGAAGAGGCAAAAAAAGTGTTTGATGAAGAGCTTGAAAAGCTTGGCGTTTTAGATGTCCAGTCAGCTGAGTATGGAGTTGTAAGAAATTATCTAGATATTTTGACCTCTTTGCCATGGGGTGTTAAAGATAAGGAAAATAACAACTTATCTGTTGCAGAGAAAGTTCTTGATGAAGACCACTACGGCTTAAAAGATGTTAAAGAGAGAATCCTTGAGTATATCAGTGTAGGCCTTTTGAAAAAGACTGGGCCAAGAGGGTATATTCTCTGTTTTGTAGGGCCTCCTGGTGTAGGTAAGACAAGTATTGGAAAGAGTATAGCAAGGGCTTTGAATCGTAAGTTTTTTAGATTTTCACTCGGCGGCATGAAAGATGAGTCTGAGATCAAAGGGCATAGACGCACTTATGTAGGTGCAATGCCTGGTAAAATCATTCAGGCATTAAAATTAATGGGGGCATCTAATCCAGTAGTTATGCTTGATGAGGTAGATAAGCTAGCCTCAAGTTATAGCGGTGATCCAGCCTCTGCTTTGTTAGAAGTTTTAGATCCTGAGCAAAATAAAGAGTTTTTAGACCACTACATTGATGTTCGATTTGATCTTTCAAACATCTTATTTATCTGTACAGCCAACACATTAGATTCAATACCTGGACCTTTAAGAGACCGTATGGAGATCATTAGACTCTCCGGATATATCGAAGAAGAGAAAATGGAGATCACAAAGAAATATCTCATTTCAAAAAATCGTGAAGAGGTTGGTCTAAAAGCTACAGATATTAGTTTTAAAACCGAGTCTTTGCATAAAATCATCCGCGAGTATTGCAGAGAGGCAGGAGTTCGTCATTTAGAGAAAAACATTAATAAGATCATGCGAAAAGTGGCGATGCAAAAAGTTCGAGATATTGAGAAGAAGAAAAAGATGGCAAAAGTAGAAGTTACTCCTACTTTAGTAGAAAAATACTTAGGTAAGCCAATCTTTACATCGGAGAGATTCTACTCCAAAGAGAAATTAAACGGAGTTGCAACAGGGCTTGCATGGACGGAGCTTGGGGGTTCTTTGCTCTATATCGAAGCTGTAAAAAATAGAGGCAGGGATCGGTTAAAGCTTACGGGGAATGCGGGGGATGTCATGAAAGAATCGTCATCAATTGCTATGACCTATTTGATGTCAGAGCAAGCAAGATATTTACCAACAGGCCTTGATTTAAGCGATCAAGAGGTGCATATTCATATACCTGAAGGGGCAACTCCAAAAGATGGGCCGTCTGCTGGGGTAACAATTACAACTGCGATGATCTCACTGCTCTCTGGCAAGCCTGTGCCAAATGATTTGGCGATGACTGGTGAAATTACTTTAAAGGGTAAAGTATTGCCAATAGGTGGTTTAAAAGAAAAAGTACTTGCAGCAAAGAGAGAAAACATACACAACATCATTGTTCCCTCTGAAAACAAACGTGACTGGGAAGAGCTGCCAACCTATTTAAGAAAGGGCGTACATGTTCACTTTGTCGATGACTATAAACAGGTTTATCAGCTTGTCTTTGGGGGCAAAAGAGGGGGAGTTTAGTGTTTGGAGATTTTCCTGAATTTACAAAAAAAAAGCTTATTTTGCCTGAAAAGCTTGCCTCTTTTTCTCACGAGGTAAGAAAGGCAAACAAAACGCTTGCAACTTTGAATGGCTCATTTGATTTACTTCATGCGGGCCATCTTCATATTATTTATGAAGCAAGTAAGCAAGCAGATGTGTTGCTTGTTGCTTTAAATAGTGATTCATCTATTAAAAGATATAAGGGTCCTAAACGACCTATTATCGGTTTGAGGGACAGACTTCAGATGATGTCAGCACTCTCATTTGTTTCAAATGTCAGCTGGTTTGAAGAAGATGATCCGAGAGATCTTTTAGAAATTGTCCAGCCTGATGTTCATGTAAATGGGCAAGATTGGGGAAGCGATTGTATTGAGGCTGAAGTTGTCAAAAAATATGGCGGCAGATTGCATATAGTCTCATTAGTTCCTGGTTTATCAACTTCTAAGGTTGTGGAAAGAGTTCGTGAGACTTATAGCGAAGTTTGATAAAAAAGAGAGCTCTTTAAAATTTTGTCGCGTTCTAAAAGCGTGTCAAATTGATTCTCATTTAGAAGAGAGCGAAAATGAATTTGCAGTTTGGGTTTTAAATGAGGATCAGAAAGCTCTTGCAGAGGAGTGCTATAGAGATTTTTTAGAGGGAAAAGAGCAAAAAGAGGAGAGTATTCTTAAGAGCGTTGAACAAAAAAGTGCTCCGTTGCAAAACTTTTATTTTGTCCCCCTAACTAGATTTTTTATTTTTATCTGTTCTGTCATTTTTTTAGCCTCTTTGTACCAAGAGTCACAATTAAAAAATTTGAAACAGTCACTTTTCCCTGTATTTACAAAAGTGCAGAAGGAAATGATGTATGATTTTCCTCAGGCTCTCGTCTATGCTGAAGAATTAAGTCAGACCTATGAAATCACAAAAGAGACAAAAATAGAGAGTCTACCTCCAGAGGCAAAAGACCTTTTAAATAAGATAGAAAAAACCCCTCCTTGGCCAGGTTTTTACTATGTAGTTCTTAAGTGGAGTCAGAGCAAAGAGCTTTTAAGAGCAAACCTTTTTACTGACATAAAGAAGGGGGAAGTTTGGCGGTTAGTAACCCCTACTTTTTTGCATGCCGAATTTTTACATATACTATTTAACTTGCTTTGGCTGTGGATGCTGGGGAAGATGCTCGAAAAAAATTTAAAATTTGGGCTCTATCTTTTGTTTGTCTTGATTGCTGCGGTCATAACAAATACGTTGCAGTATTTAATGACAGGCCCTTTTTTCATGGGATTTTCAGGCGTAGTCTCTGCTATGGCAGGCTATATTTGGATCAGGAAAAAAAGAGCTCCTTGGGAGATTTATCCGATAGATTTTGGGACATTGATTTTTCTTTGGATTTTTATCTTTGGGATGCTCCTCTTGCAAATAGTTGCTTTTTTCCTAGAAATCCTTCATATTGTCTCCTTTCAACTGAATATAGCAAATACGGCGCACGTTTCAGGGGTAGTCTTAGGGATGCTTCTGGGGTGTATTAAATTATTTAAAAGGAAAATGTGACAGTCAGAGATCTTACGATACTCGGATGTTCTTCTCAAGCTCCTACAAGAAAGCGGAATCACGGTGGATACCTTTTAAGATGGAATGAGGAAGGGCTCTTATTCGATCCTGGAGAAGGAACGCAAAGGCAATTTATTTTTGCAGAAATTGCCCCTCCTGTTGTGACACGGATTTTTGTCTCCCATTTTCATGGGGACCACTGTCTAGGTCTTGGCTCTATGCTGATGAGGCTCAATCTTGACAAAGTCACTCATCCAATCCATTGTTACTACCCAGCTTCGGGAAAGGTCTATTTTGATCGCCTTAGATATGGAACTATGTACAGGGAAAATATCACAGTGATTGAGCACCCTGTCTCAGAGCCTGGGATTGTTCACGAAGATGAAAATTTCATAATTGAAGCAGATCGGCTCAATCATGGTGTCGATAACTTTGCCTACAGAGTGACAGAGCGAGATACAGTTAAATTCGATAAAGAAAAATTGAAAGTTTTGGGCATTGATGGCCCGATTATGAAAGATCTTTTGAGAGATAAAAAAATCGTACACAATGAAAGAGAAATTCTCTTAGAGGAAGTCAGTCGCCTCAGAAAGGGAGACTCATTTGCTATTGTTATGGATACAAGACCTTGCAAAGGAGCTTTGCATATAGCTAGGAATGCATCGCTTCTTCTTTGCGAAAGCACCTACTTAGAGGAAGAAAAAGAGCTTGCTAAGTCGCACAATCATTTAACTGCAAAAGAGGCTGCCTATATAGCAAAAGAGGCAAATGCAAAGCAGCTTATCTTGACGCACTTTTCAGCACGTTATCTTGATCTAAAACCGTTTGAAGCTGAGGCAAGAGAGATTTTTTCAAACGCTTATGCGGCAGATGATCTTAAGCAATTTCGATTCGTAAAAAGCTAGCTTGCAAGTTCCTTAGAGATTTCTCTAAGGTTTGAAAAGAGGACTTCACGAGCCTTTTTTTCAATAGTCCACGATCTTAAAAGGTGACGAAGGGTTTTATCGTTATGAGATTTTTTTGTTAGATCGGCAGCAGCAATTAAAGAAGTTTTTTTTCTTTTATTTGGATCCATTGCAATCGGCTCATCTACGAGCTCTTTGATAATTGAAGCGTTGTACCAGGTGGATTCATCGGGAAATTGGTTGAGAAGTTCAATAGAAAAATGGCGTAGGTCCCAAATTTTTTCTGCAAGAATTTCAAGGTCTCTTCCTTGGAGTTTTTCTGGGTGGGTTTCGACAATTGAGACGATTCGATTGCTTTCCGATAAAAATGATTCGATTACTTTTTGTAGGTTTTTCTTTGCTAGATGATTCATACTAACCGCCTTTTTTTTTTAGATACTCTGGATATGTAAAATTTAGCAAGCAATAATGAGCTTTTTCGAGTAAATTACTTTGCGTATGAAGAGTTTTTTTGTCAGTTTGCTCATTTGTATGGCAGGACTTTTTTCCGAGAAGGCAGTCTACATTTTATCAAGACTTTACGAGGGTGCATTTTTTTATTTCCAATACAACTACCTTGGGTTAGATGACAAAAGTTATTATAAAGAGCTCTCTTTTAGTGAGAAGTTAGTCTGTCTAGAGAGCGATTTTTCTAAAGAGATGGAAAAACTTTTAAAAGAGGATGACCCAAATGAAATCTGGGTTTTTTCTTTAAGAAAAAATATGAAAACCTATTGGGTAGAAGTTAATGGAGAGCAGTATGTAGTCAAAAAACATATGCAAAGAGGGTTTTTGAAAAATATTTTTCAAATGGGAAAAGGGGTCTCTATTTGGAATAATTTAGAGTGGGCAAGCAAAAAAGGGGTCTCTGTTGTCACGCCCGTAGCATTTTATGAAAAAAGAAGAAAAAGTTGTGTTGAAACTAAAGTTTTGTATCGATTTGAAGAAAAAAGATCAGATGATAGCGAGAATAAAAATGTTTTTTCAAAGACGAACTCTATCACAAATGAGCTCCGAAAGGCCCATGTAGTGCATGCTGATTTAAGACGGCGCAACATTGTTTATTCAAATGGGCAAGATCAGTTAAAATTGATTGATGTTGAACTGATGCACTATTATCCGAGGTGGTCATATGTGTGTCACAAACGATTAAATAAGGAAGAAGAATGGCTCTTAAAAGATTAAAATGGCTTGCACGAGGAGCTTTTTTGCTTCTACTCGTCTATTTTTGGCCATCGCTTATGCACAATGTTTCAAGAATGTATGAAGCTCTTTTTTTAGAGGTGCATTATGAGTATACCGGTCTATTTGATGAAAGTGTGCAAAAAGAACTCTCTTGGGGACAAAAGATTTTTTGTCTCAATGAGTATGCAACAAATGAGGTTTGGACATTTTTACACGATATTGAAAGGAGTAAATATAAAAAAGTTCTGTGGGACCATAGGGGAAAATTGACAGAAGAAGCCGAATTCGCAGGGAATCATTTTATTGTAAAGTCAGCGACAAAAGTTGGTTTTTTGAGAAATATTTTTTCTATGGGAATGGGAGTTAATGTATGGAATAATGCAAATTGGGCCAAACATATGGGTATGCCTGTATTAAAACCTGTTGCATTAGTTGAAAAAAGATCACTTTTTGAGACAAAGAGTTTTATTGTCTATCTTTTTGAAGGAGAAGTTTGTGAAAAGGCGATTAAAACATCTGAGGCATTTTTCCCAAAAATAGAGGAGCTAAAAACCCTCTTAGCAAAAAAACATGTGATTCATCACGATTTTCGTTTAAGAAATATGGTTCTGTTAGAAGATGGAAGTTTGCAGTTTATTGATATTGATAAATTGCACTGGTATCCGTGTAATTCCCATGTTTTTAAGCAGAGGTTGAAGCGTGAGGTTTATAAGTTTAATCTAAATGTGGTAGAAAAAACAGACTCTTCACAAAGACTTAAAGTATGAGAGCTATAGGTCTATTTACCTCATTTTTGTTCATTTTAAGTTTTTTTTGGCACTCTATTTCTCATAACTTAGCAAGGGTGTATCAAAAGCTTTATGCAGTCTCTCATTACGATTATCAAGCATTATATGATGAAAATTGCAAAAAAGAGGTGAATTGGCACCAAAAGATTTTTTGTTTAAAAGAGTTTGCAAATGAAGAGGTCATGAGTTTTTTGCAATCTATTGAGGAAAGAGAGAAAAATACCATCTGTTTAAAACGAAAGAGAAGCGTCGAAGAGAGTTTTTTTGGAAATGAAAAAGTTGTTGTTAAATCGATGGAATTTAAAGGGTTTTTTGCAAATTTATTTCGAATGGGAATGGGTGTTAACGTTTGGAATAATGCTGAGCTTGCAAAAAAGATCAATGTTGCCGTTTTAAAGCCGATTGCTCTCGTTGAAAAAAGAGCTTGGAATAAGAGTAAAACGTTTATTATTTATAAATTCGAAGGTAAAGCGTGTGAAGAAGAGATAAAAAATAGTGATAGTTGGTTTGCTAAAATTCAAGCTTTAGAAAAACTTTTAACAAAAAAGTGTTTAGTCCACGACGATTTTCGGATAAAAAATATTGTTCTTTTAGATGATGGAAGTTTGCAATTAATAGATATTGATAAACTTCATTTATACCCGAGTAAATCGGTTGTATTTAGAGCGCGCATGAGAAGAGAGGTGCGTAAATTTAACCAAAATCTTTTAGAAAATGGGTACAGAGTAAAAAAACTTGCCTTTGAAACCTCGAGCCCAAGTAAATCTATTTTACATAATTTGATGTGTCTCTACAGGCAGATATTTATGATAAGCTCCTACGGATACGTTGGAATCAATGATCCAGAAGTTGTTAAAAAGTTATCCAGGGCTGAAAAAATTTTTTGTAAAAAAGAGTATGCAACAGAAGAAATGATGCAATTTCTTTCAGAGATGGAGGCAAAAAATAGAGAGATTTTATGGGCTAATTTTGAAAGGGTGGGATCTCAGGTTTTTTTAGATGGGCATCATTTTATCGTTAAATCTATCGAATTAAAAGGGTATTTGCCAAATTTACTGCGGATGAATGGAGCTACTCATGTTTGGAACGTAGCTCATTATGTAAAAGCAAAGGGTGTACCTGTTTTAAAACCGATTGCTTTGGTGGAAAAAAGAGCATTTTCAGAAACTAGAGGGTGGGTTGTCTATCTTTTTGAAGGGAAAATTTGCAATAAGAGTATCGATTTTACAAAAATAAAAGAGTTAAGAGATCTGTTGCAAAAGAAAAAAATTGCGCATCACGATCTTTTTCTTCGCAATATTGTTACTCTCGATGATGGCTCTCTTC
>Ga0194129_10000130_pt1 | contig 149390 bp, 119 predicted proteins | sample TA2KigCa35mmetaG_FD_150862 | JGI IMG/M metagenome (GOLD analysis project Ga0194129, IMG submission 150862) | Freshwater microbial communities from Lake Tanganyika, Tanzania - TA2015038 Kigoma Deep Cast 35m | ecosystem: Environmental > Aquatic > Freshwater > Lake | place: Tanzania: Lake...
TTCAAAAAACTGCTTTGTTTGAATTAAAGACAATTTTTCGTTACATCATTCCGAAAAAAGGGGAGATCTCCTCTTCCCTCATGTCTTTTATTTCTCTTTTCATCATAACCCTTGTCACCTGGCTATCCCTTGTTTTCCTTTCGATAGCCGACGGAATTGAGAGGGGTTGGGTACACAAACTCACTTCGATCCATGGTCCTCTTAAAATTCTCCCCACTGAGAGCTACCACGCCTCCTACTACAACAAAATTGACCTCTACAAGTACGACAGCAACTACCGCACTCTCTCTTTGAAAGAGAAAAAAAACTCCCCCTTCCCCATCGAAATCAACGCCTCTATTGATGAAGAGCTCCCCGAGGAATTTCCAAAACCCCACCTGGATTCTGAGGGTAAGCCACTCGACCTCGTAAAAAAAGTTTTTTCCATTCTAGATCAGCTAAAAAAAGAACATATTCTTGAAATGGCTGAGGAGTACGAGATTACCGGCGCGATGATGCGACTCAAAGTTTTTTCCCAAAAAGAGCACGGTTATCATCTGGTTTCCCAAGCCTCCTTTATTATGTCTTATGACGAGACGACCCTTTCTCTTTTACCCAGCCCTGTTTTGCAAAAAACCGCTTATATCCCGCTATTTTTACCTAAAAGCTTTCAAGAGATGGGTGCTAAAAACCATGACGTGGGTCAGCTTACAATCTATAACGGTTTTTCTACGGCAACTATTGAAGAGAATAACCCTTTTGAGGTCGTGGGATTTTACGATGCAGGCACTTTACAAGTAGGTCCAAAATGTCTTTTTGCCCCTTACATGTTTGTCTCAAGATTGGCAAGTCAAGGGCAAATGGAATCTTCCGATCCGATTTTAACAAGCGGCATACGCTTGAAGCTTAAAGACAATTCGAGGGCTCCAGTTGTAGCAGAAAAAATTCAAGCGGCTTTTAAAAGCGAGGGGCTACAAGATTACTTTACGGTTATCCCCTACACGCAGTATGGATTTGTCAAAGACATTCTCCTCTCCTTTCAAAGCGATAGACTCCTCTACAGTCTAATTGCCCTGATTGTTTTAGTTGTAGCTGCAAGCAATATTATCTCTGTTTTGTTGTTGATTGTTTACCAATCGAGAAAAGAGATTGCGCTTTTTACTGCCTTGGGCGCAAGCCCCGGGGCGCTTAAAAGGATCTACGCGGGCCTTGGGCTTATACTTGGATCTATAGGATCTTTTTGTGGTTTAGGTTTTGCTTTTGTGACGATGAAAAACCTTCCGTTTATTTTACAAAATCTGCAGCTATTTCATGGTTACGAAAACCTATTTTCTCAATCTATTCCCACCACATTAAGCCCCTTTTCTCTCTATGTTGTCCTTATTGGAACCCCTCTAATAGCCTGGATTGCAGGTTTAATTCCTGCAGCTAAAGCTTGTCGCTATAAACCTAGTGAACTATTAAGGTCTTTATGATTTTATCAGCCCAAAACCTTAAAAAGAGCTTTGAGGATCGAGAACTTTTTAGCGAAGTAAGCCTATGCGTCAGCGAAGGAAAAAAAATTGCTATTGTGGGACCCTCAGGCAGCGGCAAAACTACCCTTTTGAATATTCTTGGTCTTTTGGAGACACCGGACGAGGGGATCCTTGAGATAGAAGGGCTAAAAGTCCATACAAATTGCCATAAAATTCGCAATCAGAAAATGGGATTTGTTTTTCAATTTCACTACCTGAACTCCGATTTGACCGTATTCGAAAATCTAGAACTTCCCCGACTCATCAAAGGGGAACCCTTTTCAAGACAAGAGGCGCTCGATCTTTTGAAAAACGTGCAGCTTGAAGAGAAAATCGACACTCCAACAAAATTTTTGAGTGGCGGACAAAAGCAAAGAGTCGCCTTTGCCCGCTCTTTGGTAAATAACCCTAAGATCTTGTTTGCGGATGAACCTACTGGCCAGCTTGATCAAAATCTTGCGTCGGAAATGATGGAACTATTCTTAAAATTGCCACAGGCGGTTGTTTTGGTGACCCACGACCGTCAATTTGCGGCAAAAATGCAAGAGCGCTACGAACTTATCAACCATCGACTTGTTGCATGGTAGTACATATCCCCCCTATTGTGACATTAGCGATCTCAAACTGCTTCGATAGACCCAAGGCTTTTTGGATCTGTGTTTTGTGTGGTCTTATTTTTGATTTTATGATCCTAAGCGTTCCATTAGGTTTTTACAGTTTCATTTGCGGTATCACAAGCCTTTTATGGTGCAGCTTTAAACCCCATCTCCCCCCAATTAAAAACTTGTTGTGCATACCCATGATCTTTTTCTTCTTTTTTATTTTTTCATTTTTGGAGTGTGCTTGTGTCGGCTTTTTCTTTCATCCGATCCAAGACCTTATTTTGGGCCCCTTACTTGATTGCGCTACCTTTTTAATGCTAGTTCTTATCTCCACAATAGGAATCAAGCTCTCTTTTGGGGATTCTAAGCTCAATTTTTGGCTACAAAAAATCCTCTTCTTTTCGCAAAAAAATGGTTTTTTTCGTAAGGTGAAATCGACAGGGACTTTGAGATCAGCTAGCCCTTTTTCCTTAAAAAGCAAAAACGATGGATCCTCAAAATTCCATCCCGAAGGAAGGACAACCTATGAAACCGACTAGAATCGAATTGGCAAAACAAATGGCTCTAGAGGTTGGAGAATTTGCCCTTTTAGAATCTCAAAAAACTCACGACATCCACTTTAAGGACAGCTTAAGCTCCGATCCTGTAACCGATGTGGATCGCAGCTGTGAAAAAATGATTGTTGATGCGATAAAAAAACACTACCCTGACGACGGCATCATTGGTGAGGAAGGGGGGCCTTATAACTCTAACACCTCAAATTATTGGGTTATAGATCCGCTGGACGGAACACAAAATTACATGCACCGCCTACCCCTTTACTGCGTCTCTATATGTTACGTTGAGCATACAAAACCCCAAATTGGGGTTATCTATGCCCCCTTTTTCAAAGAGCTCTACGTGGCTGAAAGGGGTAAAGGAACCACCTTGAACAACTTGCCTATAAAAGTCTCTGAGGAAATCCAAGACTTCAGCCGCCATTTTGGGACCTCAGCGCTTTCTTTAGCATGGGTAGCTTGTGGACGACTCTCTTACTATAAAGCACGCGAGCTATTTCCTTGGGATTTTGCTGCCGGCGCTTTAATTGTTGAAGAGGCTGGAGGGATCGCCTGCACATTAGAAAATACTCTTTTAGCTTTTTTCCTACCCCAATCAATTTTTGCCTCGAATAAAAAGCTCAAAAATAAACACTTTGAAGGAATGAAATGACACTTCTTTTAGATGGTAAAGCCGCAAGCCAAGCACTCCGATCGAAGCTTTCTATCGACTTAAAAAAACCTCCACATGTGGTATTTATCCTCGTCGGCAATCATCCTTCTTCCCTTTCGTATGTATCAATTAAAAAAAGGACATGCGAAGAGGTCTCTATCCGGTCAACGATATGCCACTTGGCAGAAGATATTTCAGAAAAACAGCTTTTGATGGAAATTACCCATCTGAATTCTCGTGACGATGTCGATGGAATCTTAGTGCAGCTTCCCCTACCACAAAATCTTCGTGTGGAAAAAATACTTGAAGCGATCGATCCAAAAAAGGATGTCGACTGTTTACACCCCTATAACTTGGGTCGACTTGCCTTTGGAGATACCTCAGGCCTTCTCCCTTGTACACCCTACGGTATCCTGGAACTCATGCGGTTCTACGATCTGGATCTCATGCAAAAAGAGGTTTGTATTGTAGGCAGAAGCTCGATCGTGGGACGGCCGCTCTCTTTACTTTTGTCCCAAAAATCGACTATTGATGCGACAGTCACCTTGTGCCATCAGGGAACAAAAGACCTTTTTAGTCACACTAAAAGAGCCGACATTTTAATAGCTGCAGTCGGTCGCTGTGAGTTTATCAAAAAAGAGCATATTAAAGAGGGTGCTATCGTTATTGATGTCGGGATTACCCGTCAAAATGATCGATTGGTGGGAGACGTAGATTTTGTCAGTGTAAAACAAAAAGCTAGTGCTATAACCCCTGTTCCTGGTGGTGTAGGGCCGATGACTGTTTATGCGTTGCTTCAAAATTCAATAAAAGCACATAAACAAAGAAAAGCAACCGTTTAAAACAAAGCTGGTCCCCCTTGACGAAAAAAAACAGTGACAACCCCTTAGAATTAGAAAAAAGCTTCGCGATTCATGCTCCCCACTTAAAGGCCGAGATGCAACAATGTCTAGAGCTGATCAAAACCTTTTTGGAAAACAAAGGGCGTGATGCTTTTCAACTACATGACCTCAATAAATCATTTCGCCTCCCAAATAAGCTCAAAATTGTTTTATCTCTTTTTGTAGAACAGCTCACTAAAGAGGGTTTTTTAGAAAAAAACTTGGATGTTTATCATCTCAATGGTCGTAAATCTTTTGATGCCGAGCCGACTGAAAATGTGGGAAAAATCTCTATTCATCCTAGCGGTTTTGGATTTGTCTCATTAAAAGAATACGATGTTTTCATCCCAAAACATCTCATCTTGAATGCAATGGATCAAGATATTGTAGAGATAGAGATTCTCTCCCTTGAAGGGCGCAATAAAAAAGGGCCCGAAGGCAGAGTCAACCGTGTTGTAAAACGCAATAAAGCCTCCATTTTAGGGACCGTTGTCGAAGTTAAGCCGGGTGCTTTACATGTCAGAGCCTCTTTACAAGGTGAAAGTGAGCTTACCCATGTTCCTATGCCCACAACTCCGGTAGAGGTGGGCGACAGAATTTTGATGGAAGTGCACTCATTACGTAATCAATTGCACCTCACATTTGAAAAAAAGTTAGGCTCTATTTTCGATCCTTTGAAAGATCTCGAAGCGGTTAAAGAAGAATATACTCTACCTAAAGAGTTTCCCGAAGAGGCCCTTAAGGAAGCAAAATCCTTCGGATCAGAAGTCGTCAAAAGTCACCACCCGGAAAGAAAAGATCTGAGCGATCTTTTCACCATAACCATTGACCCAAAAACAGCCAAAGATTTTGATGATGCCCTTTCAATTCAAAGGACAAGTAGAGGCTACAAGCTCTTTGTCCATGTTGCCGATGCCTCGTACTACGTAAAACGGGGATCGCATCTTGACTTGGAGGCAATCAATAGAAAAAATTCGACCTACCTCATAGGGACTTGTATCCCGATGCTACCGCATCTCCTGTCAGACAATCTTTGCAGCCTTAAAGAGGGAGTAGATCGATTGGCCGTGACAATAGAGATGGATCTGAACAGCAAAGGACAACTCGAACACCACCTAATATACCGCAGTATCATCAAAAGTAACCATCGCCTCTCCTATGAGCAGGCTTTTGAAATCATGCATCAAAAAGAGGATACTTTTCTTAAAGAGCAGCTCCAATTAATGAAAGAATTAGCTTTGCATCTCAAAGCTTTGAAGCATGAAAGGGGCTCTGTAGATCTGTCTTTAAGTGAGCTTGTATGGAGACTTGCTGAAGACGGCATACCAAGCGGATTTGAGATTAGTCATTACGACATAACCCACCAGCTTGTTGAAGAATTTATGCTCAAAGCTAATGAAGTGATCGCAACAGAACTCAAAAATCGTGACGTTGCCCTCATTTATCGCGTCCATGAGCCCCCATCCCCCGAAACGATGATGGAATTCAAAAATTTCTGCGTGCGTCTGGGAGTTCTTGTTCCCCAAGAATTTGGCCCAAAAGAGCTGAGCCGAGTTTTTGAAGCGCATCGCGAGTCTGCATTTATCTCTGAGCTATCCACCAGATACATTCGCAGTATGCGTCTAGCCACCTATTCTACCGATAGAATTGGTCACCATGGCCTCATGCTGGAGAACTACACACACTTTACAAGCCCGATTCGTAGATATGTGGATATCATCATCCATCGTCTTGTTTTCGAGGATGGTTATACCCAGGAAGAGTTAGACGAAATTGCAAAAAGCTCCTCCGAAAAAGAGCGACATAGCGCAAGAGCGGAAATGAGTTACTTGATGCTAAAAAAACTACGCTATTTGGAGAGGAAGCATAAAAAAGAGCCCGAGAGAACCTACAAAGCCTCCGTTACACGTGTTAAACCTTACGGAATCGTTTTCGAGGTGAAGGATTTTGGAGTAGAGGGCTTTTTACATATCTCAAAATTAGGGAATGACTATTTTGAATTTCATCCCAAAAAAGAAAAAATCACTGGTTCTAAGTCGATGAAAATATTTGAGATTGGCCATCAATTCATCGTTCAAATAGAATCGGTAAATCTTTTGTTTCAAGAGATCTTTTGGAAAATGGGACCTTAGGATTGCATGAAGAAATACTTCATTACGGGGATGATTATTCTTTTGCCACTGGCTGTAACAGTGGGGCTAGTCGCTTTCATCGTTAGACTTTTGACAAACCCTTTTGTCGGGTGGGTGACAAATTTTTTAGAACTGCACCGGATTCAGCCCGGAAAGTTCTTCTTTTTAAGCCAAGAACAGGTCATTTTATTTTCGGCCCAAGCGTTGATTCTTGTTTCGTTGTTTTTTTTCACCCTTTTTCTGGGAATGATCACCCGCTGGTTCTTCATAAAATCGATGATTGAGGTTTTTGATTCCCTTTTGCTGAAAATTCCCCTGGTGAACAAAATCTATAAAACAACCCAAGAGATTATTCGAACCCTTTTTTCGTCCGAAAAGAATTCTTTCAAAGAGGTCGTTTTAGCCCCTTTCCCCAATAAACAGACCTACACTTTGGGTCTTGTTTCACGGAATGCACCAAAATATTGCTGTAAAGCTACAAATAAAGAGCTTATCACAGTGTTCGTTATGACAGCCCCTAATCCGACAACCGGATATTTGGTGATGTTTGAACGCGACGAGCTTATCTCCGTTGATATGAAAATCGAGGATGCGGTGAAATACATCATCTCGTGCGGTATCCTTGTTCCGGAACCTACCTCTTCTAAAGGAAACTCATGAGACAGTCTTTTATTACAGGCTTTCTTTTACTGATTCCGCTGGCTATCACCTTTTGGATTGTAAAAATATTTTTCGACCTCCTTTCAGACCCCCTTTTGACTTTGATCACCCCTTTTGTTGATCTCATCAACGAAAGATGGGATCACCCCCATGTCTTAAGATTTCTTGCGAGAATTTGCTCCATACTCATCCTATTTACAAGTGTTATCACGATTGGTTTTATTGGAGAGCACCTGTTTGAAGGCTGGCTGAACCGCGCTATTGATGCTGTGATCTCACGAATGCCTTTGGTAAAAACGGTTCATAAAGTCATTAAAGAGGTGTTGAAACAATTCACTAGCAGCACCCAATCACCGCTTGAAAAACCCTCTATCATCCCTTACATACCCGATACAAGCTACATCATCACTTCGCAACTCCCCCAGATGCCCGAAAAAATACGAGAGCACATCCCGGGATTCAAAGCATATTATCTGCCGACCTCCCCTCAACCCCTGCATGGAATCCTCCTCTTTTCAAAAGAGGGCAAACAACTTGAGACAAACTCCGAGGAAATGATAAAGTTTATTATTTCCTGTGGTGTGATCTCATGAATGTAACTCTTTTCTCAATCCAAAAAAGACCTGATAAAGCTTCGCGAATATGGACGCTTTGCAAAAAGGCGATCGAGAAAAAAATCTATTTACAGATTATCTGCCCACAACAAAAAACTGTCGAATTTGTAGACAATCTTCTTTGGCAATCCCCATTAGACAGTTTTGTCCCCCATGCCCTAGAACACGATCATGGATTAGAGCCCATCCTCATCACTCAAAAGACCGAAATAAAAAAACCTTTTACACACATCCTTTGGCTGAATAAAAACCCTCCCCCTTTAGACCTTAAGTGGGTACACCTTTATGATTTTGATGACCAAAGCTCAACTGAATCGGCTAAAGAATCGTCTGTTCGCTACCACTTTTACAAAGAAAATGGCTGTAAAATTTCCCTTTTACCCTAGATTTTTTTGTAAATTAAAAGATTTATTTTTTATTTAGGTCTCATTAGGGTTCATGCGGTAGATTTTTCAAGTTGATTCATAACCTTAGAGTTGGTATACTCCTTTTAAAACTTTTTAGACTGGTATCAACCATGGTAAGAATCAGCAAACAACAAGAAAGACGTTCCGTTTCTCCTCGTAAACTCGCTTACAAGCGTGAGATCATTACAGGCCCTCTTCCTCAAAAAGAGTTGAAGAGCAAGGTGAACGCGATCCAAAACGGCAATATCGCAGCTTTCATTCCTCAACTTTAACGCTTAATAGATAGGCTTTTAAGATGTCAAAACATACAAGCTACGGGAAACGTTTTCAAGCTCAAGGGGCTAAAACAGTTCTCCCAAGATACGACAGAATCGCTATCCTCAAAAAAGAGGGTCGCCTCGAAAAAGATAGCCACAAAGTTACTGGCTTACCAAAAACTAGGACCTAGGTGAACATCGAGGTTTTTGATAACCAAAGATCTCTTTTGGTTTCCAAAGAAAGGGTAGTCCACATTGTGGAGGCTACCCTTAATTTTCTAAAGATAACTACCGATATCCTCACCGTACACCTCGTTTCCAAACAGCGTATTAAAGAGTTGCATCTAGAACTTTTTAACGACCCCAGCGTGACCGACTGCATCACCCAACCTTTTGACCTCCCAAAAACCAAAAAAAAACCCCATTTCCTTGGCGAGGTATTCGTCTGTCCTTGGGTAGCAAAAACCTATGCCCAAAAAAAAGGGTTTGACCCCTACGATGAGTTGACTCTCTATATTATCCATACAATCCTACACTTAAGCGGCCTTGAGGATACGACCCCAGAAAAGGCTGCTAAAATGCGTGTTGCAGAAAAAAAAGTATTAGAGCATCTAAAAAGTAACAACATTCACCTTAAATGACACTTTTACTTATAATATCCTCTATCTTTCTTTTAGGATCGATCTCATTAGCGGCCATTATGACCGCGATCGCAAAAATCGGTTATCTTGAATTCAAAGAGGCTATTAAGCGCCACCCCTATACCTTCTTTATTCTCCACCTCATTCAGAAGACCAATAAAGAGGATCGTATTGACGAGGTTTTAAACTTTATTTCTCAAACGCACCAAATCGTAAGGCTTTGTTTTGGGATCTGTGGTACTTTGCTTGTCATCTCTCTTCCCTGGTTTAGACACTTCATCAGTGAAGGGCCCCAGGGGTTAGAGTTTACGGCCCTTTTTGTCTTGATGATTGTCTTTTTTTTACTGGCTTTGACGACCGTATTAGATACTTTAACCCATATCCTTACCTCGCTTGTCCCCTATTCGGTCTTAAAAATTCTCTCCTGGATGGCCTATATCTTTTTGGTAGTCCTCTATCCACTGGTCCTTTTTACCCTTAAAATACAACGAAAACTCTCGAATGAAGGGGATTTTACGGGTAAAGGTGGAGCCGAAGTTCGCTTTCGCCGTCGCCTTATAGAGCTGTTGGATGAAACCGATAGCGAAAAGAGTTTGGATGACGAGGGTCAAAGGATCATGATCGCCATTTCAAATCTAGGAACCAGGCTTTGTAAAGAGGTCATGATTCCCAGGGTCAACATCACCTCATTAAACGAAAATACCCCCTTTAAGGTTGCAGCGGAAATTTTTCTTAAAGAAAACTACAGCCGGATTCCGATCTTCCACACATCGCCCGACGATATCATAGGGGTAGTCCACTTCAAAGATCTCTTTGGAAAACTTCATGAAAAAAAAGAGGGAATCGTCAAAGACCTCGTTCGACCTGTGTTATTTGCCCCTGAAACCAAAAAAATCTCTACACTATTAAAAGAATTCCAAAAAAAGCAGATCCATATGGCGATTATCGTCGATGAATATGGTGGGACCGAAGGCTTAATCACGGTAGAAGACATTTTAGAGGAGATTGTAGGAGATATCTTTGATGAGTATGACCACGATGAGATTGTCCACAAAGTCGACACAGAGCCCGACGGCTCTTTTCTTGTGGATGCAAAAATCAATCTTGTCGATATCGAGGCCATAACAGGCATCGTTTTTCCAAAACTTGTGGAGTATGATACTTTGGGTGGTTTTATCTATCATAAGGCCGGGACAATACCGGAAGTAGGCTACAAAATCTTCCTCGATAATTTTTCATTAGAGGTGATCCAAGGGAGCGACCGTGTAATCGACAAGGTTCGCTTAACACCTAATCCGCAAGCGGAAAACTTCTACGAATAGGGCTTATAAAAAAATTTTCCCTACCTCTTTTTCTAGTTTCATAAAAGTTGACTCAAGGGAAAATTCTTGGTATACTTAGGGCTTATTTTTTCTTTAGGATACCTTCATGGCCCGTGCCGTCACATTCGTTGAACCGAAACAAATATCAGCCGGAACAAAAGCCTCCTTCCGCTTTCTTTTTGTTACCGATATAGCATTGCCCCAAAAAAGTTTGATTCGCTTTGATCTTGGTATAAACGATCCTAATAAGGATTTTGAAATCCCTACGACCAACCTTAAAGAGCAGCAAAACTGTATTTGGTTGACCTTAAGCGATAGCAAAGTGATTGAAGGAAAGCAAAAAAAGGATCTTGAGGGGCGCCCCGTATTTGATTTTGTTTTACCCAAACCTCTAGAGGTGGGGGAAAAGCTCATGATTGTTTTGGGATCTCAAATAGCCGAAAAAGCAAAAGAGTTTGGTACCCGTGCCCCCCTTAAAGCACAACGCAAGCGCCCTATACACCTCTACATTGACCCTAAAGGCAAAGGGGATTTTAGTGAACCTTATACCTTTAACCTTGATATCAAGGGAGCAGAGCTAAAAAATATCCGCATATTGGCACCCTCCTTAGTATCGAGAAACCAACGTTTTGATGTCGTTATTCGATTTGAAGACCAATATTCAAACCTCACCTCAAATGCTCCCAAGGATACACTGATAGAGTTTTCTCATGATCGATTGCGAGACAATTTAAAGATGCGCCTTTTTGTATCTGAGTCTGGAGTTACTTGCCTTCCGAATCTCTACTTTAACGAGCCGGGTGTGTATCGCCTCAGTTTTAAAAATACATTGACCTCAGAGATCACCCTTTCGCACCCCATCTTTTGTCAAGCAGAAGAGGGAGACCAGGCGTTCTATGGGTCTTTTCAGGGAATGCGTCCAATCGAATCGTTGGATCAGGTGGAAGTGCTTTTGCGGGAGGCTCGAGATACAGAGCATCTTCAATTTTTTTCCCTCTCACCACAAGATTCTGAAACAGATACAAGTAACGAGCTCTGGAAAGAGATCCAAACCTACACAGCAGAGTTTAATGAAGAGGATCGCTTTGTCACGTTTTTAGGGTTCACCTATAATACCCAAGAACCCCAGGAAGGGAATAAAATTATCCTTTTCTCAAAAGACCAGAAACCGATCTATCGAAGGAAAGAGACAAAGACCTCCTCTTTGTCTAAAATATTGAAGGCGCATATCCCCAAAGATCTTTTCATCGTAAGCTTAGATCCCTCTCAAAAACTTGTAGAAGAGTTTGAAAAAGGGGTGGTGTATCGTCCCCAAAAGCACAAAGAGATTTTTAAACTCTATGATGAGGGGAAAAGATTTGCCCTCATCGGTGAGGATTTGACCTGCATTTTGGCAAATCAACTCAATCGGGATACTCTTATTGCAGCGATCGAAAATCGTAAAACTTTTGCATCGATTAACGGTCGCATGTTGGCGCAATTTTCTATTGCGACCCAACCAATCGGGTCTGTATTAACAACAAAATCCAGACCAGGATTGATGTACGTACGCCACTTAAAAGGATTTATAGCGGGAAATAAACCCTTTAAAGAGCTTACCATCTATCGTAACGACCAGCCTGTCATCACACTAAAAAATCTCGATTCCTTTGTAGAGTTTGAAGAATATGACGAATCGAAGCTAGATCAAGCTCTGATTCATGAGGCCCATGGAGTAAGATTCTGCTATTACTATCTTAAAGCCATACAAGAGGACGGTGCATATCTTATCACCTCACCTATCTTTATTGAAGATAATGAGCATCAAGATCATGATGAGCAATCAGCAAAAAAGAAGGTCGTCTCTAAAAAATAATTGGTTATTTTTTTTCCTTTTTTCTGGGGCATATTTTTGCTCCAGAGTTGTAAGGGGAAATTTTAGTAATTTTTTGTATTAATTCTCACTTTTTTTTTAAAAAACCAGACCCTAAAAAATCCACAGCAATTTTTTTCTCTTTCCTCTTTTTTTTCGACCGTATCTTCCAAAAGAGCTTCCGGCAATTTCTTTATGACGGAAATCGATTCTAATTCCATACTATTGACAGTTTCGGGTGGTTGAAAAGACAGTTGTACAATAGAATTAGAACCTGTAAATGCATCGACCTCCTTACATAAAATTTTCTCCTCACTAAGCCGTTCCACACGCCCTTTAAGAGATTTTTGTGTGGGAGATGGGGGCGCATTTTCTAGTATGGACGCTTTTGCTACCTGTAAAAAACCCTCATCATCAGACCCCTCCTCTTGGGGCCTCCCTTTCGGGTCTAAGTAAATTACTGCAAAATCTTCATCCAAGTAGAAATCGACATTTTCAAGGTCGGGTGTTGTCATTCTATTCATCCCTTTTAATAATTATCTATTCCTTAAAAAGCCGCATCTTAATGAGAACTTTAAGAACACAAACAATAGCTCAATTAATTATTTATTGATAGAATCATTTCTATGCAGAAAACCTTAATACTGGCCTCTAATTCAAAAAGAAGGAGACAGATACTAGAAAAAATTCGATTACGACATAGGGTAATCCCCTCTTTTTTTGATGAAGATCAGATTCCTCTTTCCCACGGGGTGGAGAATTACTCCCTTGAGGTAGCACTTGCTAAAGGTCGATTGATAGCAGAAAAACACCCCAAAGATTGGGTCTTATCAGCTGATACCTCGGTCTATTTTAAGGAGCAACACCTAAATAAACCCCGATCGCTAGGTGAAGCAGAGCAGATGCTTTTCTCCCTCCAAGGACAAGACCATATTGTTACTAGTGCGATGGCGTTGTTTCATCAAAATAGGGTATTTTCTATAGCCCATTTCAACAGAGTTTTTTTCAAATCTTTAAATTCTGACTGGATTCGATATTACCATAGTACTATAGATGTATTAGATGCTGCAGGAAGCTACATGATTGACGGTTTGAGTTCTCTTTTTATTGAAAAAATAGAAGGAACCCAGGAATCGGTCATGGGCTTACCCGTGCACCTCTTAGAAGATCTTATCAAAAAACATGGAGGCCAGTTGTGCGATTTTTCAGACTATTCTCTTCAATCGCCCTAATTTTTTGCTCAACAGCCTATTCGATATCCGAAACGGCGCAAAAGCAAATTCTCCACCTTGCAGCTGTGGGCGAAATTGATGAGGCGATCAAAGCTTACCTTCAACATTCTCAAACAAGTAAAGAACACTCTATCGACCTTTTGGAGCAAATCGGAACAAAAATCATTCAATTAGGTTTTAAAACGCAAGATCCCGAGACTTGTCTTTTGTCCTTATTTGGTGCGAATATTGCCCGTTTACCAGTGGATCGAAAATTTTTAACAAGGGCATTTAAGAGCTCCAACCCGTTGTTGCAAAGCGCCGCTTTACAGACTCTATCGATGGAGGAGATGGATGACACCGAAAATATCCTCAAAGAGGGGGTAAAATCCGATTTTTTAATGATTCGGCTAGAGACTCTTTTTCAACTAGTCCAAAGGCACTCCAGACACGCTATGGGTCTTGTAGAATCCTTAAAAAATATTCTCCACCCTCAACTCCACTTTTTCTTCCCGGAGTTTTATGCACTTGATGGAAGTGATGAATCGATTAATATCTTAAAACAGATGACGCATGACCCGAATATTTTTGTAAGGGTTAGCGCTATACTTTCGGCTGTAAAGTACGATCGGGATACTCTACTACCCGTGATTAGAGCCGTTGTAACCCACCCTCATCCGGTTGAGCAAGAAGCTGCCGCATTTGCTTTAGGTTTTTTTAAAGACATCGATGCTAAAATTAAATTAGAACGACTTACCAAATCCCCCAGCCCAGATGTGCGGTTAGCCGCCTCTTTATCCCTATTGAAGCTTGGTTTTTTCGAACATAAAGAGGAGATCGTCCGATTGGCTAAATCTGGTCACCCTTTTGCTATTTCAACATTATCAGAAGTGGGCGGAGGAAACCAAGAGTTGGTAGAGCTGTTGAAAAGCCCCCATCACATGACCCGTTATCGTGCAGCTTATGCGCTTTTAAAGCAAAGAGATCCCCGTTGTGTCCCTACAATAACCGAAATTCTGGTCACTCCGACCTACGATTTAAACCTAGTTCCCTTTTTCAGCCCAGCAAGAAGCCTCTCTAGCTTTGAATCCTATTTCGGACCAATAAAAGAGACAGAACTCAAGAATTCCATAGCCTCGTATACGAATTATATAAAACAATCCCTACTCATCGAAGCTTTAGACCTTGGAGAGTCCTACTTTCTCAACATAGCAACAACTTTATTGTCTTTAAAAAAATCGGAAATGATCCCCATTCTTGTGAGACTTTTAGAAAATCTCCAATCTAAAGAGGCTATAGAATTACTAAAAAAATCGACACAAATGCCCGGAGCCCCATTCATAAGATCTTATGCAAACCTAGCTATGTATCGTTTGGGAAATTTTAAAGAGTTTGATAAAGCAACTATTGAATTTGTGAAGGACTCGGTTTCGAACGAAATGATCTCTTTTCAGCCCTTAGATCTTGATCCGAGAAACAAAACTCAAAAAAATGCCTTCCAGCTCACCCCCTCAGAAAGATCCCAGCTCCTTTTAGAGACCTTTGAAGCCCTATTAGTGCGTCATGAAAGTGAAGGAATTGATCTTATTTTAGAATGTATATTGAAAGGTCACCCCAATAACAGGTATGCTTTAGCTGGATTACTCTTAAAGATGATACAGTGAAAATAGCTTGGTGGCTTTTGGCTATCACCCCCCTTTTTGCCCAAGTAAAGATCTACTTAAACGATCTTCAAGTGGTGAACGACCGTTATGAGACTCATAACGGTGGTCTTTTTTTCTCCAACACATTGGATCTGCAAGCGCAAAATATCTCCTTCGACCAAAAAAAAGGGATTCTGGAAGCAAGTGAAAACCTTTTGTTCATATTAAATGGACAAATTTTTGTTGCAAAAAGCCTCTTCATAGATTTAACAACACAAACAGGCTATTTCGAAGATCTCACCTTCAAAATCAATTCTTTGTATATCCAAACGAAAAAAACAGGGCTCGACGAGAATAAATCCATCACTTTTGAACGTGTGGAAATCACTCCATTCGATCAGCCACCCCTTTTATTCTCGTTCCAAGTTCTTAAAGGATCTGTAGATCAACAAAAAAATTTAGAGGCGCAATCCATATCTGCACAGCTCATCGGTGCTCCGGTCTTTTTCTTGCCTAAAATAAAATGGAATCTAGATCAGCTGCCCAGTAAAGGGGTGCGCTACTTTTTCATGTTTAACCAGGGCCAGAACCCCCTTTTCTCTTTTCGCTACCCAATACTATCAGAAGAGAATTACAAGGCTCTTTTTAGATTTGATTATCGTATTGCAAAAGGGTTCGGGACAGCTGTAGAAACTCAAGTTAAGGCCAATCATGATCGACTCAAATTCTGGACTCAAAATTTTTTAGATTACGACACCTTTTTTAACGATAACAATACTCGAATCCTCCAGTTGCGTTACCGATTAAAAGGGGTTTTGGATGCCTTTCCTAAAGACGAGGATCTCAACCTCAAATTTCAATACGATGTCCAATCTGATAGAAATTTACGATTGAATTTTTATGCCGCACAATTCGAGGCAAGAGACGTGATGCGCACAGAGGGTGTTTTAGGATTGAAAAAATTCGATTCAGAAAACTTTTTGGCTTTTCGCCCAAGAGCTAATACCTATGAAAGTTTTAGCCAGCAGCTCCCCTCTCTAAAAGTCCAACTCGACCCTATTGTTTTTAAACCTTTGGGTCTACACTTTAATAACACCTTTGATTTGAGTTACCAAGATTACACTTTTTCTGACAACTTACTGCAAAATGTCCTCCCGTTTCATGCAGGAAGGTTGCAAACTACTCAAAGACTCGATTTGCCGCTCCATTTTGGTCCATTAAAAATTGAGCCAGATGGTCTATTTAGCGCAATATACTACAATAACACTCCTCATAGATCCGATAAGACCCTAGTCTACTTCAATTATGGGATCAGAGCATCGGCTATTCTTGATAACGGGTCACCTCAAAATCACCACGTGATACAACCCTATATAGACTTTCATGCCTACTCGAGACCGACAATTTCTAAAAATGAGCGATACATTTTTTCCCTTTATGACGGAATCTACCAGATCCAGGAGCTGAAAACAGGCATTCTGCAGACACTAACGTTCGAATCTTTACAATCCACATGTACATGGGATCTAGTGGGCTTCAACTTTTTTGACCAATCGACCTTTAATGTCGCATTTCCAAAATGTAAAAGTTTTTTTACCGTAGAAACACCCTGGTGCACCTTTAAGAATATTTTTGGTTATAATTTTCAAAAAAACTCCATTGATTTATTCAATTTGGAATGGGGATGGACTTTCAAAAAAGATTTCGCTTTCCATTTGGATTGGCTTTATAGAGGGCCCTTTGAATGGAAAAAAGATGACAAGGAAAACTACCAGCTCGACATGGCATACCCAATTGACACTTTGGCACTCACCCCCCTCTCAGATCGTAGAAATACTTTTATTAGTCGGCTAGAGTGGCACTTTTTTCCCAATTGGACGGTCCGTTTTGAGCACCACAATGGATTTTGGAGGAGTACAGAGCCCCCTTACCTTGAATTTCGGGCTTCAATTTCAACAATCTATCGGTCAAGCTTGGACATCAACTTCTCTGTTATAAAATCGGTCAATGACGTGCAGGTTCTGTTCAGTTTGAATTTGGTTTAAAAATTTACTTAACCATTTATTCGTCTAAATTTTAAAAAAAAGATCCCTCAGAAGAACTCTATTGCAAAAGGGATCTAAAAGGGCTAAAATGGTATTGATACATGTTTCTTGTAGCAAATTTTAAAGCACACTCTCTAAATATTGAGACCTATATTCGACAGCTGTCGACGCTTAAGACACTCAAAACAAAAATTGTCCTCGCTCCCCCCTATCCCTATCTCTTGCAAAAAACCATTTCCCCATTTCCCATATGTTCCCAGGATGTGAGCGCTTTTGGGATCGGTCCTTATACTGGAGAGGTACCCGCTAAGCTTTTAAAATCTTTAGGCGTCTCCTTTTGCCTTGTCGGGCATTCAGAAAGAAGGGCATTTTTTCACGAAGATAATCCGACACTCAAAAAAAAATTTGAACTCTGTCTTGAAGAGGGCTTACAACCAATTTTTTGTGTTGGGGAAACCCAACAAGAGCACGAAAATAACTTGACTCTTCCCTCTATCACCAAACAACTTCTCGAGGTGATCCCCGCCTCAGCTAGCTCGGTGATGGTTGCTTACGAGCCTATTTGGTCTATTGGAAGCGGCAAAACTCCCGATCCCTCCTCTATTAAGACGGTTGTAGATACGATCAAAACGCTATATCCCCGATCGATCGTCCTCTATGGGGGATCCGTGAATGCGACGAATGCCGCAAAACTTGCTAGGCTTGCAGACGGTCTTTTAGTCGGCAGCGCCTCTAACGATATACAAACCTTTATCCAAATCATTCAACAACTTGAAACATTATGATCTTTTTATACTATTTCTCTTTGATTTTATTTGTTCTTTTATGCCTTGTAACCTGCTTTTCTGTGCTTATTCAAGAAAGCAAGTCGATGGGTCTTGGAGCTACATTCGGTGGTGAGTCCGCAAGCGCCTTTTTTGGAGCCTCGACGGCAGATGTTTTAAAAAAATTTACTGCTATCCTAGGCGGAGTTTTTCTCATAAGCTGTTTAATTCTTTCCATCTGGTCTGCCATGATGGAACCTACAAAAGTAGAAGCTCGTCCTATTGAAGTTGAGAAAAACGGTTAAAAGCTTTCATGGATCAAAAGCATCGATTGATTTACTATCCCGACTCTATTTTAAGAAAAAAAACGGAAGACATCGAGGATATAACACCCTCTTTTGTAAAATTCATCGACAAGATGAAACAGATCTGTTCTGAAAAAAAGGGGTTGGGGATTGCAGCTCCCCAGGTAAACGAATCTTTGAGCGTGTTTGTGAGTCCAATGACTGGAACGCATATCAAAACCAAAGATCCTCTGTACGCTAAGGATATTAAAGATTGGAGTGTTTTCATCAATCCAAGGATCACCAAATACTCTAAAGAGGCGGTAGGTTATGAAGAGGGTTGCCTCTCGTTGCCTAAACTTTACCACACCGTTTTTCGTCCAAGGTCTATTGAGGTATCGTACCTAGACATTGAGCTTAAAAGACACACAAAAGTCCTCTCACACTGGTTTGCTCGTCTTTTTTTACATGAATACGACCATTTACAAGGGATTCTTTTTACCGATTACATTCTAGGAAAAATATCCAATGGATTTGATCAGCAAAACGATCTAGAAGACAAAATGCGCATTTCGCAAGCCCTTACGGCTTTTGAAAAAATGTGAGGGTCTTTTAGTGTCTATCTCTGTCTCTGAGCTAACCAATAGAATTAAAAAACATTTAGAACCCTCTTTCAAAGGGATCACAGTCGAAGGGGAAATATCCAATTTCAAAGCCCAGTCGTCTGGACACTACTACTTTACTTTGAAAGACGAGAGCTCCCAGATTTCGGTCTCCTTATTTAATGCAGCTCGCTATAAATTGCCGCGCGTTCCCAAGGATGGCGATAAAGTGATTCTTTTAGGAGATATCAGCGTATATAGCCCGAGAGGAAACTACCAATTGGTTGCCCAAGGGTTAAAATATCTAGGAGTTGGAGACCTTTTACTCAAGTTGCACCAGCTCAAACTAGAAATTCAAGAATTAGGCTGGTTCAATAAAGACCTAAAAAAACCTCTTCCCGCTTATCCCAAGAGGATAGGTGTGGTAACGAGCCCCACAGGAGCTGTCATCCAAGACATCATCCATGTATTGACACGGCGCTCCAATAATTTTCACCTTATTCTTTATCCGGTAAAAGTACAGGGAGAAGGCGCAAAAGAGGAGATTGCTCAAGCGATTTTAGAAATGAATCGATACAATGTTTGTGATGTTATGATTGTCGGCCGTGGTGGAGGATCGATTGAGGATCTTTGGGCATTTAACGAGAAAATCGTTGCGGAGGCAATTTTTTTATCTAAAATTCCCATCATCTCTGCTGTAGGGCATGAAACCGATTTTACTATAGCTGATTTCGTTGCCGATATTAGAGCGCCAACCCCCTCTAGTGCTGCCGAGCTGGTTTCAATGAAAACGAGTGACATTTTAGAACGCTTTTCCCATTTTCAAAAAAGGCTGGACCAACTTTTAAATGGAAAAATTGCGCAAACGCGCCTCTCTTTAGAGCAGGTTTTAAAACACCCGTTCGTAAGAGGGATCGGGTTTCTTTATCCTTTTTTACAGCGTATGGATCATATGATCGACTCATTAGATCTGAAAATCCGCTCCTCTTTAGTTGAAAGCAAAAATAGGCTAGAAATTCTCGCCGTGAATATCCGCGGATTTGAACCTAGAAAAATCCTTAAAGAGCAAAAAAACGGTCTTTTACAAATTGAAAACCGGCTCAAAACCCTTCTTTTACAAAACTTAAACGATCAGAAAAAAGACCTACAAATCCTTGAGTTTCGATTAAAGGCCTATGATCCTACGAAAAACCTCAATGAGCTCAAAAATCGTTTCGATAGATTGGTTGAGCACCTAAAGGCTTTGAACCCTAAACAGGTCCTTAAAAGAGGATTTTGTATTCCTCAAAATAAAAAAGGGGAAATTCTTAAGGGAGTCGATCAGGTTGAAGAGGGGGAGATAATAGATTTACTTTTTTACAACGGTACAATAGGAGCCCATGTCGATGGAATTCGAAGCAGCCTTCAAACGACTTGAAGAAATTTTAGAAAGAATGCAGTCTGAAAACCCCAGCTTGGATGAGTCTCTTAAGCTTTATGAGGAGGCCGATAAGCTGATTCAAATATCCTCAAAAAATCTGGCAAAGGCAGAAAAAAAGATCGAGGCGATCATGAAAAATCGCGATAATGGGATTGAGGTGGACCAAACCCAACAGCCGATTTTAACAAATTTTGAAGCCTAGAAAAAATTCTTCATATAAAACAGGAATTTAGACCGTGGAAGATAGAACACTTGCGACGATGCGTTCTTTGAAAGACGAGGCTAAAGAGCTTCGTGATAAAATCATCCATGTTGTTTCTAAAAACGGGGGACATCTTGGTGCCTCTTTAGGTGCTACCGATCTTATTTTATCGTTACATAAAGTGTTTTTAAGTCCATATGACCGAATTATTTTTGATACAGGCCACCAAGCCTACGCTCATAAACTCTTAACCGGTAGGCTAGAGCGTTTTGAAACCTTAAGAACATATAATGGCCTTTGCGGTTTCACAGATCCGACAGAATCGGTTCACGATCATTTTTTTGCAGGGCATGCGGGTACAGCTCTCTCCTTAGCGCTGGGTGTGCACGACTCGACTATTTACAATGAAAATGCCCCTTGGACGATCGCCTTGATTGGAGATGCGAGCTTATCTTGTGGGTTAACACTCGAAGCATTGAATAATATCCACTCCTCCTACAAGCGCTTGCTAATTATCCTTAATGATAACGGAATGAGTATTTCAAAAGGGTGCGGTAACCTTCACGATTACTTACAAAAAATACGCAACTTCCCCTTCCTTTCTTTACAAGAAAATTTTAAAGATATTTTTTCTATTTTCAATTGCAAATATGTAGGACCTATTGACGGTCACGAGCCGGAAAGAATGGTAGCTCTATTTGAAAAATTGAAACTTGAAGAGGGCCCTTTTTTGGTTCATGTAAAAACTATTAAAGGATTTGGACTTGAATACGCCGAAACTTCTCCGACAGTCTGGCATGGGCCTAAGCCCTTTTGTATTGAGTCGGGCACATTTAAAAAGACTACAACTCAAAGCCTTCCCTTCCCAAAAATATTTGGGAAACACCTTTTTGAACTTAAGAAAAAAGAGCCTAATCTACATGTAATTACTCCGGCCACTGCAACGGGAGCCTGCCTCGAGGAATTCGGACAAGCTTTCCCTAGAGAATTTCATGATGTCGGAATCGCAGAAGGGCATGCTGTAACCTATGCTGCAGGGCTTTGCCGTTTTCAAGAATTCAAGGTCATCCTCTCTATCTACGCCACCTTTCTTCATAGGGCTCTAGACAATCTTTTCCACGACGTTGTTTTACAAAATATCCCCCTCATTCTTGCGATCGATCGGGCTGGGCTCTCCCCTCAAGACGGCTCTACCCACCATGGGATCTATGATATCTCCTTTTTGAAAACTATGCCGGGCCTATCGATCGCTCAACCTAGAAATGCAACGCTTCTTAAAGAACTTCTTGAATCAGCTCTTGTTTATAATACCCCTATTGCGATTCGTTACCCGAATCTCGAAGCTGTAAATACTCCTCAAACTCTCACTTTCAGGCCCTTGGGAAAGGGGGAAATTCTCGTAAAAAGTAGCTCTAAAAAAACTAAAATTCTCATTATTTCCCTTGGCCATATGGCCGATATGGCTTTTAATTGTCGATCGAAATTGTTAGAACGGGGACTTGATGCAACAATATTTGACCCCATTTTCCTCAAACCTTTGGATGAGGAAGCGCTTCTGCCAATCCTACAAGAAAATGAGTTTGTTTTTGTGATTGAAGAGCATGCGAAAAATTCTGGTCTGGGATCTATACTTTTGAATTTTCTTTTTGAAAAAGAGATCTTTGACAAAAAAGTTTATAATTTTGGGTTTCCAGATCAGTTTTATGCCCACGGTTCTTACAATGATTTGCTTGATGAAGCGGGTTTATCTGAAAATAAAATATTCGAAAAAATGCTTTTGGTGATCCAAAAAAACGGAATCTAATTTTTTTAAATCAAGCCTTATATGAGATTTTCCCTACATTAAAAGGGAGGGTAAATCTCCTATGCCGAGGATAACCCTTCAAAGAAATTCCCCTTATTTGTAATCTAATAACAAATAGGATGTTTATGAAAAAATCGCTCTGTTTAGTTCCTACACGGTATAAAGCCTCGACAGTTGAGATCGCTAGAGAACTTGTGACAATGCTCAAACAGCTTGATTTTGCCATTTTTGTTGAAGAGGGTTTTGCAGAGGTGGGTGTACCCTCAATTGTCCCATTTCAAAAGATCGACTATTTTGTTTTGATCGGTGGAGATGGTAGTTTTGTTGCTAGTGCTAGAAAGTATCTTGCCTGGCAAGCTCCTTTTATTGGAGTGAGTGCGGGACATCTTAATTTCTTGGCAGATACCTCTATTTCTTTAGCTCTTCTAGATTTTAAACAGCTTTTAGAAAACAACGTTCTTGTTGAGGAACGGGAAGTGTTAGAGTGCTCGATGCCAAACGGGGAAAAGTTTTTAGCTATTAACGATATTGTTTTGCATAGAGGACTAAATCCTGGGATTATTGAACTTACGGCATTTAGCAATAATGAATTTATTTGCGACTATCTTTGTGACGGACTTATTCTTTCTACGCCTACAGGCTCTACGGCTTACTCCCTTTCAGCCGGTGGTCCGATCGTGTATCCAGAGGCTAGAACCATTACCATGGCCAGCATTTGCCCACAATCGCTTGCATACCGTCCAATTGTTCTCCCCTCCAGCATTGAATTAGAAATTCAGTATATTACCAACCAAAAGCCTATCCAGATTTCGATCGACGGACAGATCAATCGGGAGCTAGCTCCTATGGAGCGTATCCTAGTGAAAGCGGCTGGAGTTAAAATGAAAATGGTGAAACTTAAAAACCACTCCTACTGGGTAAAATTGAGTCAAAAGCTTGGCCTCAAAGTAAAAAGCCGAGCCGATCAACCCGGATAGAGGCTCCTGCTTGATTTTTGATATCACGATCTATTCTGTCGGCAAAAATAAGGAATCTTGGCTGACTGAAGCTCTCGATGAGTATGTAAAAAGACTCAAGGGAACAGTCAAAATTCAGTGGGTTCTTTTAAAAAACGATGAAGAGTTAGAAAATCAAGTTTTTCTAGAAAAAAGCTGGATAGCCCTAGATCCTAAAGGGAAAGTTTTTTCTAGTGAAGAATTCAGTAAGTTCCTCATCAAAAATATCGAACTCGAGAAAGGGAAATTGCAATTTGTTATTGGTAGTAGTGAGGGGCTTACGCCAAAACTTCGCAATGGAGCAAAACATCTTTTCTCTCTGTCACCACTAACATTTACCCACCAACTTACTAGACTTGTCTTATTAGAGCAGATCTACCGCGCGCTTCAAATTCATAAAAATACCCCCTACCATAAATAAAAACACCCTCAATAAAGAGGGTGCTTGGCTTCAAAGCTTTTTTTGATCATCAATAACTAGTTTTGTTTAATGAAGTTTTTCCACTAAAAGTTTTATACAACCATACCCCATATGCAAATACCAAAGGGAGCCCAAGACCTGCAACAATCACCAATATAATTAATGTGGTCTCAGAAACAGCCGTATTGTGGAGGTTTATCGTGTAGGCGGGGTCTATGGTAGAGCGCAAAATATTGGGGTAAAATCCGATACTGGCTAGTCCAAAAAGGGTCGAAATGTTTAGGCAAGAAAAAATGAATGCCCAGCCATCTCTTTTTCGCCGAATCGCCTCATGACACAAATAAATAAACACAAAAATCAAAACAGGAAAAATATAGAATAATAGATGATCATCATATCTTTCATACATCTCGGGGACATCTATCTCCATTGTAATTGAGGATATGAAGTAGGCCAATAGGTAAAGAACCATGTAAAACGGAATCGTTTTTTTGACCCTTTCATAGAGCTCTCCTTCTGTTTTTAAGAGCAAAAAGATCCCCCCGTGCATCGCAAAAAGAAAAGCTGCCATAAACGCTATATTGATAGGAAAAGGGCGTAAAAAAGAGAAAAAATTACCTGTGAAGAGCACGACGCCTGCTTCATTTGTAAAAGGGACACCGGTCACTAAAGAGCCCAAAAGAAGACCTGCTCCAAATGTTATGATCAAAGAAGAGGCTCCAAAAATTGTATCCCAAGTGAGCCTCCATCTTGGATTTTCGACTTTGGAACGAAACTCGATCGCTACAGCTCTTAAGATAATTCCAAATAGAAGGATCATCATGAGGGTATAATAGATGGAACAAATCGCTGCATAGGCTGGGGGAAAGCCAGCAAAAAGACCTCCTCCAACAATAATTAACCACACCTCATTTCCATCCCACAAAGGTCCGATTGTATTCAGCATCAGCCGCCTTTCCTGATCCGATTTCCCTAAATACAAAAGACTGCCGACTCCGAGATCAAACCCATCCAATAGAATGTACATCACAACAGCAGTGCAAATGACAAGATACCAAAGGATTTCTAAATATTCGGTCATATTTTGGACTCCATTTTTGTGTAGAGATCTGTATCTTCTTTATGTTCTCCACCCACAGGATCGGGTCCATGTTGAATTTTTTTATCCAAAAGGAAAATAAAAAGCACAAACAGAAGAGCGAACATAATACTAAACATAGTTAAAGATCCCATGATTTGCGGACTTGAAACGGTAGCATTTGTTACCCCCTCCCTAGTCCTCAAAAGACCCTGAACAAGCCAAGGCTGTCTACCTAGCTCAGCAGTCATCCAGCCGGTCAAATTACCCACATAGGGTAAAAATACCGAGCCAACGCAAACTCTCAAAAGCCACTTGGAATCCTCTAATTTTTTTTGTCTGTAACGGATGTAAGCCCAAAGGATAATAAAAACCATCGTACCCCAAGAGGCGATCATAATGTGATAAGTTTGGAAAACGAGCTGCACATTAGGTCTATCTTGAGGGTTCGGAGCAAGCTCTTTTAACCCCTTTACAGGCTCTTTGAAATTCTCATTTGCTAAAAAGCTGAGTACACCCGGTATCTTTAGACCGTAAACTTTCTCATTTTTTTCGTCGACCCATCCAAAAAGGGAGATCGGAGTATACTCTTCAGTATTGTAGACTCCCTCAAGCGCTGCAAACTTCACGGGTTGGTTTTTATAAACTCCTCTTGCAGTAGAATCTGCCGATATAAATTGCACAACAAGCATTACCGCTAAAAAGAGAATAGAGATGCGTTGACAGGTTTTAGCAAAAAGCTGGTGTCTATTTTTTAAAACATAGTAACTGGAAACACTCAAAATCAAAAATCCGCCTAGAACCCAGCAACCTATGAGAACATGAATGATGCGATCCATTGTCGAGGGTGTAAAATAGACCTTCCAAAGATCTACGATCACTGCCCTTTTTTGGGCGCCGGTTCCTATGATTTTATAGCCGTCAGGTGTATGCATCCAGGAGTTGGCCATCACAATCCAAATAGCACTGAAGTGTGCACCAAAAACAACCATACAGGTCGAAAGATAGTGCATTTTGCGACTCACCTTTTCCCACCCAAAGAGCATAAAACCGATAAAACTTGCCTCCAAGAAGAAGGCAAAAATTCCCTCAGGAGCTAGAAGCGAACCAAAAATATCTCCAACAAATGTGGAAAATCTTGCCCAATTGTTACCAAATGAGAATAGCTGTACAAATCCCGTTGCTACACCCATCGCAAAAAACAGAGCAAATATCCTTGTCCAAAAGCGGCAAACCTCTTTCATTTCAGGATCTTTTGTTTTCATGTAGATCCCTTCGAAAATTACTAGCATAAGCCCTAGACCTATACTCATAGGTGGGAATAAATAGTGAAAGGAGATAGTCAAGGCGTACTGACAGCGCGCAAGAATTAGAGAAAGTTCATCCATGGTGTTTTGCTTACCCTGCTCATTTTTTAAATTTTCAAAAAACCCTAAAAAGGGTTAAAAAACTTTTGTTAAACTTTATAGCGATATTTAATGCTGCATTGGTTTTTGTCTAGATTTATTTTTTTTAGTTGAGTACGATGAAAGATGAAGAACAGGGTCAATCATAACTGGGGTTCCTTCTGCCGTGCTACAATTTTCGTACATAGTTAGCTCGTTTTTTGAAATCCTAATCATATCAGTTATGATGAACTATCTTTTGGCCTTTTTTTGGAATACTAGGGCATTAGATACCTTCATTGGGCTTTCAGCTTTTATTACGCTTTATGCACTTTCTAGTTGGCTCGACTTTCCAGTTTTACATCAAATTCTCATTTTACTGACAAATGTTGCTCTAATTGCAGTAATTGTTATTTTTCAACCCGAACTTAGAGTGGCCTTGTCGAAGCTCTCTTTCAAAGGTCGCCGTTACAAAGAGATTCAGGAATTTGACCAATTCTTGGACGGTTTTGCGAAATCGGTTTACAATTTCGCCGATAAAGGGATAGGAGCTCTTATAGCAATCGAGAATGAGGACAGCCTTGAGGAATTTGGCCCCAAAGGGGTGTTGATGCATGCACGCTTTTCCTCTGAGCTTCTTGAATCTATTTTTATTACTAGCACTCCGTTACATGACGGGGCAGTTCTCATGCGTGAAAAAGAGATCATAGCAGCAGCCGTAATCCTTCCTCTGACCCAAGGATCGGGACTTGCAAAATCCATGGGTACACGCCATCGTGCGGCGATAGGTTTATCTGAAGTTTCAGATTCTATTGTGATAGTTGTTTCCGAAGAGACCCATTTCGTGTCGATTGCAAGAGATGGAATTTTGACAAAAAACATCAAAATAGACCGGTTTAAAGCTATTTTAAGAAGCATTTTTGCTCCTGAAAGAAGAGAGCAACTTGTCTGGTATAAAGAAATTCTCGACTGGTTTCGGCAATGAAGCAATTTTTACATGATCTTTTTTTAGAAAATATTCCAAGAAAACTTGTAGCGATCCTTACTGCGATCATCATTTTTTTCTTTGTGAATCAATCATTGACTGTCACAAAAGTTGTCAATAACGTCTCGATTCGCCTGATCAACGTTCCTAGCCAAAAAACTGTGGAAGGACTTTTGCCAAACGGCTACCTGATCAAAAAAATTGCGTTAACTCTTAATGGAAAAAAATCGGCTCTTGAAGAACTCTCCTCTACAGATCTAGAGGTTGTGATCGATCTTACCGCTAAAAAAGAAAGTTTTACAGCAACAATCACAGAAAAAAATCTGATCTCACTCAATCCCCAGATAAAAATCGCTCGGGATATTCGTAAAGTTTCTACAAGACAGGTCTTCATCCAACTTTTGAATTTAGTTGCAGAAAAGGTCCCTGTTTATCTTCTAAAACCTTCAGGTGAAGCCCCGAAAGGGTATCAATTTGTTGACATTCATCCTCACATGGTTTTTGTGGATGTCACAGGACCGGACGATCTGATAAAAAAATTGAAAGGGCAAGGTCTTGTAAAGGTTTTAAGCTTAAGTGATATTTCTAGTGAGGACCTGGATGGAATTGCCTCTAAAACTTCCAAAAACGATGTGATCACTTACAACGTTCCTCTGGATCAATGTTACGTCTACATCCCCTCTTTGGCACCCGATAAAAAATTCTATTTTGACCCCTCGTCAGAAAAAGTCAAAATTGATTTTTTGAGAACTCAAAGTTTGTTTGTGGAGACCAAGATCCCTGTAACTTTCTTTATACCCTCTAAACACACTAAAGAAATCGACGTGACCCAAATCAGCATACAAGAGAGCCCCTCTGTTACAACCTTTATGGATGTCAAAGTCCTCTCACCAAAGATTTATGCCAAAAATGTAAGTCAGCCTTTCCTAGAAACGGTCCAATCGATGATGCAACTGATCGTTGTTCCCCCTCTCCTTTTGGGGCAGCGCCCTAGCTGGTCTATAGAGTTTATCGGCTCTAAAGAGCTTGAAGAAAAGTACGTCACAAGAATGATCCAGGAGAGTTCAGCAAGGCATAATGATCAGCCCGAGGCTATTCGGCGTGAATTATACAAAGCCCGTTTTAGAAATTATATGAATCAGATGATCCTCACTCTTGAGGATGGCACCCCTCTTGACTTTAATATCCAGTATAAAAACTACAAAATTACCCTACTATCAAAATCCGATGCCAGCTAATCGTTATTATACTCCTCAAGACATCTCGAAAGGATCGAGTATTCTTCTAGAATCTGATGAGGCCCTGCATTTGAAAACGGTAATGCGAAATCAATTAGGCGATGCCGTCGAATTGGTGAATGGGAAAGGGTTACTTGGCTATGCAACGGTTTTCGAAATATCAAAAAAAGAGGTTGTGCTTAAAATAGAACATCTTGAGCGTCACCCTGAGCCAAGAACCGTTGAGCTTGGTATAGGGTTTCTTGTCCAAGACCGTCTCGATCTACTTTTGGAGAAGGGGTGCGAATTAGGTCTTACAAAGATCTCCTTAATTAAAACCCAAAATACCTCAAAGGGAGGATTGACGGACGGACAAATCGAAAGAATGCGCCGAGTTTTGATTGCCTCTTTGAAACAGTCAGGTCGTTTCTGGCTCCCGCAAATTGATCTTGTTCCAAGCTTAGAGGATTTTTTAGACGAGAGGGCTTTCACCTATTTTGGTGATATCGACCCCACCTCTCCCCCTTTTTTTGAAGCTTTTGACCTTAACACCCCGTTCAAGCTCCTGGTTGGACCGGCGAAAGGTTTTTCCAAAGAGGAGGTCCTATTTCTAAAAGGAGAAAAAAACGTGTTTGGTGTCTATCTTAACCAGGCTACATTAAGAGCTGAAACTGCAGCAATTTTGATGGTGGGTCTTGCTACACATGCTTTTTTGCTAAAATAACCCCATTCATTGGATCTAAAGTGACAAATAGCCCCTGCTGAATTCCGTGCACATCCCCACGAGCTCTGTAGATGAAGGGGATATTGAATTTTTCCATCGCTTTAAGAAAGTTTTCTTCCTCTTCACTATTCTCCTTGTGACTAATAAAAATCACTCCGGAGGCGTATTTGAGCATCGGAACATATTGTTGATTAAAATCTATGAGCAAAACGATGTTGTTTTTTGCCGCATGAGGAGAAATAGGATCCAAAGGATAATTATGAATGACAGGGGCCTCTATCACTTTGTCGCCTTTGCCGACGCCTCTCATGAGAACATCTCCAAGATTGATCAGCTGAATTGTATTCGTTGTTCCTGGACGATTGAAAGGGATACCAAAAGAGACCACTAAAAGATCCCCAAGTTTCACCCAATTTTTTTCTAAAGCGATCTTAGAGGCTAAACTAACCCCCTCCTCCAGATTCTTAAAATTTCCTAGAACTGGATAGACACCCCATTGGATTGCAAGCCGATGGAACGTTCTATCAGAGCTTGTTAGAGCAAAAACCGGATTTGAAGGACGCAATGAACTTATGGTGCAGGCAGATTTACCCGTTGTAGAAAAAGAGAGAATTCCTTTGGTATTGGACTGCATCGAGAGGCTCACAGCAGCGTGCGAAATAGCGATATTCATATCGAGATGATTCTTGAAAGATTTTTCAAAAAAACTATGCGTGTAATCTATGTGCTCCTCGGCATCTATGATGATCCGACGCATCTGGTCTACCGTTTCTAGAGGGTATTTTCCTACAGCAGTCTCACCGGACAGCATTACTGCTGAAGCTGAGTCAAATATTGCGTTAGCTACATCACTCACCTCTGCACGTGTGGGTCTAGGATTTTCGATCATAGACTCAAGCATTTGTGTTGCCACAATAGTAAACTTATTTGCCTCCTGCGCTCGACTTAGCAGCATCTTCTGAACTGAAGGGAGCGCCTCCATCTTCATCTCAATTCCAAGATCTCCCCTCGCAACCATGATCCCGTCTGCTTGCTGTAAGATGGATTCATAATTGTCTAAAGATTTAAGCGTCTCAATTTTTGCAATGACTCCTACATCCTCAAAACCATTCTCCAATAAGAGCTGTTTGATGGCTAAAATATTGAATCTCGTTGTTACAAAAGAGACAGCGATTAAATCGATACCATTTTTGATCCCAAAAAGAATGTCTTCTCGGTCTCCATCTGTAAGATCAGGAATATCTAATTGCGCATCGGGTATATGACAATTTTTATTTTGTTTCAGAATTCTTTCGTTTTTAAATGCGATTTTGACCCCGGTTTCGTCTTTGGCTACACATTTGGCTACCAGATAACCATCATCAAAAAGCAGCTCCATACCCGGTTCAATTTTTTGGACAACATCCGAAGGACGTAGATGAAAATCCCCCTTGGGTCCGAGATGGTAGATTTTATCTTTTTCGATTTTTAATTCTTTTTGAACAAAAGGCTCCACTCGAACTTCGTAACCTTTAGTATCAAGCATGATTGCAATAGGTTCTTTGAGCTCTTCACGAACTTTTTTGATCCGCTGAATTACCTCCAGATGCTCTTCGTGCGTTCCGTGGCTAAAATTTAACCTAAATACATTCACACCCGACTTGATAAGGTTTTTTATCATGTCCTCTTGTCTTGTACTTGGCCCAATCGTGGCGATGATCTTTGTACGTGGGTACCCCATATCTTTGGTTTATCGCTAAAGTCCCCTTTTAATTGCAAAAAATATCTCTCAAGAAAACGATCAAAAAAACCTGATACCCGACTACTAGAAATGGATCACGAATCTTTTCAAAAGGCTTGACTCCCTAAAACCCCGAATTTTTCAGGAATAGTTAAGTAAAAAAATCCCCAAAGAGGGTATATTGGTTTAACCTCTACCAATTGAATAACCCCCTTTATAAAGGTCAGTACCACTCCATGGCTCACGACGAGATTCTTCTAAAAAATGTCCGTGTTCATAACCTCAAAGGGGTAGACCTTTGTCTTAAAACAAACCAGCTGATTGTATTTGCAGGAGTTTCAGGATCAGGAAAATCCTCGCTTGCCTTTGACACCATCTATATGGAGGGGCAAAGGCGGTATCTTGAGTCTTTGACTACCTTTGCAAAGCGCCATATTGGGGGGTTGAAAAAACCCGACGCTGACTTAATTCAGGGGCTTACACCCTGTATAGCGATCGAACAAAAAACTATAGGGCGTAATCCTCGATCTACTGTCGGTACTATGACCGGTATCTACGATTTTTTACGAGTTCTATACGCAAGAATCGGTCAACCCCGCTGTCCTGACTCTTTAGAGGTGCTCTCAAAACTCTCTAAAGAAAAAATTCACCAGATTATCCTTAAAGACTTTTTGGGTGAGGCGATCTACATTCTAGCTCCTGTTATCGAAAACAAAAAGGCCGAAAGTAGAGAGCTCATTCAAGGCTTTTACAAAAAAGGGTACACCCAAGCTCGACTGAACGGACGGTGGATAGAATTAGATAGCGATACCCAAATAGACCAACACCAAAATATCCAGCTGCAAATTGTTGTAGATAGGATAAAGGTGGAGACGAAAGGGGAAAAAAGGCTCATGGAGGCAATTGATAATGCCTTACGCATCGGTCAAAAGAAGTTGTCGATCATCGAAAGAGACTCTGGTAAAGAGACTTTTTTTTCCACAGAGAGCTACTCCTTTATATCAAAAAAGGGGTATCCCACACTTGAACCCTACCACTTCTCATTCAATCATCCGGAGGGTATGTGTCCTCACTGTCAGGGTCTTGGGACTATAAAAACTTTCCGATTGGAAGGGCTGGTAGATTTTGAAAAGAGTATCCCTGAGGGTGCACTTGATGCTATCACCCCATTTGATACACAAATTTGGGGAAATATCTATACAAACCTGGCACGCATTTATAAGTTTTCTCTACAGACGCCTCTCAAAGAGCTGTCTGATAAGGCCAAAAACATCCTATTTGATGGTGTCGATGAAAAATATCTCACAATGACTTTTGTTCATCCCAAGACAAAAGAGAGATCGACCCAATACATTCCCTGGAAAGGAATTAAAGAGGAGTTAAAAAAACGCTACAACGAGGCAAAAAGCGATCAATATAAAGAAAAGCTGAAAGATTTTGTCATCGATATCCCCTGCTCTATTTGTGAAGGAGCTCGTATTGAGCGCTATCCTAAAGTGACCCTCTTTCACGAGAAAATGATTCATGAGCTTTCCCGTTTGTCCCTTATTGAGCTGAAAGAGTTTTTCTTAAATTCTTTGTTGGATCCCACAGACATTCCTATCGCCCAAGAGCTGATTCGTGAAATCCAAAGAAGACTTTTTTTTCTTATAGACGTTGGCGTTGGCTATCTTTCATTGGAAAGAACCTCCTCGACTTTGAGCGGGGGAGAAGCACAGAGGGTCCGCCTGGCATCTCAGCTTGGGCAGGGATTGGTGGGTACTACCTACATTCTCGATGAACCCAGCATTGGACTTCACCCCGCAGACAATCTCAAGCTTTTAAAAACTTTGAGAAATCTGACCCAGCAGGGCAACACCGTAATAGTCGTGGAGCATGATGAGGAGACGATTCGCCATGCCGATACGATTGTAGATGTTGGGCCTTACGGTGGAGAGGCTGGTGGACGGATTGTCGGTTTTGGAAAAGTTCAAGATTTAATAAATTCAGAGGACTCGGTGACAGGTAGATACCTGAGCCGAAAATCCCAAATATCTATCCCCTTAAAAAGAAGAAAGCCCGCAGGATTTTTACAAATCAAAGGGGCCTGTCACCATAACTTAAAAAATATTGACGTCGCTTTTCCTTTGGGCGTTTTTTGTGCGGTGACCGGTGTCTCAGGTTCAGGAAAATCTTCTTTAGTGAATGACATTCTTTTCCCCGTGGTCAGCAACCATTTAATGCAATCAAGGCTAAGCTACGGCTCGTATAAGGGAATTGAAGGGCTCGAGCAGCTGGATAAAGTGATTATGATAGATCAGCAGCCGATTGGAAAAACTCCAAGATCCAATCCTGCAACTTACATCAAAGTATTCGATGCCATTCGTGATCTTTTTGCCTCCCTCCCCGAAAGTTTAGCGCTGGGTTTTAAAGCGGGAAGGTTCAGCTTCAATGTCAAAGAGGGCTCTTGTCTTACCTGTAAAGGTATGGGATTGATTCGTATAGACATGGATTTTCTAGAAGACAGCTGGGTTGAGTGTCCCCACTGTGAGGGGGAAAGATTTGATCCCAGAACTCTTTCGGTCAAATTTAAAGGGAAAAATATCTATGAGGTTTTAGAGCTGAGTGTCGATGAAGCTCTTACTCTTTTTGAGGCGATTCCCATGATCGCAAAAAAACTGAAGACTCTTCAGGAGGTGGGTCTAGGGTATATGAAAATTGGGCAGTCCTCCACTACCTTATCGGGAGGCGAGGCGCAAAGAATTAAGCTTGCAAAAGAGCTATCAAGGCCTAGTACCTCTAAAACGCTCTATTTATTGGATGAGCCCTCTACCGGTTTACACTTCGATGACATCAAAAAAATGATCAAAATTCTAGAGCGCTTGGTAGAAAAACAAAACACTGTTGTAGTGATTGAGCACAACTTAGATCTGATCAAAATAGCAGACTGGATTATCGATTTAGGGCCTAAAGGGGGAAGTGAAGGGGGCTTTATCATGGCGGAAGGGACGCCTGAATCGATAGCCCAGGTGGACTCTTTAACGGGTAAATTTGTGAAAGATGCGCTTGAGGATTCTTTGAAATTTACCACTCATGATGTGATAAGTGATGAAAAACCCATCACCCACATCGAAGTAAAAAACGCGACCCAAAACCATCTAAAAAATATCGATATCACAATCGAAAGAAACGAGATTACCGCTTTCACAGGTCCCTCAGGGTCCGGAAAATCCTCATTGGCCATACAAACAATTTTTGCTGAAGGGCAGAGACGCTACTATGAAACTTTGAATGCGTATGCCCGTCAATTTATTGAACAAAGCCCTAAACCCAAAGTGGAGTATATTCAAGGTCTATCCGCATCCATAGTGATTGAACAAAAAAGACATGCAGGAAATCCTCGCTCTACTGTAGGTACGATCACAGAAATTTTGGACTATCTCCGAATCCTTTATGCTAAAGAGGGTGTTGCAGTTTGTCCTGAGACAAAAGAGACACTGGTTCATGTCACAAAAGAGTATATCGCAAATGACCTCCTTGAAAAGCACTTAGATGAAAAATGTATTGTTTTATCCCCCATAAGTCCCAAAAAAGAGGAGAGCTACAAAGAGCTTTTTGAGCGCTACCAAAAAGAGGGATTCTTACGGGTGCGAATTCAGGGCATTTTGTATGAGCTTTCTGATGAATATCCCTCTTTAAGCGGCCTTAAGGAGAGTTGTGAGCTTGTCATTGATAGAATCCAAATCCAAAAGTCCGGCAAAAAACGTCTTCTCGATGCCATCGAAACAGCAACCCAAATCAATCCCCAATCTATCCTTTTTGAAGTCGTCAAATCGAGTGATCAAAAAGGGAAATCCACAGATCTTTTGAACTATTACCTTGCATTTTCGGCCCCCTCGACACGAAAAACCTACCCAAAAATCGAGCCAAAAACATTTTCTTTCAACGCTGATGAGGGGATGTGTACCACCTGTGAAGGCATCGGATCATTGAGCACTGTAGATATCAAAGAGGTCCCAAAACTTTTCAAATCCACTCTTAAAGATCTTTTAGATCAAGTTTTGAATTTTGAATATAACCCTATACGCTCTATTCTCAAACTTTTGACAGATTATGGGATCGATCCTAAAGAACGGCTCGACAAAATGTCTTTAAGCGACTTGGAGTTCGTCCTGGAGGGGGGGAAAATTCCCCATTCTTGTTTCAAATGGATAGGCTTACACCCCTTTTTTGAAAGGCTCTTTAGTTTTGGTAAAACCCATCAAAAAGAGGCTCTTTTACCGCTTTGTCAAAATAAACCCTGCCCTAGTTGTAAAGGAACCAGGCTTAACCCCCTTGCCTCCCATGTTCATATAAACCATGTTACCCTTCCCTCCCTTTTAAGCATGCCTATCGATGAGGCATTTTTGTTTGTTTCAAAAATTCAGGGAAAAAAAGTGCTGGAGGATGTTTTAGAACCTATAAAAGAGAAACTTAAACTCTTGATTCAAATAGGGGTAGAGTATCTCTCTCTCGACCGAACCTCTTTGACCCTTTCGGGTGGAGAAATCCAAAGAATTCATTTAGCCCGCCAACTTGGAGTCAATCTGAGTAACTGCCTTTACGTTCTAGACGAGCCTAGCATCGGTTTACACCCCCACGATCACAAAAAGCTTCTAGATGCCCTTATCCAGCTAAAAAATGAGGGAAATACGCTCCTTTTAGTTGAGCATGACCCGATGACTTTAGAAGTAGCCAAAACTATTTTCGAGTTTGGCCCCGAGGGGGGGGAAAAGGGAGGAAGAATATTGTCCCAAGGCACCCTTGAGGAATTAAAAAAAGACCCGTTAAGCATTACGGGAAAAGTTTTGAGAAAAGAACTCTTTTACAACAGACAAAAAAAACCTATCGGACAGGACACCGATTGGATAGAAATCGAAAATGCAACTAAATACTCTTTAAGGAAAGTCGATCTTAAAATTCCAAAAAACAGGATCACTGCTCTTACGGGCGTCTCTGGTTCGGGTAAATCGACTTTGATGCATGAGATCCTAGCCCCTATTTTGAAAAAGACCGTTTCCTCGAGAAAGAGATTCGATTTTTACACATTAGGGGGTTGTACCATCTCGAATATAAAAGAGTTTAAACATCTCATAGTTGTAGATCAAAATCCGATTGGCACCACCTCAAGAGCCGATATATGCTCCTATACTGAGCTTTTAGGTCACCTACGCTCATTTTATGCTGAATTGAAAGAGGCTCAAGCCTATGGCCTCATGCCTCGCCATTTCAGCCCAAATCATATACAGGGTATGTGCACTGAGTGTTTTGGTTTGGGGCATATTGAAGTGAAACTTCAGCTGTTACCCCCAGCAAAAAAAATCTGTCCTCTTTGTCAGGGTAAAAGACTTTCTCTCATCGCTTTGAAGATCAAATATCATGGTTTGAGTTTAGGGGATCTTTTTCAGATGCGTGCTGTAGATCTTTTAGAGATTTTTTCTTTTCATCCTAAAATTTTTGCAACATTACAATTACTGATCGACGTAGGAATGGGGCAACTTCAAATAGGACAAGAGGTGCAGACTTTATCACATGGCGAATCTCAGCGTTTAAGATTTGTTAGAGAGCTGATTACCCCTACAAAGGGGCCTAGCTTAATTTTTCTAGATGAACCCACAACCGGCTTGCATGATGCTGATATTTTGAAACTTTTGCCCATTTTTGATCGTCTTATCGAACGAGGTGATACGCTACTCATAATTGAACACAATCTTACTGTTTTGAAAGAGGTGGATTACCTTATTGAAATGGGCCCAAAAGCGGGCAAAGAAGGTGGCAAAATTGTCGCTTATGGTCCCTATGAGCTTTTTGTTAAAAAGCAAAAAGGGATTACAGCTCCCTATCTATTAGATCCAAAAACCTAAGGCTAAAGCCCTTTTAAATGTGAAATTATTATTTTAATCCGGTAAGACCTTTCCAGAAAGGGGCAAGTCTGCTAAACTATGTTCGAGGATTGGCTGAGCGGTACAGCTCGAACTGAGTCAGGGCGGGAACGCAGCAGCTATAAGAGCACCGACTGCGGCAGCCAATTCCTCGTTTTTCTAAAAAAGATCCCATTCCACGCTAATATTTGCGCCGTAAAACAAGAAATGGTTTTTATGGTAAATGCTTCCCGTTTGAAATCCCCTTCCCGGTTGTGAAACGGCGGATCCGATATAATTTAGCCACTCTCCTCCAAAGGCCCCCTTGATTCTCAAACTATTGAAAAGATTGATACCTAAAAAAACCTCTCCTTGAAAAAGAGTACTGGCCCAAGCAGTTGATGCCACAAATCTGTAATTTGCAGTAGCGCTCACAGGGATGCTCTGAGAAATTGTGGATACTTGTCTGTAAATGTCTCCATAAACCCCAAAAGAGCCTCTAACGCCCCAAATGAAAGGTTCTGGTGTACCAATCCATTCCCCGTAAGCTCTTAGACCGACAAGATTATTTGTGGATTTTATATTGTACTCTTTCAAAAAAGTTAAAGAACTAATCGTTTGATCTAATTTATCCTCTAAAAAGATATACGAAGGGCCTAATAGTCCCCTTACGCCAAAAAATTGATCATATAAGGGTGAGATGTTCCAAAGAAATAAAAGATCTCCCGATTCGTACCGCATTTTGTAGTCCTCGATCACCTGAGAAGCTCCTGTAAATGTGATAGGAGACACATTCGTGACGGCAAGGCTGTAGGTGGGACTGGTTCCGGTTGTCGAAATGGCATAAACACGATTCCATTGCAAAAGACCCAGATAGCGCGCCTCGATTCCATATTCATCGGTAGGCAAGACGGCTATCCTTGCAAAAAGACCCGGTACCCATTGATTGATCTTAGCTAAATCGGTAGCAATAATAACGGGGGTGGTTGTGGTGGCTACAGTTTGATAAGCTAATGTTGTTTGGGGAAGATTTTGTCGAGCCCAAGGAGTTATACCCGCTTCCAGCTCCAAAAGTTTAGCCTCTGCAAAAATACCACTACAAGCCAATAAACTAGTTATTAAAAAGCGTTTCATGCCTCATCCTCATACAAAAGACCTTTGAAAACAAAAATTTCAAAATGGTCTTGAATTTAGCCTCCAATCTAATCTTTTGAAAAGTCCTTCGCAAGCTTTTAAACAAAAAAAATCATCATAGAGTATCTTTAAGTTAACCTAAAAAAGACTTTTTCTAGCAATACCCCGATTTTTTTATCTGAAAAAAAGTGAAAATGTTAACAATTTCTTAAAAAATTGTTGATTAGAAATCAAGCAACCCTTTTAAAATACCTCAAAAAAGGGTTCTATGCTTTCATCTGTAAAAGGATTTATAAGTCGCTCTACGAATCATGTCATGACGGGATTGAGTGGTCACTTAATGAGCCGTGTTGCAGGCCCGGTTCCAAGGGGATTAGATGAAATTTTATCCTTATGTCATCACTCAAGAACACCAGAAGAGATCAGCTCCCTTGCTGGTAGAATCGAAATTTTATCAAAAGAACCTCAAAACCTTGCTATTAGAAAAACTTTAGAGAGCTGGTACACTCAAATTCAAGCAGCATCAGCCGATACCATTCCACAATTGCTCCAGAAAATCCAAACCGAAGCAGAGCAAGTCATTTTGTACCAGACCCCGATGATAGGGCATATCTCGACTCAATTAGGCCAAATTATCAATCAAGCCCTTAAAACAGCTCCGGTCCATATAATCGAAGCAAAACGGCAAATCTACTATAAAAATCACAGTCTCCCTTTTGACAAAGAAGCACTCAAATATCATCTGACCGCATGTATGGAAAAAGAGAGTTGGAGTGAGCCCCAAATGGAAAGATTGCAGGCTGCTATCCGCTGTTTATCGACAGAAGAGGGGCTACTGGACTGGCAGAACTTACACTCTCTCATTTTGGAAAAAGAGTTAGAACTTAGCGGCTCTTTGGTACAAAGTTCAGATAATGTCCGTATCAAAACCCAACAGCTTTTATCCGATTGTCTTACAACTGTAGGTTCCGGGCTTTTCAAACAAGCCGATCCCGCACGTACAAAGCTAGAAAAATGCATGTCTTTATTGCGTCATCTTTTAGAATCCTCTAAACTTGAGCTTCCTCAACCTATTCTTTTTGAAAATTTAGAACACCTTGTGATTTTTTTAGACGATATTTTCAAGGATGACGTCAATTTTCAGAGGGCTTTAGAGGAATTTCAAGAACTTTTAGTTGAAAAAAACTCTTTTGAAATCGCCCCAGAACAATATTACCAACGAATCTATCTAACCTTAAAAAAATTCCTCCCCTATTTTGAACCCTCTGGTGTGGCCGTTCAACTCTATGAAACTACGACCGCTCTTTTTTTAAGAAACGCCCAAAGTTCCCGAAAAGGGATGAACCCTCTTTTAATTCCATATAATTTTTCCCAATCCAATCTTAATGAACTCCAGAGTTCCCCACGAGGAGTGACCCCCAAGCTTTTAAGGGGACGACTCTCTATCGAATTTGAACCTCAAGATCCCCCCGAGGCTGTTCTTACAGCTCCCCTGCCAAACCTTACCGACGAAATCCAATCTTTTTTATGCGAAAATAAAACATCGATCTTTCTCAATTTTGTGGGAAAAATGGGTATTATTGCCGAAAATTTTTCCATCAAAGATAAAAGTTTTGAGACTACTATGAAGGAGGTATCTCAAAATTTTGTTGAAGGGAGTTTGAGAATCCTCCCACCCCTTAAAGAGGCTCTAGCGAAAAGGTTTGATACAGTTTATGAGGCTTTATCTCTTAGAATTTGCACAAAATGGGTTCCAACAATCCTAGAAGCTTTAAGAGGTATAGATAATCTCGAAAAAGATACCGTAAACCCTGTCCCCCTCAAAAGGATTGTAAAAACGTTAAATCAGCTCTCCAAAGATTTAGAAAGCTACAGTCTTTCGAAATCGGTTCTTATGAGAGAGGATTATCTTAAATCAAAAAGATTTGAAACTCGTATAAGTCTGAAGCAATCCTTTAAAGAGGGTTGGCGTATCGGGAAAATCCTAACCGATCTAGTTTTAGATGATATCAAACTTGAAAATTTTGTATCGATTGGTTTCCAGAAAAAACCCACCAACCCTGTTTTGAGTTTGATTTCCGACTTTATAGATATGGGACTAGTGATCACAAACTGGATTCTAAGAAAAATTTTCTGGGTCGTTCTTAGAGTCAGTTTATCGGTGGTTCCCTACTATATGATTACCGAAAAAATTCTGGACCATATCTTTACCACACAAAGATTACAAAAAATGTATAGATCTCTTTTGGATACAGTTCTAGAGGACTTTCGACAAGGGGAAAAAGGGTTATTGAATCTGGAGTTAGGAGGAAGAGTAGACTCTAAAATTTCCAAGGAACTACTGAAGAGTATGTTGGATATCATCCCTAAAAATGAAGGGAACGATCTTAGCGGTCTTAAAGAAAACCTATTCATGCTTTTGCCCTCTTTTGCCAGGGGCATTTTTTACGATAAAGCCACTGCTGGGGTGAGTATGATTTGGGAAAATATGGTTCACCCAGAAACTATTAAGAAAATTGAAACAGGATGCGTAGCCCTTTTAAGAAGGATCAGCTCCACCTCACCCACCTGGTGTCGTGATCTCCCCCAACCATTATCCCTCCCCATACAAGATATTGAACATGCATTAAGCTCCTACGTTACGAAAGAGGTCCTCACTTACAACCCAAAAGATCACATAGACCAAAGATTCCAATACATTACCGGGCAAATCCTTGCCCTGCCAGAATTTGATCAAAACCATGCCTACTTCCAACATATGTTCAAAAAGCTTTTAAAAGAGGTTATGGATTCCTGCCAACAAAAAAACCCTACAGTTTTTGGCAGCAATTATCATCGTATATTGGGTCATATGCATGAAATACACCTCTTATTGGAAACTATGCAGAATCCAACGGAGAAAATTAGAGAATTTCAACAAGATGTATCCTTTTTAAGACCAGAATATCCGCCAGAATTTGAAAGGATGAATTTTGGTGATGAGGCGATTGCTTTTGGGATTAATTTGGGATTTATGCAGGTTCGCGAATGGCTTACTGATAAAGAATTTATAAAAAGAATTGTTTTAGATCAGCTGTTACCGACCTAAAAAGGGTATACATCTGCCCCGATCTCTCAAAGCAGACGTACAACTTTTAAAAAACAAGAAACTATCTATTTTTTCCGTTTTTTGAGCATTTGTCACATTTGTCGCAATTTTGTGACCTATTGTTTTTCTTATTCATTTGACCATTACCACAAGATACTAGACCTGCAGACACTAAAGCGAAAGTCGCTAGGGTTAAAAACTTCTTCATACATACCTCTCTATATCTTTTATTTAAAAAATTTTAGTATATTCTGACAAGAAAATTTAAAAATATTTTTTAAACTGTTGAGCAAGAGGGGTTAGAAAGAAAAAAAAGAGGGGCGTGTGCTTAGGTTTATGCGAATTAAACAGAATCGGGCCCCAAGTTTATGTTTTTGGCCTAATCTAAGTCTTGGAAAAACTGATCAAATCCTCTAGGAGTTGGGGACTCTATCGTCATTTTTTGATGGGTAAAAGGATGCTCAAATTCTAAGGTTTTACTATGAAGGTACATACGAGGATATTTAGACTCTTTTTTTCCATATAACAGATCCCCAACAACAGGATAGCCGACAGCTTGAAGGTGGACGCGGATCTGATGGGTTCTGCCTGTGATGGGTTTGCATTCAAGCAGAGTATAATTTTTCCCTATATAAAGCGGTTTTACAATGGTTACGGCTTTTAACCCCCCTTTAACAATTCCAAACTGCTCAAAGCCCCCCACCCGTCCCATTCGTGCTATCGGCAAGTCGATAGTAACTGGGTTATGGTATTTCCCATGGACTATAGCCAAATAGCCTTTCTCTATTCGCCTCTCTTTAAAAAGTGCCTCAAAAGCTCCCTGCGACTCTAGGGTTTTTGCTCTCATCAAAAGACCCGAAGTCTCTTTGTCCAATCGATGCACAAGCCCTTTGAACCGCTTTGGGTCACTCAAAACTCCTGGGGGTTTATTGAAAATTTCTATAAACGAATCCTCAAAAACCGTAAAGATTTTCTCCATCTTATCGGGCTGACTTTCTAAAGGTAGACGTAATTCCACACGATCTTTCGGAGAACAAACTGTCGTTGCTATTCGATGCATTTTCCCATTCAAAAATGCAAAACCTTGGTCAATGGCCGACCGAATTTTAGTTTTTGTCATCTTTTCGTGATGGATCTTAAAAAGAAGGTCTACAAACTTTTCCACTCGGACACAAAATCTAAGAAAAGTTTCAATCCATAGGATGTGCCTTGAGATTTATCCATAGCGGTGCCCGCAATATCAAGATGGGCAAAAGGGATGTCTTTCAAGAGATGTTGATAAATAAATATAGCGCCTTGCGTAGCAGAGGCCTCACGCTTTCCGGCGTTTTTCATATCCGCTACCTCTGATTTCAAAAGATCCATAAAAGAATCCTTGTCAAAAGGCAACGTCCATAGAGGCTCTTGAGCTTTCTCAGAAGACTCCAAAAGCGCCATCCTGAGCCTAGGATTATCAGAAAAAAGCCCAGCTATTTTTTTTCCAAGAGCTATGATCACAGCACCTGTGAGAGTTGCAGCAGTAATAATACAGCTGAGTTTTTTATTTTCTGCAATCCAGGCAACCGAATCGGCCAAAATCAGGCGACCCTCAGCATCCGTATTGGTTATCTCTACACTTTTTTTAGATTTACCCACGATTATGTCGGATAATCTAATCGAATTACTACTAATAGAGTTATCTGCTATCGGAAGTGCAAAATAGACGTTTTTTCTCACCTTCAGTGTTGCCAAAAGGTAGGCCAAATGCAAGTATAAAACGGCACCGGCACAATCTCCATGCATCTCGATCATTGAGTCGCTAGGCTTCAAGCTGTAACCACCCGTATCGAAAACCATTCCCTTTCCAACAAGACCGATAAAGGGCTCTTTATCATCACCACCGCGATACTCTATCAAAATCAATTTAGGAGGATCTGTAGATTCCGATCCTTTACCGACTCCGTAGTGCAGGTTCAACCCCTCTTTTTGCAACCACTTGTGGTCATGTACCTCTAGATGGATACCATTAAGCCCATGTAAGAGCTCTTTTGCGTAATCTACAAAATAGGCAACGTTTCGATCTTTGTAGGGAGTGCTTAAAAGCTCTTTCATCATAAACTGTGTATCTAAAACAGTTTTGATTGCATGGATATTGGCAGGGATTTGATCCAAATATACCCTCTTCAAAAAGACCCCTTTTTTCGAAAGGTAGCGATCGAAGCGGTAGTTTCCCTCAAAAAGGGCGTAAATCTGCTCCTCGATCTGATCATTTAGGGCGGGCAAATAGACATCTTCTATTTTTTTGTCGCGTAAAAATGCCCCTAGTTTTTTATGTGCATCTCTCAAGGCCTCGGGTGTCATCGACGATTTAAGACCTACTTCTACGACATTTTCATGCATGTAGATCTCTATGGCCTCTTTGGTAGAGTAATGAATTCTCGTAGGGTGACCTTCACCTTTTTTTAAAAATTCTACGTTGAGATGCACAGGTTTATTCATAGGGATTTCCTATTCTTTAGAAAGGGATTTCATCATCTTGGAAGGCAGGGTGTTGGCTTCCCTGCATCACCGGCTCAAAATCAAAATCGTTAGATTCAAATCCCGATCCGTTTGGACTCGATCCCTTATTGCCCGAGTTCGCCGATGAGGAGCTATCTGATTTGCCGAACGGACTAAAAGAGATGTTTGAAACTGTAATTTCCAAAGAGGTCTGTGGTTTGTTCTCACGATCCATATAGATCTGTGGTTTATGTAGTTCGCCTTGAATCATCAAAGCTGTACCTTTTTTCATGTAGGGGAGCATTTTATCATACTGTTCACCCCAAACAGTGATACGGTACCAAATCGTCTCATCTTTGCCACCTTTTTTAGAGCTACAAGCGAAACGAAAGTTTGTCACCTTTTGTCCGGAAGGAGTGAATCTGGTTTCCGGATCCGAACCTAAACGGCCGGCTAATAAGACGAAATTCATCTGGTAATTCCTGTAAAATTTACATCTCTACTCTAGCATTATGAATGCAATCTTTGCACTAAAAATAGAATGTGTGTCGTCAGTTTAGTGCGCCAAAGCCAATCCTTAAAAAATTTCCTGTTTTTCCCTCTTGAATATCGCCACGATTCGTTCAAAAAACCATAAATGGACTTAAATGAGAAAATAGAATAAAAAAGTTTTTATGTATGCGCTAAAATCTTTAGATCAGCCCTCCAGCCTAGCACCCTCTGATGAGGGTTCCATCGATATTATTGTCACAAAAAAACTTCTGGAGACCGTGCAGCAAAAAGAGGTAAAAAAATGGAACCATAAAATTGAATCTATGGTTTTTAAAAAGCTTCTTCCCGACCTTGTGGAAAAATTCTCCTCTCTCCAATCTACAGAAGGGTACATCAAAAATAGCGTTGAACGGGCGATCAAGCACGTTAAAGTACTCTATAAAGATAAAAGCGCCCTAGAGACAAATGGACAAATCAATGTCCCTTTGATGATCCAAAACTGTATAGAGACTCATAAAAACCAATCTACTTTTGACGTATATCATCAAGCATTATTGGACGCAAAAACACTATGCGGACTCTTTCCAAATATGGAGGATCAAAAAGCTCAAGAGCGTGTGGCTAAAGCTATTTTTTCTATCGGTCAACACGTTTGTACATCCAAAGGGCCTAAAACCCCCTTTGAGAAAATGGAGACACTGGATTACTTGATTCTCGAGCAGCAGTTTGACCTTCTTTCCAATTACCAAATAACCTCTTATGAAAATTTAAAGCAAAATGTCTATTTGCGCCTCAAATCTACAGAAGCAATTGCGAAAATGGACCACTTACCCGTGCTCATCGCTTCAGTGCATGCCCATCATCTAGCTTACTCGATGGACTTCGAAAAAAAATGGGGTAAAAAAAACGTAGAATCATTAAAAAAATTTGTTTCAAAACAAATTGAAATGCATAAAACGATGCACCCGATTGAATTGGTCAATAGGATACTCTTTCTTTACCATGTCAGCGGTCAAAAAGAGAAAAAAAAAGAGATTGTTGACGCAGCTCGAGACTATCTTACCTCTTTATCTACCGATTTATATTCCCCCTCGCTACATCGACTAGGGCATGAGGTTTATCTTTTTATCAATAATGAGATCAGAAAAATTAAAACAATGCGCCCTTTGACAACTCTTAAAGAGATTCTTTTGGAGGTGCAACAAATGTTTTCTTTCGTAGATGATGTCGTGGGTATACCCGCTCAACAAAAAGATCTTTTAGAGATATTTGCTTTTTCTCATTTCTATGAGCATCATCCTTTGATGGAACAACTCCAAAATGAGCACAAAGAGATCCTTTCAAGGCATTTAGCTAAAACCGCCGTAGAGAAAGGAGCTAAAGAGTTCAGACAGACCGTTCATACGACCTACGACAGAATTGTGAGGTATAAAAACCTCCAAATTCCCACTAGTCAAGAGGACAATTTCTTTAGAGAAGAGACTCTCATAGACAAAATTTCCCATTTTGCCTCTCAGAACGAACTTGTTCTCGATTTGTGGAAAGCATCTCTAGATCATCCCCTCTTTAAGCTAGTGAAAAGGAGCGTTGCAAAAGAGGAGATCACAACCTTATCAAGAGATGAAAGAGATCTCATTATTGAAAAGTTTCTTATCTCAAACCCGCTTTTACGAAAGTACGCCCCCTATTACCATGAAGAGGTGGTGTTCTTTAATAAAATTCTTTGGTATACCTCAAGTAAAAAAGGACAAAAAACCTCTTTTGAGCGTTTTTACCAGTGGCACTATGAGCAACTCAAAGCCAAGAATCCCGCTATAAAAGGTCGAGAATTGATAAAAAAAATGGAAGAGCTTACCACAAAAACGCTCCCCTTGATGCCTTCGTATCGCTTGCAAGTAGCTGCAATCTAAAGCACTTTAATTTTATGAAATCCTTTGAGAAAAGGGCTCTTTGATTTTATTGTTCAGCGCAAAAAATAGACTAAAAGCAAACATTACGATCAACGGGATCGATAAAAGCTGACCCATATTCAGTGTGAAACCTAAAGTATAAATACTCTGATCCTCTTTGAGAAATTCCACAAAAAATCTCCCTATAGACATCAATAAACCCAACACAGACGCAACAACCGCGGTTTTTGAGCGATTCTTTAATAGGGCAAATCCAATTAGAGCAAGAGAAAAATAAAAAAGAGATTCATAAATCTGCACAGGGTGTCTGGGATAGAGTCCATAGGACGAAAAAGCTTGTGGGGTTTGAAACACCATACCCCATGGCAGGTCTGTTTTTAAACCAAGAATCTCCTGATTCATAAAATTTCCCAAACGTATGAATCCACCAAGGATCATACCACAAGGGAAAATTCTATCTAAAAGCTTAAAAAAAGGGAGCCGATAAACAAAAACAAAAAGATAGCAGGTCAAAAATGAGCAGATAATCCCCCCATGGCTTGCAAGCCCCCCCTCCCAAAATCTAAAAGGGCGTAAAGGATCTTCCAATAGCCAATTTAAAGACTCATAAAAAAATAAATGAAACAGTCTTGCTCCTAAAACAATACCCACTATCAGGAAATTCGTGATCTTTGTGGCGATCTCTTCTCCACTAAATGGAGAAAAAGGGCGCCAGTCACAAGCAAATTTTAGAGCTCTTAACCCTAAACCAAAACCTAGCGCAAACAATATGCCATACCAGGCGATCGGATAATCGATAAAAGGGATGGTAAATGCGACTCTTGGGGGGTCAACAAAAATATGGAGGATCATTTTGTATCCAAAGCCCGGCTCCCCTCAACAAAACGTCGGGATCTAAAGACTGCTCCACGAATTAGGGCGAAACCTATAGCGACCTGCAAAAGACCTCTAGCCTCGGCGGGCATAGAAAGCTGAGCTAAAATCACGCCAAATCCCATCATAAGTGCAATTAAAAGAAAGTCTTTAGGTAAAGGATCTCTTAGAGCACTTCTCATTAAAATATTTCTAGCTTTGAGCTCTCCAAGCAAATACCCCACGATTAACAATGAAATGTGTAGCGCGCGATTTTCAGAGATTGCCCCAAGATTACCAGCCCCTTTTGTAAAGAGAATTAGCCCTCCGGAAAACCATAAAATCATCAGAATAATTTTTTGAATGCGTATTGAGATCATAGTGTAAGCTTAGCGCAAAAACCGATATTTTGCGACAAAAAAACTCTTCACTTATTTGGACCTCTTGCTTTATATTTGAAGACTTATGAATGTAGCCTTAGCCTTTACACGTATTTTTTTTACAATCCTAAGTATTTTTTTTATCACACTCTATTCCATCCAGTCAAACCAAGGGGATCTAATAGGTCGAGTGATTTTTGGCATGCTTGGAGGTTTTAGCTTCAGCCTTCTTTTAATTGGGTTTGACACTTTTTTTCGAAAATTTAATTTACGCTCATTCAATATAGCGGTTGTTGGTCTTTTTCTTGGCTATCTCATGGGTGAGGCTTTGAATTTGATTCTAAAAGCGATCCTGAGCATCAGTGCCCTCTCTTTTTCTTTGAACATTACAAGTATCGAAATCATTTCGATTTGCTTATTTCTTTTTGGCACCTACCTCGGTACAATCATGACCCTTCGCTGGTCCGATGAACTCTATGTGAGTATCCCGTTTATCAAATTTAGCCAAATGAATCAGCGTAGACGAGATATCATGATCGATATAGCGACTTTGATGGATCCACGATTCAACGATTTTTGTACTACCCGTCTTTTAGACCAATCTATTTTAGTTCCCCGTTTTATCGTTAAAGAGCTTTACGCTTTAATTGAGGTTTCAGATGACAACTCTAAAATTAAAGCTCGTAAAGCGATTGAAACTTTGAAAAGGCTCGAAACCTTACCCGGATTCGGCTTACGCTATAGTGAGACCGATTTTCCTGAAATTAAAGAAATCGCTCAAAAAATGGTCCGTTTAAGTCGACTTGTGGACGCTAACATTTTAACGGCCGAATCAAAACAGTATCAATTGAGCGGTTCTGAAGGGGTGGAGATCATCAATATCAATACTCTTGCCGCTGCCTTAAAACCTCTTATGCAAACTGGGGAGTTTATTCACATCAAAGTGCAACGTCAGGGCAAAGAGCCGCAACAAGGGATCGGCTATCTTGAAGACGGTACCATGGTTGTGATCAATAACGCAGGCGATGCCATCGGACAAACTATCCGAGCGGCCATTCTTTCCTCCAAATCAAGCCCATCGGGTAGGATCATTTTCTGCAATGCCGTGGACAAATCGGGTCAACAGATCGGTTTTTCTTATGACGAATATCATGATGAGGACGCTTGAAGGGGCTTGGAACCGATATTATAGAGATTGCCCGTATTGAGCAGTCTATAGAGGAATTTGGGGAGCACTTTCTCAGGCGCCACTTCACCCCAAAAGAAATTGCTTATTGCCAGTCTTTTAGCCGGCCTGCCGAGCGTTTTGCCGGCCGTTTCAGCGCCAAGGAGGCAATAGTCAAAGCTTTAGGCACAGGCTTTACAAAATTGGGCTTTCTCGACATTGAAATCGAAAATGACCAACTTGGAGCCCCCAAAGTTCAAGTGAGTTCTCTACCAAAAGAGACGTTCTACCTCTCCATATCCCACTGCCGGCTTTTTGCAACCGCAACAGCCATTTGGGTTTAAGTACGTTACCCGTTAAGGCTGTTTTGTATAAAAAAAATTTATAATTTTTCCATCTTTATGTTAAAATATTCCCTTGCTCCTTGGAGACGTACCTCTTAAGTGGTGGGTATTTTTTTAGCTCTTTGCTAACTGGCTGGGGCTTAATGGCAGCAAAAAAAAGAAGGTTTTATGATTACCCCAAGCAATATTCAAGGGCAGATCCAATCAGATCTTTTTCTTTTGCCGGATGCCCCTTTTCTTAAGGATTCTAACTATTTAAAAGATATTTCCGAAAAAATTGTGGAGTACGCATCCAAATACCCCCGACTCGACTCGATCAAAAAAGAGTTTAAAAAGAAGCTGGATACCACCAATTTATTCTATCTCCCCAACTCTGAGGGTTCTAAAAATCCAGGGGCGATACTTTTAGAACTTGGTATCATTATGAATCGGTCAGAAAAAGTTTATTCTCTATGGATAAAAGTGCCAAGAGACTTTAGTGATGGCAAACCTTTCAAGTACCGTTTATCCATCTTAGATAGGGCAAACAACGCCGAGTCGGTAAAAAGATTTCAGTCTATTTACACCAAGGAAGAGGCTCTAAGAAATACACTGAAATTAGAAAAAAATTGCCTTATGACAAAGATGTACCCTACACAGAAATTTCATGAAGAGGCGGTTATTTTGAGTAGGTACTACCCGACTTTGGATGTTTTCTTAAGGCTTCACCCTGATTTTCCAAACTCTATTGATACTATTACCAAAGATCTAACTTTGAAGCTACATATACTCCACTCAAGTGGCCATGCACACGGAAATATTCATCCTATGAGTCTTTATATTACTGAAGACCACACAAAAAAAAGAGTTTGCCTACTTGGGAATCTGAAGAACTTGCGGCAAGCGTCTGATACGAGCTTTTTCTATACTCCCATCCCTTTTCTATCTTTTTCCTCCATTGTTGCCATGGGTAGGCCTAAACCCGTTTTTGACCCCATCCGGCAAGACATTTGGGCTCTTGGTTGCACTCTTTTTTCGATTTTTTCGAACCAAAAACTCTTCATGGATGAACTATTGAAGGCTTTCGGTGCTTCTTCAAAAAAATGCGGACCTTCCAAAAAATATATAGAACTCATAAACGATCTTTATCCAACAAAAAACCATTTGCTAAAAGACCGGATTGCCTCCGTCATTTCAAACTGTATTGCGCCCCCTTTTCAAATTCTATTTTTTGATATCTTTGATTTGGATTCAAAAAAACCTATCAAAGCTCTAGATATTTTTGAGGCTCTTTGCTTTATAGACAAAAGTCAATTTATAGAGGCTGTTAGAAGACCGGAAGCGGTAAGTCCAGCTGAATAAAAAACCCTTGCCGATCTTGGGGAAATGCTCTCGCAAAAAGACGGCCAAAATATCCCACTGAAAGAAATCCCTCTTCAGCAAATGAATATCCCAAAAAAAGCTCTAAATCTATAGCACGATAAGCAGTCATTGCGTATCCGCGAAATGCATTCACATTGATACCAGTTAGGTTTCCGAAACCAAAAGTTCCTAAAATCGACAAATCAAAACTTAAGCGGTTATAGCTGAGTCTTCCCCCCACTGCAGGGTCTAGCCATGGATAACCTCTGTTGGCGATACCAAAATCTGCTGCAAGGTAGGGAGTGAAACAAAGGTTCGATCGGTCAAAAACAAAATTTTTAAAAATTTCTCCAAATAAAGAAAAATTAGCCACATCGTTGTAAGGTGTGATTGGATCTCGAAGCCTGTTCGTGGGGACAAATTGCACCAAAAGCCCCCCGTCAAAACTCAAAAAGTCCCCGCTCAGATCATCAAGAAAAGCTTTTTTAAGATAGAATCCCCCACTTTCCAAATTGAAGGGGAGTTTTACTGTTTGGTTGAATTCAAATAAAGTGCCAAATTCTAAGTAACTCATCGTAGACATCCAGCTACTCAATGTGAGCTTATTTTCATTTGTGCGATAATTTACAGGATTCACTGCACCCTGGATTCTTGGGATATTTGCAAAACTGTATGTCGCATCCAAGTGAATAAGATAGGGCATATTGGGTTCTAAATCGCCCAATGCTCCCGTAAGCTGTACGGGCAGAAGAATAAAAAGCCCAAGAACCTTAAGCTTTATTTTTTTTAAATACATAAAAAAACTCAAACCGAATGAGATGCTGCTTTTAAGTTCCCTAAATATTTTTCCGCCTCTAAAGCTGCCATACAACCGGAACCTGCCGCTGTAACCGCTTGTCTATAACGAAAATCCTGAACATCTCCTGCAGCAAAAAGACCCTCAATAGAGGTCTTTGTGCTGTCGGGTTGCGTCTTCAAGTATCCGTTAGAATGCTTTTCGACACCCATTTGGTCTACAAGCTCAGTTAGAGGGGTGTGGCCTATTGCAAAAAATAACCCCCTCACCTCTTTGGTGATTATGTCCCCATTTTGTTTTATTTTGATCGCCTCTAAAAAATCTTTACCTAAAGCCTCTATAACCTCAGCGTTGTAAATAATCTCTATTTTCGGATCATTTTTCACTCTTTCTGCCATGATTTTAGAAGCACGTAGGCTGTCTCTTCTATGGATCAGATAAACTTTTTTTGCGTAATGGGTCAAAAAGTGGGCCTCTTCACACGCCGAATCACCACCACCGATCACCGCTAAATCCTGATTGCGAAAAAACGGTAGAGGTCCATCACAAACCGCGCAAGCTGAAATCCCCTTGTTCCAGAGCTCATTGTCACCGGCCCCCGGAATTGGGAGGCGGTTGGCTTGAGCACCAGTTGCCAAAATCACACTTCTTGCCTGAATTACGCCCCTCTCATGAGCCGCTTTGAAGTGAACGGGGCTTTGTTTATCGTACTCTAAGCGATCGATATCTATGGCTAGAACCTGTGTTCCAAAACGTTGGGCTTGTACCTCCATTTTATGCATCAGCTCGTGCCCTAAAATCCCATCCGGGAATCCAGGAAAATTCTCTACGTCCGTTGTCGTCATTAATTGCCCGCCCTTCATAAATCGCAAAGAACCGGCCGCAACTACCGTCGATAGCCTCGCCCTTGATGTGTAGATTGCCGCTGTCCATGCGGCGGGGCCGGAGCCAATAATAAGAACATCGCATTCCATGAAGAAAAACCAAACTATTTCTTTAAAAAAGTAATAATAACCTTAAGAGAAAAAAAAATCGACGAAATTCAAAAAACTGGGGTAGAATAGACCTCTTTCAAGACCCTAGAGTGGGGTTTTAAAAAGATCGCACTCGGGCGCTAGCCAAATTTTTACATGGAGGCACTTAAGGATTGAGAAGCATTACCCTTGACCGCGTGTCTATGACAAAACGTGGTAGTAAAATTTTGAATGAGGTCTCCTTAAAACTCCCCTCCTCTAAGTTTGTTGCTCTGCTAGGGCCTAGCGGATGCGGAAAAACCACTCTTTTAAGAGCGATTGCCGGCTTTGAGACGATCGATAGCGGACGTATTTTTTTAGGGGAAAACGATATCTCCCATCTCCCCGTTCACCAAAGATCGATGAACTATGTCTTTCAAGATTATGCCCTCTTTCCTCACCTCACAGTCGAACAAAATATCGCCTACAGCCTGAAAATCCAACGTAGACCGAAAATGGAGATTGAGCAGCGCGTCAAAAAATTATTAAAATCTTTTGACATTGAGCCGCTTTATCACCGTTATCCTGAAGAGTTGTCTGGGGGACAACAACAAAGGGTTGCAATCGCAAGAGCTATCATCGCTGAGCCCCATGTGCTTTTATTAGATGAACCCTTAGCCGCTTTAGATTTTAAGCTTAGCGAAAGGATGCTCATTGAATTAATCGATTTACAAGATTTACTGCAGATGACCTTCCTTTATGTAACGCATGACCAACTCGAGGCTTTGACTGTGGCGGATCTTGTAATTGTAATGGGAGCGGGCGGAACTATAGAGCAAATTGGAACACCCAAAGAGGTCTACGAATTTCCCAAAAATGCTTTTGTCGCAAACTTTGTCGGTTCTACCAACCTTTTTGAGGGAACTATCGAGGAAATTTTTGATAAAGAGGTTGTTTTAAAAAGCACCAGCAATGAGCTCATGAATATCTCTGTAGCCGATAAACCTGTTTGGTTACAAAAAAACAATACCGCTGTTGCCTCGATTCGCCCTGAAAAAATAGACATTTCCAAGAAGCCTTTAGCCAATTTTTCCAACAATTTCAAGGGGATCGTTACCTCGATTGTCTATGAAGGGATGTCGACGAAGTACTATGTAAGACTCGATACGGGGCGCAAAATCATCGTTTTCGAACAAAACGAGCACCACTTCATTCGTGACGAAATCAACTACGATGATGAAGTCTATATTTCTTGGCAAAAAGAGAATGTTGTCTTGATGGAGCGCTAAAATGGAAACAATTTTGCTCCCCGAAAACACTTCTGCCTACAATAGGCCCAAAAATTTCAAACGGCATCTGAAAAAAGAGGCCCCTTTTGGAGTTGGCTCAGGTGCTTTGGTGTGGCAGTTTCTTTTTTTCTATGCTCCGCTTGTCTTGATGCTCATATCGAGCTTTTCCCGTTTTCATATAGACGGCACTTTTGAAAGTTTTACATTCGCCCATTTTAAACAAATTTTGAAAATCGACTATTTTTTAGTCATCTTTGAATCGCTTAAATTGGGTTTTACGACTGCTTGTAGTACTCTTCTTTTAGGGTTTCCTTTAGCTTATACAATCGCTCTCAAAGGGGGAAGATTTAAAAGCTTTTTATTATTTCTGGTGATTATCCCGTTTTGGACTAATTTTCTTTTGCATATTTACGCCTGGTTTTTCGTTTTGGAAAAAGGGGGCTTTTTGAATCAGGTTCTTTTGTGGACAAATTTAATTCAAGAACCGATTCACTTTCTCAACACCAGCTTTGCAGTGCATCTGATGATGGTTTACTACTATCTTCCCTTCATGACTTTGCCGATTTACTCCTCATTGGAGAAATTTGACCCTACCCTCATAGAGGCCTCCATGGATTTGGGTGCTACTAAATTTCAAACCTTTCGTCGTGTAGTTTTACCCGTTTTGATGCCCGCTATCCGCACAGGTTTCTTTTTAGTGTTTATCCCTGCATTTGGGGAATTTGTGATTCCAGAATTGATGGGTGGAGATAAATTCATGTACGTAGGATCGGTCGTATCCCAATTTATCATGGGCGAAAAAACGGCCCCCATCGGTATCGCATTTACAGTTTTATCAGGGGGCATCCTATTGGCGGCTTCATTTTTGCTCTACAAAGGGACTTTTGCCCTGAACCGCTGGTTAACAGGAGGTCATCGATGATTCCTCTATTTGTTTTTGCAATCTATCTTTTCTTGTACGTACCCATCATTGTTTTGGTGCTCTTTTCTTTTAATTCGAAAAGCTTCCCCTCTCCATGGGATGGGTTTACTCTGCATTGGTATAAAGAGTTGTTTCAATCCAAAGATCTCTGGGCCTCATTTACCACTTCGCTTACGGTTTCGATATTATCGACTCTACTTAGCCTTTTCATGGGAGTTTGCTTTATTTACTACATCAGCCGTAGACAAAAGGGGGAAAGCCTTGTCCCTTTATTTTACAGCAACCTGATTGTCCCTGAGCTAGTACTTGCTATAGGACTTGTAAGTTATTTCAGTCTTTTCCAGGTGCCATTAGGATTTCAGACTCTTTTAATAGCCCATACGGTTTTAGGACTAGGATTTGCCATACCCATTCTTTTTGTCAGGTATAAAGAGCTTCCTCCAAGCTTGATGGAGGCCTCCTTGATTCTTGGGGCAGGTCCCACTAAAACCTTTTTTAAAATCACTCTCCCTCTTTTGAAACCGGCTCTTTTGGCCTCGGGGTTATTGATTTTTGTCATCTCTTTTGATGACTTCTTGTTCTCCTACTTTTGCGCCGGAACCTCTGTTGAGACTCTCTCTTTATATCTCATTTCTTCCATCCGTTTTGGTATATCTCCGGTAGTGAACGCTCTCTCGACCATTCTTTTATTTCTTACCATTCCGTTAGCCCTATTATTTTTCTCTTCTAAAAAAGGGACGGAGGTTTTCTAATGGTTCGAGTATTTTACGCATTTCTATGGGTTTTAGCTATCTACTTTGCGATCTTTGTGGGGCATTATAGCCCCTCATGGTTCCAAACACCGGTGAAATCCATCGATTTTTTTTGCTGGGGTGATACTATAGAACCTGAGCTTCTAGAGGAGTTTGAGCAAACCTACAAGATCCATGTCAACATCCACCCGTTTAGCTCGAATGAGGAGATGATCGTAAAGCTAAAGGCGGTTCAAGGGAAGGGTTACGATCTCATTTGTGCATCAGATTATGCCATCCGTATCCTCAAAGAAGAAAACTTGATTGCTCCTATTGACCATGGTCAAATCCCTAATATAGCCTCTATTGATCCCTACCTGCTGCACCAGAATTTCGACCCTCAAAATGAGGTTTCATTACCTGTAGAGTGGGAGCCTTATGTGATCGTCTCTAATGAACCTACCCAGTTAGGAATCGCCGATCTTTTTCAAGATCAGGGTAAAAAGCGTATTGTGATGACACCCGATCCCGTCGAGGCGATCATGTACGCGGCCTACACCCTTTTCGGAAAAACAGATCAATTAAGCGATGTTCAGCTCAAAGAGGTGGCCCGCCTTCTCAAAAGTCAAAAAAAATCGATTGAAGCCTACGTCGATCACCGCGCTAAGTATTTAATTGAAACAGGAAACTGTGATTTAGCTCTTATACGAAGCGGTTTTGCCCGTTTGATGGAAAAGGATAAAGTTCCGATTCACTACTCACTTCCCAACGACTGGCACTTTATCAACATCGAAAATCTTGCTATTACAGCCTCAAGTAATAAAAAAGATGAGGTTCATACATTCATCAACTTTTTTCTCTCAAAGAATTCTCAAAAAGTTCACAGCGAAAACACTTTGGTATTTCCAGTGCATAAAGAACTTACAACTGAGACAAAAATCGTAGCAGAAATTCATGAGAAAAATGACCCACAATTCTTCCACTATCTCGCAAAAGAAGAAGATACGCGTGATTTATGGGTTTCATTAAAAAGACATCAGCCTAGCGAATAAAAAGCTTTTAATATGACCCCTCAAAATCGAGGGATCCAAAAAGAGTTTACCTAGAGATTTAACTTAAGTGTTTTTCGATGTAATTTACAACGTCTCGAACTGTTTTGAGACTTTGCGCATCTGTATCGGGGATCTCTTTTTTGAATTTCTCTTCAAATGCCATCAACAGCTCCACGGTGTCTAGAGAATCCGCACCAAGGTCTTCCATAATTGTAGAGTCAAGAGTCACCTTGTCTTCAGCAACACCAAGTTGCTCCACGATGATTTTCTTTACTTCTTCAAAAATTGTTTCAACTTTTTCGCTCATGATGTTGTTGCTTCCTTTTTCATTAGTGTAAAGTTAAACCTCCGTCTACAGTCACAACTTGACCGTTGACGTAGCTGAAGTTCATCGCTAAATGGTAAACCACCTCAGCGATCTCCTCCGGTTGTGCCATCCTCGTAAGAGGGATGTGCTTCATAATTTCTTGTTTTAAGGTATCGGGCAAATCTTGGGTCATCTTGGTATCAGTAAATCCGGGGCGCACTACATTAACGCGCACATTTCTTTTCCCAATTTCCAATGCCAAAGACTTGGCCATGGCCTCTAATCCGGCTTTGCTAGCGGCATAATTGGCTTGACCTGCATTTCCTCTAGCAGAAACAGAACTCAAATAGATAATAGAGCCCGACTGTTTTTTTAGCATATCAGAAATGAAGGCCTTTGTAATCCAAAAAGGAGAGTAGAGATTCATTTTTAGAACCGCATCAAAATCCTCATCCTTCATCCTTAAAAAAAGGGTGTCTTTACAGATCCCTGCATTCAAAATAAGAACATCCACAGGGCCTACTAAACTATAAAGTTTTGGTATCTCTTCTCTTTGTGCCGTATCGATACAGTGAAATTTCAGCCTGGAATCCATCTGAGTGATTCTATTTCCAGCCTCTTCATCTCTACCGGTAAAATGGATTTGGGCATCTGTTTCTTTGAGAAATTTCTCAACGATTTTCAAACCTATCCCTTTAGTTCCCCCTGTTACAAGAACGCGCATACCTCGAACTCCTTTAAATCCTTTACGGTATTCACTGAAATCACTTGAGCCTCGATGTTCTTTTGTACAAGACCTTTTACGACTGTTCCAGGGCCGAGTTCTAAGAAAGGATAAAGATTGCCTGCCGTTTCGATGGATTTAGATAATTTTACACTACTGATAAGCTGTTTTGCTAAAAGATCTTTGATCTTTTCGGGTTGTTGCTCCACTTGAGCATTCGCATTCATGATCACCTCGAAACGGGGAATCTCAAAAGGAGTTTGCTCTACAACCGGCAAAAATTGTTCATACGCACTTTGCATTAATGAGGAGTGAAAGGCACCTCTGACATCAAGAGGTATGACCCGTTTAGCCCCATTTTTTTTGAGATTTTCTATCGATTGCTCTATGTCCTCTTTCTTGCCAGAAATAACGGTTTGGAGCGGGGTATTTAAATTGGCCAAAACAGCCGTTCCGCTCAAATGCGGTGCAATTTCATCTGGTAAAAGACCAATCACGGCGGCCATCTTCCCTTGTGTTTCGATTGAAGCAGCCTGCATCAGCTCCGCGCGGCGACGCACAAGTTTAAGACCATCGCTAAACTTAAGAGACTGTGCAATCGTCAGCACACTGTACTCCCCCAGACTCAATCCGATCCCTTTAACAAATTCAATCGCTGGACAAACCTCATTTAAAACGCGATAAATTCCAACAGTCGTTGCATAAATACTCAGTTGACTTTTGTCTGTATCGCTCAAAGTTTCTTGCGTCCCCTCATAAATCCAGGAACGGATGGGAAGGTGTGTTACATCCTCAGCCTCCTCCATGGTCTGTCTGAAAAGGGAGAAATTTTCATGAAAATCTTTGCCCATGTGGACAAACTGGGCCCCTTGACCCTGTGTTAAAAGTGCATATTTCATAAGCTTGTAAATATCGCTCCAGCGTAGGTAAAACCCGCACCAAATGCAACAGACATATAGCGCTGGTTTTGTTCATGGCTAATCGATTCTAATAAAATAGGAATAGAAGCAGCAGAGGTATTTGCGGTGTACTCTATTGTTGTGGGAATCTTTTCTTCAGGAATTTGGAAACGCTTTTGAATATTTTGGATGATGCGCATGTTAGCTTGATGAAAAATCACATACCGAATGTTCTCAATCAGTAGCTTCTCTTTTTCCAAAAGCTTCTCGATTACCTCAACACCCCTCTGGATCGCAGTTTTGAAAACCTCTTGGCCAAACATCTTCATTGACCCCCCCTGTGGAATATATAAAGAATTTGCAAGATTGCCATCGAGACCCAAAATGATATTGTCAATTCTGAGCCCTTTTCCCCCACTTGTAATCACCGATGCACCCGCACCATCCCCGAATAAAATAATTGTCGATCGATCATTCGGATCCAACACCTGGCTCATCTTTTCACAGCCTACAAGTAGAATATTCTTGTACATGCCCGCTTCGATGAAAGCTTTTGCGACGCTCAATCCATAAAGATAACCGGAACAGGCTGCCGAAATATCCATAGCAGGCGCTTTGCAGCCCGCCAATTTCGACTGAATCAAAGCAGCTGTTGAAGGTAAGGGCTGATCAGGTGTCATAGTTGCGACAAGGATCAGATCGAGATCTTTAGGCTCCATGTTTGCCTTTTTTAGCACCTCGGTCGCAGCAAAAACGCCCATATCTGAGGCTTTAACCCCCATGTCTGCCCATCTACGCTCTTTGATTCCGGTACGCTCATAAATCCAAGAGTCTGAGGTGTCTAAATAACTTTCGAAATGGGAGTTTTTTACCCTGTTTGGAGGTAAATAGGCTGCACTTGCAATAATTGTAGCGGGTTCAGAAATCATTTTTTTGCAAACAGTTTTTCAGGAATTAACAACTGGTTTTGGTGTCTTACTATCTAGCTTCGAATCCCCTTTATTTTCGGGGTGTTCTAAGCCAAGGTTCAAAAGACCAATTGCAGTGGCATTTTTTTGTTAAAGTCTATCCTGACTATGCTAATCCATACGAGGTTAAAAAGGAAGTTTGAATCCAAAACCCAAGCGTTTTTAGCTTAAAAGCAAGGCTTTGGTCACTAGAAAAATAATTTCTTTATGAAAAAGCAAAAAACTCTTTAAAAATTTTCTTAAAGCAGCAAAAAGAGCTCGGTATTTCGATATACAAGAAAGATTCTCCCATTATAAAATGATAAAAATATGCGTTACCCTGAACCCATTCTCAATCTTGTAGCCCACTTACAAAAGCTTCCCGGAATTGGACGTAAAACAGCCGAAAAATTTGCTTTCCATCTTCTTGACTGGGAAAAAGTCCAATTGGATAATTTGGCCTATGCGATCTTGAACTCCAAAGATAAGCTGCATCGATGTGACACTTGCAACGGGCTGCACGACAAATCTGTTTGCCCTTTTTGTGATGCCGATGCGCGCGCATCGCAAACCCTTTGTATTGTGTCAAGCCCAAAGCATATTTACGCAATTGAATCGACCCATCTTTTTGAGGGGGTCTATCACGTGCTATCAAGACTTATTTCCCCTATTGAAAACCGTTATGTTGAAGAGGAGGAACTCAAAAAAATCAAAGATCGTATCGTGGATCGAAAAATCGAAGAGGTGATCATCGCTCTTGATGCGACCCTTGAGGGGGATGCCACAGCTCTTTTCTTGCGTCAACAACTCAAAGAGCTTCCCGTAAGCATCTCAAGACTAGCCCATGGTTTACCGATTGGTGGGTCATTAGAATATGTAGACGAAGAGACGCTCCATCTTGCGCTGCGCGGACGGGTAAGACTCTAAATCTTGCGTGAAAACTCACTTCAAGCAATGAAAAAAACCGATCGAAAAGTAGGCCAAGGCCAAACAAATCGTTTTTCCTCTGTAAACTCCTGATGAAAAGACTTCTATTGCCTAAATCAATTTTTCTTATATAATACATACATGAAAAATTTTTTAGCTCTTCTTCTCTTTTTATGTTCTCTACAGCTCTTCTCGCAAGAAACATTTGACGTTTACGATGGGAAAATAGTCCGAAAAATCTCGGTAATTTTCGACACAAAAAATCCAAATCTCGATGAGACGCGCTCCATTCAAGACAGACTCAGGACGAAATCCGGAGACGTTTTCTCCTCATCAACATTCGATGAGGATTTGAAGATGTTAGCAAAAAATAACCGCTCCGTTATCCCTCAAGTCAATATTGAGGATAACATGCTTGAAATCACGATCTACGTTTATCCCAAAACAGTTTTATCGAAAATTGTTTTAGGTCCCTCTAGCACCGATATAAAACTTTCGCGCAAAAGGATTCTTGCAGCTTGTAGCGAAGCTGAACTTGAAGTGGGACAACCTTACGACAGCGAAGTGATCGCAAGCGCTGTTGCTAACATCAAAGACGCCTATATCAGCTTTGGTTACTATGACATCCGCATCATAACCAAAGAGCAAGTGAACGAACTCAACCAGGGAACTCTCTACTTGGACATCTATCCGGGACCCAAAGGCTTTGTGCATGAAGTAGAGATTGAGGGTGTCTCTGACCATCCGCTACGCCATCGCATTCTAGAAATGATCCAAACAAGAAAACTCAGCATGATCAGCTTCTTGACCGGTTCGGGTAAAGTTGACCGAGCCCTACTAGAGCAGGACCAGCTCATCATTCTCCACTACCTGCAAAATAAAGGATTCTTGGATGCAGAGGTCGAAATTGAGGTGCAAGATCTTGGAAAAAATCAGCGCAAGGTGATCATCCACATTAAGCTTGGAGAGCAATACTATTTCGGGAATATCCGTTTTGAGGGAAATACCTACTACGATCCCGACAAGGTACGTGCAATTATCGAAGAGGATATCATAGGCGATAAACCCTATTCCCAAGATGAGCTGATGGCTATGGCTAAAAAGCTCAAAGAATTTTATGGCGATGAAGGGATGATTGAAACTAGCGTTCAATACGTCTACGAGTATAACTTTGAAACCAACCGAATCGACATTCTTTTTATCATCAATGAATCTAAAGTTTTCAAAGTGGGAAGAATTATTGTTCGCGGTAACAACAATACCGAAACAAGAATCATTTTGTCCCAGTGTGAGTTAGTCCCTGGTCAAGTATACCGCTCTTACCAGCTTCAAGATACCCAAATGAGACTTCAGTCATTGAATTATTTCAAGACTGTGGACGTGGTTGCAGTCAAAGAACCCAGCAAATCTCTTGGAGATGAATACAGAGACGTGATCATTGACGTCCAGGAAAAAGGGACAGGCTCTGCCAACCTCTTCTTTGGATTCAACTCAACCGAGAGTGCTTATGGTGGACTCAACATCTCAGAGAACAACTTTAACCATAAAGGGTTGTTAAACTGGTGGCACCAGGGTATTTTAAAAATTCGTGGTGGAGGCGAGCGTCTTAACCTCAAAGCACAGGTGGGTTTGAAAGAACAATCCTACAGCTTGAACTGGACCGATCCGAATTTCAATGACTCTAATTGGAGGATAGGTTTTGACGTCACCTATGGGACGAGCAAAGTACAATCTAACGACTACACCATTGATAGCATTGTGTTCCAACTTTTTGCCGGCTATCCTGTTGCACGTTATGCAGCACTCGGGCTCAAAGGTCGCCTTAGAGACTCCTTCACTCGTGTGCGACAAAGCGCACCCCCCGCTGTTCAAGAACAGCGAGGAAATAACGGTATCGTTGGTGGAGCCGGTCCGAACTTTGCCTATGATTCGACCGACAACGCCTTTAGACCACACAGTGGTGCGCGCATCCTCTTTGATACAGAAGTTGATGGTGTCGTGCGAAAAGCCCACGAAGTTCCCCGCTCCTTCCCTATCATCCGGTTGGCAAGCTTGAACAGCTATTATTTCCCGCTTGGACGTAGAGCAACTCTCAAGCTTAGAGGCGAGTACAAAGTTCTATTGCCATTGGGCCGCGGACAAGCTGGTGATGTTCCTTTAAGCGAGCGCTTCTTTTTGGGTGGTGTCGATTCTTTAAGAGGGATCAAGCCCGGAGCTTTAGGACCTTTATTTCCAAATAATTCGTCGGCTCCATTGAACACTGATGGAAGTGTTGTGAATTGGGAAGATGGAAACTCAGAAAACCCCACCGGAGGTATCACTTCTCTCTTGCTTTCTGCAGAGGTAGCGGTTAAAATTGCTAAACCCATTGATGTTTTCGCGTTCGTCGACGGTGGATCCATCTCTTTACAACGCTGGCAAATCGGACAATTTGTTCCTACCGGAGGTTTTGGTCTGAGATTAGACATTGGAAGAGGTGCTCCCGTGACCGTGGGTGTGGGTTTCCCCATGCGCTCAGACGGCGGAATTAAACAAATTTCTGAAACCGTGTTCTTCTCTATGGGAGCCGCTTTCTAGAAGAGATAAGTTAAATTAAATTAAGGTAGATATGGCACTCAATCGTTGGATCATAAACTTGGCCCTTTTAGGTTTTACCGCATTACCTATCAGTGCAAAAGAAAAAGCTCCCAAACTGACCTATGGATTCGTCAATTTTGAGACCTGTGTAACAAATAGTCTTCGTGGCAAAAAAGAGCGTGAGCTTTTAGAAAAGCAAAAGACAGAAATGGAAAAGATCCTTAAAGATCTCGAGTCCCAGCTTAATGAGACACATAAAAAACGATCTGACCAAGACTACCTTGATGCTCTCTCCCCTCAGGCTATTGATGAACTTCATCAAACTTACCAAAACCAGATTGAAGATATCAAAAAGGCCCAATCGCAATATTATCAAGTTCTTCAACAAGCGCAAGGCAGAGTCTATAATGTGATTCATTCTGATATCAAAAGAGCCTCTGAAAAAGTTGCTAAAGATCGCAATTTAGATTCAGTTCTTCAGGCGGAAGCGGCCTTTTTCTCTACTAATGATCTGGACGTTACAGAGTACGTCATTAAAGAAATGGATCGTCTGTTTTCCCAAGAATCAAAATAAACAAAACCCCTCTCTTTCAAATAGAGGGGTTAATTATTTCTTAGTTTGAACCCTTTTAGGTCCAATTTATGCTTCTGAGATCTACCACTAGTAAGACATTTTCTGCTCAGCAATTATCCCAACTTCTACAGGCAGAGCTTGTAGGCTCACCTCAAACCCTAATAAATGGTGCAGATGACCTCCTTAGTGCAACAGGTGATGACATCTCATTTTATTCGAATGAGAAATACTACTCACAGTTCTCATCGTCAAGGGCTGGGATCATAATCGTAGGACCCGATATTGAGCTTATTGAGGGCAAAACCTATTTAATCCATCAAAAGCCCTCGCTTGCATTTCAAACAGTGCTCCATATTCTTTTTGAAGAGAGAGACATTCGCTCTGGTTTCAAAGACATCCATCCTACCGCAGTCATTCACCCTAGCGCTAAAATTGGAGAGGGCGTCAGAATTGGACCAAACGTTGTGATCGATAGAGAGGTCACGATCGGCGACTTTACCCAGATAGATGCGGGTAGTGTGATCTATCCACTTGCACAAATCGGGAAATATTGTCACTTTTACGCGAATGTAACAGTCCGAGAGGATGTCATCATAAAAAATAGAGTGATCCTTCAACCCAATTGTGTTATTGGAGGCTGCGGTTTTGGTTATGAATCTGACCCGCATCGAGGAGTTGTAAAGCTTGAGCATTATGGTAAGGTAATTTTAGAAGATGATGTAGAAATTGGCTCGGGTACAACAATCGATAGGGCACGTTTCAAAGCAACAAAGATTGGCAGAATGACAAAAATCGATAATCTCGTGCAAATAGGTCACAATGTAGATATCGGTATGGCAAACTTTATTGTAGCTCAGGTAGGAATTGCAGGTTCAACAAAAGTGGGCGACCGAGTGCAAATCGGTGGCCAGGCAGGTCTAAATGGTCACATCCAAATTGGATCTGATATACAAATCGGCGCAAAATCGGGTGTGATGGCCTCTATCGTAGAACCTGGAATGTATGTAGGATTGCCCGCAGGACCTGCTATGGACCAGGGTCGACTTCATACACGACTTAAAAAGCTGGATCAGCTATTTAAACGAGTGGATGCCCTGGAAAATTCTAAGGCTTAAAAGAACTTATGATTACAAACTATATCAAACAGACCGAACAAGACCAATTCCAGGTTCTGGATGATCCGAAGCCTGGCTGCTGGATTCATGTTGATATGGCTTCTAATCAAGATATCACAACGATAGCCCATCTTATTAACATAGATGTTGCAGATCTAATAGACTGTATTGACCGGTTTGAGATCCCCCGTTTGGAGACATTTGATGATGTTGCCATCGTAATCACTCGCTATCCTTCAAAAACCACGACCTCGACCGACATAGGTCTTTATACCACAACTTTTGCTATGGTGTTGTCTAAAGACTATTTTATAACAATTTGTACTGAAAAAAGCTCTCTTGTTAAAAATGTAGTCAATCGGAAAAGCGATTTACTCACCTCTCAGAAAACTAGACTCTTGGTTCTATTTTTAGGAAAAATTACACAAGAGTATACAGTGAATATAAAGTTGATCCGCTCTAATGTTCTGCATCAAGAAAAAGATCTAGGGCAGATCGATTCAGACGATATCAATGCGATGACAATTTACGAGGAGAATCTTAACCAGTACCTTTCAGCTCTTGTACCGTTACGTTCTGTGTTTGATCAAATAAGCCTTGGAAAGATCTCTTTATTGATCGAGGAGGATCAGGATCTTATTGAGGGGCTTGTTCATGCGATTCGCCAATCGGAAGATCTATGCAAAATCAATATGCGGAGCTTAGCGCGACTGCGCAACTCTTATCAGATCATTTTCACAAATCAGCTGAATAAAACCATCAAGCTTTTGACAGCCCTGACGATTATTTTGAATATTCCAACCATGATTGCGAGCATTTATGGAATGAATATCAACCTACCCGGCCAAGATTTGGCAAACGCCTGGCTGTTTATTATGGTTATGATCTTTGGTGGTACTCTGGCAGGTTTTGTCTACTTTAGAAAAAACAAATGGCTTTAACTGTTTTGAAAAATAAAATAACTTTTAGATTTTCAAGATTTTCTAGTCAGCCCCGTTGCCCTTTTATATAAGCGCCAAAAAAGAGACTATCATACTTATAAATGCCCAAGCAGGCCAATAAAAGTATCGTATATGTACGAAGAATTTTTCATCTTTGCCGAATTTTTCTATCAAGGATAAAACTTGAACACCCACAAGTAAGAGAAAAGAACCGATATAGATATTCTCTAGAAATGAGAGGACTCGATTGCCCAGATATCCTCTAAAACTTACGTACATCAAGACCGTAATGAACATCACAGAACCCCAAACAGGAACAAATGTTTTTAATTCATCCCCCACTTTTCTTGTGATAAAGCTCTGATACAATATGGATAATCCTATGATAAGCGGTAATAAGTAACAGGCCATCACGTGCATGACCCCTCTATCAAAAATAAATTCATACTCAAGTATCGGTATTTCATCATCTTTTATATACTCGTATCTGCAGCCGATTTTTCTGAAATTAAAATTCCTTAATTTTAACTTAGAGAGCTCCTCTAAATTCTCTAAATCAGGTACAAAAAGGATCTTCTCGACTGTAGTAGCCTGTAGGGGTAAATTTAGATTTCCGGGGTTAAAAGGGAATTCTCTAAACTGGGAATTATCTAGAAAATCATTATTAAAATAGAATACAGGTGTCTCATCACCTATCCCCTCGATTCCAACAGTCCCTTTTGCCGATGTATATATAAACAATTTTGTTTTGGGACCTAAGGGCGCAATAAACGATCCTGTGGCATTCAACTTATCCACCCCCTCAACTCCAAAATGGTCAATACGTAGCTTTACCGGGACTATCTTCATAGGTTCATCATGAAGAAGGTTATAAGATTCCCTAATTGATTCGATCTGAGTCTGGATTTCTTCAGCTTGGTTGTAAATCTGGCTACATTGGATATTTATTCTTTGTTGTAGGACTTGATAACTCATCAACTGAAATAGTACTACCCATACTATGATTGCAACTGAGACTACCGGCAAAGTGGATATAGAAAAAATTGTTTCAAAATTGAAATAAATTAGAAGGCAAACGGCACAAAAAAACAATCCAAAAACAAATAAAAAAGAGATCCACAAGGTATTAGAGCGGCTCATCGTGAGCTTATCTAAATTTTGGGTTTTGAATACCCATTTTCCAGCGGGTATTTCTATTGTTACATCTACTTTTGATAAATTTTTGTATTCATAAATAGGGTGGCCTGTAGGATCAACGATCAGAAAAGGTTGATTATGCTCTTGACTGAGCATCTCTAGAATATTATTCACCCTTTTTGCATCGATAACAATTGAGGTAGTCCCTTGGTTATCGACATTTTTTTGAGTAGAGAAAATAAAAATTGAACCCAATAATGGATCTGTAATTGGCCCCTCTATCTTATATTCTTCCTTATAAGATTGCGGGATCAAAGAGGTCGGTTTCCAATCAGAATTTGTGAGAGTTGTAGTGTTCTTATAAAATCCTCTTACCGGATTTTCATAAAAATTAACGGCAAGGACATTGTAACGGTCAAGCTTACTTTTTATCTCATCGTTAGATTGTTTGAGCTGGTATTTGAAAGTCACAAAGCTGTCTAATACCCCCCTGAACTCATCAATGTACTGATTAATCATCACAACTGTGCTGTCAGAGTCAAATATAAACCCAGCTTTCTTTTTAGCCAGAAGCTCCCTTTGTTCCCAATAATTTAATGCGCCAAGATAAAGAACCCCCAACCCCAAAAACAGAGTCAATACACTAAAAATTTTATACAAACTTGTTAAATAAGAGAGGGTTGCGACAACAACTAAAGCTCCCAAACCTAAAACCTGTAAAATCAATAAAATTGAAAAAAAAGAGGTTTTTTCAAACACAAATCCAAATTTTATATTCGGAAGATAAAAAACGCCGTAGCTTCTGATTCCAAACCAGTCGTTTTTTTGCAACACAAGCTTACTGCCGCTTAATGCTTTTTCGAGAATAAGGGGAGAAATCTCTAAATCTTTACTATATTGAACCGCTCCCCCAACACCCTCCTTGTAAGCAAACAAAACACCTTTAAAAAAGGTTCGGTCTATCCCCCCCAAAAATTCTTCTATCAAATTCTCAGCATTTTGAAACCGGAATAAAATAATCGCCTCAGGTTTTTCCTCTTTTAGTAAAGGGAAAATATAGAAAATTTCGGGTTTTGCACGATTAAGGCCATTTACCGTGGCCCACTGGGGGGTGTTGGATAAAGGAGCAATCAGAAGTAAATCATCTATATTTTTGGTAGAGGGTAATTGATTGTATAGAGGATCGGTGGTTTTAAGAAGTTCACGCTTGGTGTTGTAAATATAGATGGTGAGGTCGCAAGGTAGCCTAGTGGAGGGATCAAGATAGGCTTTTTCTGCCAAAAGTTTTAGAAAAACCTCCTTTTTATAAATATTTTTATAAACAGATTCTTGTGATAACTCAAGATTTGCTAAACAATTCTCTTTTTGATGATCGATAAAAGTTTGATAGGTAAAAATTGAGGTTCCTATTAGGAGCAAAAAAGCACCTAACCAGCTGGCAAAAAGAAATTCCCACCTTTTTAAGAATTCCATTTATTTCCCCACTCTAGGTACCACTTATTCATAAGGTCCTGCCACTCTTTTTTTGTTCTCAAAGAGGGAAAGGGTTCTGGTGGAATAGGGTCGACACTTCTCCAAACAATTTGGGGGAGCTTTCCATTATAGACTTTTGAAAGAAGGATATTTCGATATAGATAATTAGAAAAATCAATTCCAATAATCCCTTCAGCCGCCTCAATCCCCTGCCCTTTAAGGATTTTAACCAGTTTTTCTGTAGTCGGATTTTTTATCAATTTAAAAGAATTCGCCCACATTTTGACCCCAAAATAGGCTATCTCCATAGGATCATTAATAGGGATTTTAGGATCGATTCTCTGACGCAGATTAATTAAAAAATTTAGGTTTTCTTGATTTTTTAGATTTTGGAAATAGCTCCAGCATAGAAAATGATTTTCTAATCCTACATTCCAAGTTTGGATATTATCCTCGGTTACACTCAATGAGATTATAGCCGTCTTCTTCAATTCGGGATCATTTTCCAAAAGATTAAAAAAATTACGATTTCCATCCCCATTGATCAAATTGATGATCACATCTGGCTTTTGAAGTTTGATTTTTGCAACTGTAGAGCTAAAATTCTGATTGCTGAGGGGGATAAGTTCCTGGCCAACAATTTGTGCCCCTTGCCGGGGTAAGTAATCCTGAAGGATCTGCAGTGAGGCTTTGGGGTAAATATAGTCAGACCCCACCACAAAAAACCGTTTGCCAATGTTGTCCAAAGCCCACGAAGTCGCTGTAATCAATTGCTGGTTTGGGGTGACACCTAAGTAGATGATATTTTTAGAATCCTCTAGCCCTTCAAACTGCACCGGATAAAAAAGTAACCCATCCCTTTTTTCTAAAACCTCAGCAACCGCTTTTCGACTTGCGGAAGTCCAAGTCCCAAAAATGACCACGACTCCCTGATCTAATAAACGGTTAGCGCCAATTTTAAATTGTTCTGGGTCTGAAGCCCCGTCCTCTACAATTGGCTGTAAAAGTTCTCCATTTATTCCCCCCGACTGGTTGATTTCATCAATCGCCGCAAGGGTTGCTAAAAGGACAGGTACCTCATTTTGAGCCATAACACCCGTACGCGAATGAAGTACACCTACTTTTAACCCAGCGTTTAAGCTAAAAATTAGTATAAAATTAAATACAATAAAACGCATGAGACCATAATACAATCGCATAAACACCCTCTTAAAACATGAAAGCAAAACCTTCAATGTTTTTTAAAAAAAATAAATGAATTTTTTATTTACAGAATGAAAAAAAAATGGCAAGTAGATCTAAAGAATTATTTTTAATATTTAGATAGGCTTAGCAGACCTTAATTACTCTAGAAAATATGGACTGAAGTGAAAAATAAGATCCCCCGCCTAAACGAAAAAGAAAAACATTTTATTAAAAAAGGTCTTCAATCTGAATATGTAAAAAACCTTAATGAATTAGATCAAATTAGGCTTAAAAAAATTCTCCCTTGTGTTTTTTGGGCTGAAAAGCAACTCAAAGCGCAGGGGAAAAAAATTACCCTGCTTCTAGAAAAAATTGCATTCTATCTTGGGTTAGAATCCTATGTTTCCAGAACATTAGGGCCTTGGAATTTTAATAAGCAGCATGCAGCGCGTTTTGGGTTTGGGCTAAAAGAATTTATCAAGATATTAAAAGATTTTGAGCTCTCCACAAACATCGTAATTCGCCATATTTGCGAAGATATCGGTTTAGATAAAGAGCCCTCATTGATATTTGCAGAGTACAACGCAGGCATATTCAGTACAAAAATAGCGGGTCTTCAAAACTTTTTGAACTCCCAAATGCAAGATGAAACAAGTTTTTTAATTGAGGATGGTGTTTGGGGAGACAATACAACTAAAGCCTTGAAGAAGTACTTACCGAATCTTTACCGCGAGTTAGAAAATAAGAATCCAAACCTACTCAACCTTGGTTACTTATTCCAACTTTTAGAAAAAAAACTTCGTCAACCGATCAAATTAAAAGTTCCCGAACTTTTCAAAAAAACAACCTGGAAAATGCTAATCAGAAAGTCTCTTAATAGCCAATCCAGATTAAAAACGCTATTAAGGGTCCTTCGAAGAAATTCCAACATTCCTCTTTATGTTGAGTGGGGAATGGATGCCTATCTTCAAGAAGACCTTCTTCTATAGAAGTAGAAGAGTGGGAGATTCAAGAAACTTCTTAAGAGTACCTAAAAACTTGGCAGCCTCCACCCCATCGACCACTCTGTGGTCTGCGGCCAACGTAATCTTCATCTCCCCGTCGATAGAACCACCAATACCCAAAATTGCGGCCTGTGGGGGATTGATAATCGGCATAAATGAGTCGATTCCAAACATCCCCAAATTTGAAAGGCTAAATGAGCCTCCCTGATACTCTTCTGGTTTAAGAGTCCCCTCTTTGGCTTTTTTTGCTAAGAATCTCATCTCTTTAGAGAGATCTTCAATCCCTTTAAAATCGGCTAATCGTATAATGGGGGTGATTAGACCCTGAGGAATAGATACAGCAACACTAATATCTATCGTGTGAAAACGAATTATAGATTGTGTCTTGGAATCAAAACCTCCATTCACCTCAGGATGTTCACGAAGGGCTAATGCAGTAGCTCTCAAAATAAAATCGTTGATTGTACATTCGATTCCATAGTCTTTAAGCTGTTGGCGAATTTTAGTAAATTCTAAAGTCTTTACCACTTGCGTTACATAAAAATGGGGAATGAATTGTTTAGACTGTTGCAATCTTTTAGCAATCGCCTTACGCATAGGGCTCATCGGTATTAATGAGTAAGAACCCGGTTTTTCCTCAGGAAAACTTTTGCTTTTTAGGCGTTGGTATACGGTTGAGGGGGCCCTTTCTACATCTTTTGCTGTCACAAGCCCCTGGTAGCCGGTGCCGGCAAAACCCTTTAGTTCTCTACCTTGTTCTTGCGCGAGCTGCTTAGCGTAAGGTGTTGCCAAGATCTCATTACCGGCTTGAAAAGAGGGGATACTTTCTAATGGAGGAGCTATCAAAAATTCTGGTTCAACAAACGCCACAGGTGCACTCGGTTGGGGTACACTAGGGGCTGTTTGACTTGAAGGACTCTCTTTGGATTGTGTTGTATCCACCAAAGCGGATGCCGGTTTTTGCATTTTGTCAAATTCTTGAACAAGATCTCGAATATCCTCATTCGCTTCATCGGTTGCGATCCCGATCGGATCTCCGACTTTACAAATCGATTGAGGTCCTTTGAGAATCTTTTTAAGAATTCCATCATCTAGAGCATTAAATTCCACAACAGATTTGTCGGTTTGGACAGTGAAAAGCACATCCCCATTTTTATAAGGCTGCCCCTCATTTACCCTCCACTCGACTATCTCCCCTTCTGTCATTGTAGGAGAGAGTTTCACAAACTTTAAAAATCGCTTCATAATCTCAAAAGGGTTTTGATTTCATCTACAATACGCTCTGTCGATGGCAAACAGAGTGCTTCAAGATTGGCCGCATAGGGTAGCGGCGTCTCTCTTTGCGCAATTCGCCCCACTGGAGCATCTAACAAATGGATACCCATTCTCGCCACCTGGGCCGTAATTTCTGCCCCAACACCATTTGTTTTGTGCCCCTCTTCAACTATCAAAAGGCGATGAGTCTTTTTTAGAGATTGCAGAACTATCCCAATATCAAGAGGTCTAACAGTTCTTAAATCTACAATCTCAATGGAAATCCCTTTTTTTAAATAGTGCTCTGCCGCCTCTATACAAAATTTCAAAGGGCGACCAAAAGAAACGATCGTAAGGTCTTTTCCCTCTTTAAGAATTTGCCCTTTCCCTATGGGAACTAAAAAATCGTGGTCAGGGACTTCCCATTTTGTGTTATATTCCAATTCGTGCTCTAAAAAAAGAACAGGTGAATTACAGCGAATAGCCGATTTCAAAAGTCCTTTATGGTCCGCACCAGTGTAAGGAGCTACTACTTTCAATCCGGGGAAATGGGAGTACAGTGCTGCTACACAATGGGAATGCTGACAAGAGACTCTGGGACCTGCTCCATTCGGGCCTCTAAATACGATTGGGACATGGAATAATCCCCCTGTCATATATTGAATTTTCGCAGCGTTAGAAACAATTTGGTCAAAAGCAACAAATGAAAAATTGAAACTCATGAATTCTACCACCGGCCGTAACCCCGCCATAGCAGCTCCGATCGCTAAACCAGAAAAACCGGCCTCACTTATGGGCGTATCAATCACACGCTTAGCACCAAATTCTTTCAAAAGACCTTTTGTAACCTTGTAGGCACCATCGTATTCTGCAACCTCTTCACCTATGATAAAAACTGTAGGGTCTCTTAACATCTCCTCTTTCAAAGCCGAGCGGATCGCCTCACGCACATCGATAAACCCCATACTAATCGCTCTCCACTCCAGATTCGATATCCCCAATATCACAAAGAGCCCCTTTTTTAGCAGCCTCTAAAAACTGGAAAAGCTCCTCTTTTATCTGTTTTTCCCTCTCTTTGAGCTCATCGGATGTCGCCATATTTTCCTCTATGAGAACTTTTTTAAAGGCCTCAATCGGATCTAACGAGCGTATCTCTTCCATATCCTGTTTAGTTCTATAGTGCTCTGTATCGGATCGTGAATGCCCTTTGAAGCGTTGCGTTTTAGCCTCTATAATTATCGGTCGCTTGGTTTTTAAAACTTTTTCGTGCACCTCTTTAAAAAGTTGGTAAGAATCTAAAAGATTCATCCCGTCCAGAAGGTGACTTTCCAGTTCAAATGCTTTTGCCAAATGCGCTCCAATAGGATCCATAGCTACAGCCCTATTATAGTGTGTACCCATACCCCAGACGTTGTTTTCAATAATAAAAACAACAGGCAAAGACCACAGAGAAGCAAGGTTGATTGACTCATAAAAGGCTCCTTGAGCTGACGCCCCATCCCCTAAAAAGCAATAAGTAACAAGATTATCCCCCATGTAAATGCTTTTAAAAGCAAATCCTGTGCTAAGAGCTGTATGCCCCCCGACTATTCCTTGCCCCAGCGGCATGTGTTTTGTAACAAAATGCATAGAGCCCCCGCGCCCTTTTGCACAGCCTAATTGATTGCCTAACAACTCGGCAAAACCTTGTGTTATCGAGCATCCGGTTAAAAGTGCCAAGGCATGACAGCGATAGGTGGTAATCCAATGGGCGTTTTCCATCCCAATAGCTCCAACCGCCCCCACCTGAATAGCCTCTTGGCCAATGTAGGAGTGGAAAAAACCGGCCACCAATCCCTCAAGATAGATACCCTCAGACATCAATTCAAACTGACGAATTTTGAACATGTGACAAAAAAGCTCAGTAGCTTTTTGTTTACCTATTGATGAGAGGACCTTTTTTTTATCAAATGTGGTGTAAAAAAAACCACTTAAAGGTGCATGCATGACACCAAACTCTAAGACCTGAACATTAATTAATCAACAGATCTTTCATCAAAAAACCAGGTTTTTAAAACAAAACATGGCCGACCCCTTTCACTCTAGCTCAAAATCCCTTGACCTGGTTATACTTTATAGATATGACGAGATTGATCTTTTACGATACGGAGACTACCGGGGTAAGACCAGATAGGGATCGTATTATAGAAATTGCAGCCTATGACGCTACATTGAATAAAACCTTCTGCTCTTTTGTACAGCCCCAGGTACCAATTCCCCCTGAAGCAAGTGCGATTTGTAATATCACCGACGAAATGGTAAAAGATGCACCCCTTTTCAAATCCGTAGCGCTCGATTTCTTAGAATTTTGCCAAGGCGATGTCCTTTTAGTGGCTCACAATAATGACGCGTTTGACAAGCTTTTTTTAGAGGAAGAATTTAAACGTGCAGGACTTGAAATCCCCCAATTTCGCTATATTGACAGCCTCAAGTGGGCGAGAAAATATCGAAGGGACTTACCCCGACATGGACTACAATATTTGAGAGAAGCCTACGGTATAGAGGCAAACCAGGCTCATAGAGCCCTCGATGATGTGATGGTTTTAGCCCGAATATTTCTTTTGATGATTGATGATTTGACTATTTCGGATGTGATGGAGAGGCTTCAAGCACCCCAAGACGTTTCTACTATGCCTTTTGGCAAACATAGAGGAACTCCTCTAGAACGGTTACCCAAAAATTATGTGGAGTGGCTGGCTTCAAGCGGTGCACTGGAGAAACCGGATAACCAGACCCTGAAAAAAGCTTTATCGGTTTATTTTCAGGAACTTGTATCCATCTAGTTTTCTTTTAAGGCAATTTTTTTCGATTTAGAAAGACTGTAATTTTATTTATAATAAACTTGTGATACACTCTTAATATATTTAAGAGATCTTTTTATGGTGCCACAAGGCATAAATCCCACCCAAATCGGCCCCTATTGCCGTTTCACTCAAGGTGAAACCTGTTGCGACTGCTTGGAAAAAATGGAGCTCGTTCTCTCTAGATCACTTATCCAGTTGCAAGCCATAGAGTTAAGATCCCAAACTTTTTTAGAGCCAACCTCTTTAGCCCAATCAAAAGAGCCCCTTCCCTCTCAAATCACCACAAACCATTTTTTGACAAACGCCCTAGGGGTGCGGTGCATGGCCCTCACCCCCTTTAGACAAGGGATGATCACTCTTTTGGATCAATTAAGAGAAATCGATAGGATTTTTGAAGACTTCGACCATCGCAATAAGGGGGCGATTCTTCCTAAGGGTAAACAAAAATATTATGAATTGTCCCATCACTTGAGGCAAACCCCTTTAAAGCTTTGGGGTTTAATCGAAGCAAAATTCCTGGGCTACAGCGACGATGAAGAACAAAAGTTGTTAGGCTGCCTGTTAGAAAAAATCGACTTAGACAAAGAAGCTATAAAAAAAAATAAAGATTTTTTTACTCTTGTTGGGTCTTTTAGAGAAATTATTCAATATGCAAAAATGCTCCAAGCTCTACAAGGAGTTTTTAAAACCCAAGCAACAGCTGAAAAAATTCTCCCGTTTTTTGCTTTCCCTCTAGACGGCACTTTGGAAAGACAATTAGGCGCCCCTTTTCCCTTAGATCCCTGTCCCGGATTTCGCCTTAAAGAGCTAGGATGTATGGAATCTAGTCTTGAGTATGTCGCCTCTTGTATCGATAGAAGTCAGAATGTCTTTACCCAAGTGGCTCAACATGTAAGAAAATTCATCAAAAAAGAGGCCGATCAAGAGAAAAAGCAACTTTTAGTAGAGGTGATTGAAAACCTAGAACTTTTACAATCGGCTTACAATGAAATAAGACCTAATATCGACCTTTTTATCTCTCAAAACAGGCTCAAAGAGCTGACCTCTAGATGCCCGCATTTTTTTGAGAATGGGGTTCAGGATTTGGAGTCTCTTCACAAAGTTGTCCAAGTTTTAGGGTCGTTAAATGAGGAGATACAAGGGCTCATTCTTGAACCTCAAATCTACGCAAAAGTTTATAATTCTGTGCAAAATTTAGTAAAAGTTTTCCCTGAGTTTCCCGATAGAATCTGTATTGAATTAATCACAGACGTAGAGTTTCCTTTTATTTATCTATCTAAACTCCATCAGCACCTTGTTTTCGATCATTTTCAATATTTGAAACAAGCGCTTGAATCTACAGAAAAACTCTTACAATCGACAAATTCCAAAAGCTCTTATTTGCAATTAATCGATTTGTGGTGTGCAAATATCCTACAAACATCCCTAAAAAACAAGGTCGAACATTTAAAAATTCTCTACAACTATCTATGCCAAGAGCTCAAGCCACTTTTTGGAACCCCTTTAGAAGAATCCCTACAAAAGACTTTAGATAAACTGGACCCTAGAGTGTGTGATTTTGTCCATGTAACCCCCTACTCAAAGACTTTGGGGCTAAATCTTCACCACAAATTTTACCGAACATCAGCAGGAAATTTTTTAGGTCTAGATATGGAGGCTGTCCAGTTCGTGCAAAAAAACTTGAATTCTCTCCTTAGTGACCAAACAATCACGGATACAATATCTTTAAAAATTCTCTCAGAGCTGAAAAGATTGCACCAGAGTAAGTCTATTGAGGAGTTTCTCGATATTGGCAAGCAATTTCTTGAGCAAAATCCACAAATCATGACCTCCACACAAAATATTGTCAGTATTGTTCTCCAACCTCTAATCCGCTACACAGAAATCGAAATTTTAAATGAAGCCTTTAGATTTACCCCCTCTCCCACACCCCATTTACCAAAAAAGAAATCTTTCTTTCCCCAAAGTGGTAGCCCTACACTTATGTTGCGTCGCTCTCCTTCTTTTATTTCGCATAGAGCTCTTGCGGTCGATTTCAGTGCAAAACAGGAGCCTATTGAGGAATTTAGATCTAGCCCAATCACACAAAGCCTCATACAAGCTTTTCATTCTCTACGCCTAGATCCAACCGTCGTTCATGCTTTAGAGGGTTTGAAGCAACAATCCAACCTTTTTAAAAGCCCCTTGCTTTTCTACGACGAGACTTTGAATCTCTTTCATAATCTTTTAGAGTTATTACTGGATCCCAAAGGTTTAAAAAACCACGAACTACTTAAAATGGTGCCCCCTTCAATAGATCTTGTTCAAGAAGAAACGGAACTTTTGACCCTTCTAGAAAAGGATAGACAACACCGTCTTAGTGGCAAAAATATTCCTGAATCGATATACCCCCATCACAATAACTACTCAATCTCCCCTCATCTAGAAGAAGAATTTCACAAACACCAGGAAATCTTTTTTTCGTTAGTTTTAAAGTGTTTAAAAAGTGTCCACAAAAAAGAACTAGACCAAACCGGATTGACCCTTTTAGAGCCCTGTAGCGCAAAAAAATTTGTGGAAAAAACGCTAGATCCCAAAATCTCACATCTAAGCGAAATTCTAGAAAGATTACGTCTTAGAAGAATGGGTGATATCCCTTGTGAATCGCCCCAAGATTGTTGTTTACGAACCGAAAGGTTTGATCAACAAACTCGAAAAATTGAAAAATCCTTAAGAGCTTTAAGGGATATAGACCAGATCCTTCATCCAGATAGTACCGAAATGTGCGATTTTTCCATGGCTCACCAAACCCTATATCACTTATCGCTCCTTACCGAGTCGGTCCTGATACAGCTGCTTTTAACAAAACCTCAGATGAGTCGTACAGAAAAAAACCGCCACATTGTTTTTGAAACCGTAGACGGAAATCGCCCCCTTTATAATGACCACAACACAGCCCGTATCCTACAGCTAGTTCTATCAGACACCGCCCTTTCACCTGAAGCAAAAGCGCAAATAGAAACGTTTAGGAATTTCTCAAATATTGTCTTTCGCTATCTAACCCATGCCCAAGGCCACTGTCATGAGGACTACCTTTTTCTTTTAAAAAACCTCAATCTCATCGCAAAAGATTGTGAAACACTCTATAGCGGTTTTACAACATCTGAGATGAAAGATCTTTTAAAAACAGACAATATTGAAGAGTCGGTAGAAAAAATTCATGCTATCCAAAAAGAGGCCTACCAACAAATTGTCTCCATCATGAAAAAAACTTTCGACGCTATTATTGAATTAATGGATCAACACGGCATCTAAATATTTCTCATAAAACAAGATTGGTTTTTATCCCCTATTTTTGTAAACTTAAAATCCAATCTACCATGCAAAACCCCCATACTTTAGAAAAAGCTGTACTCGTCATTGTATTCTCACAAGATCGTAAAAGCATACTTTTGATCAAGCGTGACGACGTGCGTTTGTATGCCTTCGCTGGCGGAGCAATTGATCCGCAGGATAGTTCTGCCGAAGAGGCTGCACAAAGGGAATTTGAAGAAGAGACAGGGTATAAAATCAGCATAGAAAGACAAGTCGCCCTCTACTCTCCCTTTGGCCCCTTTAGCCGTACCACATACCTGTTTGAAGGAAAAATTCTCTCCGGAAGCCCAAAAACATCTTTAGAAACTCGTGAGGTGAAATTTTTTGCTCTGGACAACCTTCCAAAAAACCTTGTACCCTTATACCACGACCTGATTCAGGATGCTCTTGACCCTAACTGTCCCAAAGAAAAGCCGATGCCAAGAATGTACTGGATTCGCGACTGGCGCTTTGTCTACAACCCCTTCATATTTGTCCCTTTTTTATGGGGAAGATTTCGATGGTGGTCTAAAACACGATTTACACTTTCTAAATAACCCCCCCTTTTTAACTATGAATACTCTGTCATCTGTTATTCCTCACGTTGAAGATTATCGAGCGAATATTTTCGAATTGTACACACCCCAAGAACGGATCCAGTTTAATTCCGTTCAGCTCTTATCCCAGAATTTTCTTTTGCGCAAACCCTATCCTCTTTTTTTTCGTGAGCTAGAGGATTTCAGCTTATCTTTGAAAAAGATTTCCAAAGAGCCCTCACTGAATGAAGAGGACAAAAAGCTTTTTCGTTTTGCAGCAAATTTTTTTCAATTTTTTTCTTCGGACTATAACCCTTCTCTCCCCTCTCCACTAGAGTCAAGTCACTCTGAAAAATTCGTAGAACTAGTCAATCATATGGTTCTTTTTGACGAGGAAAAAGGGTTATTTATCCCTTTAGACCTTGCAAGATATATAGCGTTGGGAAGATTGGACTTTACCGAATTAAAGGTGACTGACTGTATCCAAAACATTTTATACGCAGACGACAGAAATCTAGTACCCTATATTCTCGAAAAAAAAGAGGAGTTTTTTACTAATAATCTTGGAATTGATACCACCTTTATCAAGGAATACCTTGCCTTTTCAAATCGACTAGATGACTCTTTAGCCCTAAGGGAATTCATATTGGGTTCAAGCTATAACGATGAGTCAGCTTTAGGAAAAATCCTGGTCTATTCTCCCCTTTTAGGCCCCACTTTTTTTACCTCTTTTTTTGACGCTTTTTACCCTGAGATCCGCGGTATTTTAGAAAGTCTTGAGGAGGAGGAACGGCAAAAACTTTACGACAACATGAGCATTTTAGAAGAAATAGATCCCTTACAAAAATCGGCTCCCTATCAGCGCCTAAGGGTTATGCTTGAATAAAATGTGTTAAGTTTTTTTTAAGATTTATTCATTGAGAAATATTTCATGACGAATTAAGATTTTTTCGGTCCTCATCTCATTTGAGGATCGATTAAACTGTTTTTCTAAAAAAAAATCTTATGAGCACTCTTGCACTCACTTCCTACCAAAAACAAATTTTTTCCTTGTTGGATTTACGCGTTAATGAGGGTGAAGAAAAAAAAAGTACCAAAAAAAGCGAAAAGCTCTCGCAGCTTATGCGTGTACGCATCTGGGGCTATTTATGGAAACAAGAGCCTTTAAAACTTTCTGAAAGACAGATCCAATTTTTGCAAAAAGCTCAAGGATTTATTGAATGGGGAAACACCCCCTACCTCTCATTATTTAGTGTGATCCATATCTCTATGGGTTGTTTATTAGGTTCAGATTTTCAATTTCGACCAAAAATACACCTGTCGAGATCTGCAAGTAATCAAATGGGCCCATTTCAAAAAAATTTAGAAACCATACGTTATAAGCTCTACGATGCCATCTGTGAGCTCTCCATGTTAGCTGAGGGCTACCAGTTCATCACTCAGGATCCGTTGCCCGAAGAAAGAATTTTTCCCAAATGCCTGGAAGTTGTAAATCATCTTGAAACCACCCTCTCCTCATTTAGACATGGTTTAGAATTTTTTAGTATTGATAGTGCATTTTCACATATACTTGAACACATCTCACTTCTAAAAATGGCCTTTTCTGCCAATCCAAAAGAGGATAAATTAGATTTCGACCTCGCCCCCATTCTTTTTAGCCCAGCAGACAATTTTATCCTTTTAAAAAAAACTAAACCTCAGATTTTCCCTGTACTCTATTTGAATAAAAAAGCGGTAATTTTTTTTAATCAACTTTGGGAGTTTTTTTCTTATAGTGTCAAAAATGCTGAGAAGGAACTAGCTTCCCTCGCCGAAGGCATAAAAAATCCCGAATTACAAAAGGACTTTTGCTCTTATTTAAAAGAACTGGATCAGTTTTTAACCTGCCTTTTGAAAGCCCGCATTTTCAAAAGCTCCCAGCAAAGACCGCCCCAAAATACCAAAAACGATTCTTTCACGGATCAGCAATTTTTAGACTTTTTGGATCTACATAATAAAAAATTTTTAGAAGAATATAAAGAATTCAATGAGTTAGGCAAAGTATTTGGCGAACTAAACTCTAAAGCCTTAGATCTTCACAAAAAACTTTGTAAGGACCATGAGGCTCGATTTCTTGAGGCAAAAAAAGCACAATCTCAACCTTCTTCAAGGGTAGAAAGCCCCTCTCTAGATTTTGTAGCTAAGGATAGTCCTATTTTACGGCAAAGTCCTACAATAAAATTAACCAAGCATGAGGACCACATCATTATAGAAATGGATAACCAGGATACGAAAAGACCATTTTCAGATCTCATTAATGTTTTGCAAGATCCCTCTTCAGAACCGACCAATGAGGCTAAAACTAGACAGTTCGATCCCCTTCTTCGACTTATCATGTATTTGGATTATTCTTTTCTACACGCGAATAGATTTACAAATCTGAGTATTTTAGCTTGCTCTCTAAAATTAGATCGAGTTCTCACCTTTTATAAAAATTTATTAAAAAAAAATGCATTCCATTCTTACTACCTCCATTTTTTTGACACCATCCTTCCTTTTGAAAAGGGGATTTATTTCAAAACAGAAAATGAGATGGAGATTTTTTCTCTATCGGTGGCCTATTACTATCGGTTAGAGGCAAACGCCCTTGATTTTAAGTTTCAAGAGCTCGTGTGCGCTCAACCTAAGGTGACAAATCCTGAGCTAGATCCTTTATACGCTCTTAAAGACCCCATCTCTTTAGAGCATTCTCCCCAATATTTTGACCCCATTTTAGTCGGTCAACTAAAAAGTTTTACCGGATCTGATTCACATATCACGACTGAAGTGTCGAGCTATTTTCAAAACCGAGCAAAAACTTTTTTAGATGTTGTCGAGCTTTCTATCCTTTCAAAAGAGGAGAAAAAAACACTATTTAAACTCTTCAATCTACCCATCTCTGAACCTGATTGGACAATTGAAGATCTGATAGTTTATGCAAAAAAAATTAGCAAGAGAATAGATGAAGCTCAAGAATTTGTTATTAAAGAATACAGTACTTCAAGTACCGAATTTTTTATTCATTCGCTCATTCTTTATTTTTTTGCCCCTTTTAAGCGTATGCAGATTGAGCATGATCTTACACAAGAACCAATAGAGAAAAAACGGAGTCCAAAGAAAAAAAATTCTCCTAAAATTCCACCAAAGGAGGACTTTAATCCGTTCAAAGGACAAGTAGAGGCGGTTGGTGTTTTAGAGCCCTTAGTGCTCGACCCAGTAGTTGAAGTTTCACCTACCCTTGCTATTCAGGTTCCTATTAAAGAATCCAATCGTCTTCAAGATTTAAAAATGCTCATGAAAAAAATCTCTCTCGATTCTGAGCCCAATTTTTATCTGATTTGTCAAATGCTAGAACAGCAAGAACTGAACTCTTTAGGACGCTCGTTCTATAGAGAATTTTTCTCCTCGGTCAGGGGTTGGATAGAACGGATGCTTAAAGTTTATGATCCTGAAAACAAAGGTCACCAGCTTTATGACCTCTATGTAAGTCTACCCTCAAAGCTTTTTATTGAGCATGACAATCTGATCTTGGATAAAAAAGAGCGTCAGCTTCTCACGGCTTTATCCAGGCTCTATGTATTTAACTGGGATCTTGATGAGGCTCTTGTAGAGACTATTTTTTGTCCTTTATTTAGGGGACTTCTTGATCAAAATGAGGAAAAACAGGTTTTTGAACAGCTATTTTTTGATTCGATGCACCTTGCCACAAAGATCTTGATGTTTGTATCCAATCAAAACTCACAGCCATCAGTCCATTTTGTATTACCCTCCATCTTTAAAGAAGTATCTGTACCCTCTTCATATCTTTTGGGGACTATTGAGCAACTCAATAAAATGATCAAAGAGCGCCCTTTAGAGGATCAGGATTTAAAAGAGGTCTGTCCCAAAGAATCCTTTTCACATAAATACATCCGCCTCTCAAAAATTCATGCGATTCCTAAAAAAATTGAATACCACTTAGAGGGATTAGCCCCCCTAATTTTGGAATGGAATAAAAGACCCAGGCTCTCTTATACGTTAGGACACCATATCCTTTATCGCCTCTCGATGTTGCTTGAGAGTGCCTTAGATCTTGGTCTTTACTTTAGCAATGAGACAGATCATTCTAAAGCGCAACATGTCATTTTTGAAACTGTCAACGGGAGACCTTTGGGATTTTCACACGATACAAATGTGAAATTTCACTATTTGCCCCAAGATATTCAGGAATCATTTACAAAAGAAGAGCTCCCTTTTTTCCGAGAATTTGCTAATTTTTCTAATTCTGTCTGCCATTATCAGGACTGGTCTTCAGGTCCTTTAAAATCCTATCTTGATGCTTTAAAAAATGCAGATGGTTTAGAGGACGAGGTTCATACCCCCCTCTTTAAAGAGCACTTAATAAAAACAAAAAAACAGGTCCTTATGATTGTTTGTCGGTTTTTATCCAAGCATTTGGAATCTAGAAAAATTTCCTTCGATTCGATCCCTATTTTGGAAAAGTTGGAATCTGTCTCTGTGAGTTGGCGATCTAGAATGAACGCTGTTCCTTAAACAATACCGCCCCCTTTTTTAAAATAAAAGGGGGCAGTCGGTAGGGTTTTTAGAAATTTACCTCGATAAAGAAAGTTCCTTGCACGACTTGCGAGCGATCTCCAATCATGTAATCGGCATCAAATCCAAACTTGAAGTTTTCTTTATACCCCAGCATTGCCTTCGCCTTGGCTTCAAACATAAAAATGGAGGGTTGCATTCCGTACAACTGCAGTCCATCATTACAGAATTCACTTGCCTGGATAAAATTTGAGGAAAGTGCATTTGGGGAAAGGAGTGTGGTGATGATGGCACCAACTGTCACTTGCATATCCCCATGAAAACTTTCTTGTGTGCAGGTATTAGTACCTAAATTAACTCTTAAGCAAGAGCGTAAAGTTGCCTCGTAGGAACGGTCGATGTGAGTGTTGAAATAGCTCCCTTGCATCTCGTCAAAACTTGGTCTAATAGTCTGTACAACCCCTATGTTTGCCTGAGGTTCAACATAAAGTGGCGTTGCCAACAGGAATTTTTTTGCGATATCTATAGAGCCAGTCGCATTATAGATTATAGGATTTGAATAAGTCGGCGCCGAAAAACCGCTCCAGAAAATATTTCTTTGTATTTTAGCGGCATCAACTGATCCCATCAAAGCTGCTGCCAGGGTAAAACCACTGGTTTGGGCTCCGATATACGGGCCAAAAAAGGCCTCCCTTAATGTGCTTTTTCCGACTCCCCTTTTCCAGTGCAATTTAGATTGACTATATCCTCCAAAAAAACCGACTTTCCCCTCCTCAGAAAAGTTATACTCTGCCCCTGCACTCAACCCGAACGTATCCGCAAAATAGCCGCTACAATCTTTGTAATTGTTTTGCCACATTCCAAATCCGAGAGGATTGACCCAAAAAGTTGTGTGATTAAGCTCGTCGAAATCATAACAGATTCTACCTCCATCACGATCCCAGCGTAAATAAGCACTTTCGATCATGCGGAAATTATTCTCTGCCTCAAGAGTTGTGATTCCCGAGATCTGTCCATTGGCAATCGTGACAAGAGCTTCTCTATAGGCACTTGGGCTTAAATTTACTAATGGAATAAAAACCTCCAAAAGACCTAAACTTGGAGCATCTGGTGGAAAAGGGAAACAAAATAGATCAAAAGCTACGTCCCTTGCATACCCTGTCAAATCTGCGTTATCGATTGGGGGGACAAAATGGGAACTTAATATTTCCAGCTCGATTGTTTTGGCAGTCGGGTTGTCATACCATAGAAAAAACAATTCATTTCTTGGGGCAACAATAAGATCAAATGTTCCGGTACGAGTTCCTGAATAGGTAAGAAATCTATATCTTGTGCCAATGGGATAATATCCCGATCCCTGTAGAACCGTTACAGTCCCATCAAGGGAAATATTCCCAGGATCTGTACCCGGTATGACCTGCAAAAGATCGCAATTTCCAAACCGGTCAATCTCTACCTCAATATCACCGCTAGCACCCTGGGTGTAATTTCCAGAAACGGTTAGTGTCCCGATCGAATTTCCGGTTCGTAAAAAACCGTTATTTGTCAAAGTCCCTGTAGTTCCCGATCCTCTTAAAAGTCCGCTGCTTTGTATTAGGAAGTTGTTTTGAGAGAAATTTCCATTCACATTCATCAACCCTTCAGAGACTGCGTACTTTCCAGTAAAAGTCCCCGCTGGGACTTGGCGTAGATCTAGAATTCCTTGACCTGTTTTATTGAATGTGCCAGATCCGTTCAAGTTTATAGAGCTTAGGTCGTCCACTTGATTGCTTGTGACATCATAAAATGCCGTAGCTATACTTGCTATAAACAATTTAGTGGGATAGTACAAGTTGGAACCTCTAGTCGCTCCATCGTTGACGTCCAAAGTCCAATTCTGACTTTGATTAAGACCACTCAAAACAATTGTTCCGGCACCAGTTTTTGTAAGCTTATTTCCCGCTGTCCCCGTAATGGCCCCGGTTAGACTTGCTGAACCGCTAAGTATCGATATGGTCGAGTTTACTCCTGACGAAGAGATATTAAATGGATTAACCAAAGTCATTCCACCTAAAGGGGCCAAAGTAACTCCGTTACTTGGGATATATGTACCCGTTCCCATCCCATTATTCGAATTGCTAAACGTAATCGTTCCAGACTGTAAGGAGATATTTCCAGAATAGCCCACATTTGAAGCCGACAACCTTAAGGTAGAATTACCTGTTATCGTCATCGCACCAGTTCCGACAAGTTGTCCTGAGATCGTCACATTATTGGTATTTTTTTGGATTACTCCTGAACCAGTAAAATTCAATCCTGCGTTTGTAGATACTGCACCCTGAAAGTCTAAAATAGATCCTTGATTGAAAACGATCTGCGACGTGCTGCCGATATTTTCTGCAGCTGATACAGATAGTATTTTAGCTACAGTAGGTGTTCCAAGAACTAAAGAGCCTAAAAAAGGAGTGTTATTACCAGATAAAGTGACAGTCGTAGCCGATCCGGTATTGCTTTGTAGACTCAAACTATTAGAACCCGTTATCACTCCAGAGATAGCGAGATTCCCTGTAAGGATTGTAGAAGAGGTAAGAATCGTCAAAGTTTTTGTGATTGAAGGGACGGTTCCGGCTAGAGTACCCCCATTTAAATAAAGAAGTGAGCTCGAAGCTCCAAGCTGGTTTTGATTGGTAATGCTCACAGTGCCCGGATTGATTTGTATAATACCTGAAAAAGTGGGATTAGAAGTTGTTAAGGTCATTGTTGCTGTGGTTGCAGTCGATAAAATCAATTTATTATTAGAAGCACCCTCAAAATTTCCTGTGACACTGAGATTGCTTAGCGCACTAAAAATAAAACCGCTTGTACCCACCCCGTCAATAGTAAGCTTTCTTCCAAATGTATTCGGACCTTGAATTGTGAGCTGAGGGCGAATAGCTCCTGAACCGGTTTGCGTTGTGATAAAATCACTACTTCCCACAGAATTAATCAGAACAAGATTACCCGAAAAAATATCGGTTACCCCGTTATAGGTGTTGGTTCCTCCTAAATTCAGATCTCCATCACCTGTTTTTTTAATTTTACCCCCTGCTCCCGTGATATTTCCGGATAGGGTTGAAGCGCTTGTAGAGATATTTAAAACAGCAGCTGTACCGCTTGCGTTAGCAACGGAAACTGCATTGGAGACGGTTATCCCAGGTCTGAAATCGATTCCGGCTGTATTATAGATTATGACCTGTCCTGATCCTAAGGCTGTATTACTTCCGGCTCCAAGTATCCCTAAGGTGATGGTTGTTCCCCCAGTAAAAGTGTTATCCCCATTTAAAACTAACTCACCTGCACCTGTTTTTATAATCTTACCGGCACCGGATATGATTCCTAAAAAAGAAGCTGCACCCCCGGTAGGGACACTTAAAATTACTCCGTTAGAAGTAGCAGTATTGATATCTATAGTATTAGATAAGGTAATTCCACTACTCAATAGGATTGTTTTTCCGTCATTAATGACAACGTTACCCTTGCCAAGACAAGAGGAGGCAAGAGCTCCTAAAGTATTACAATTGATATTAAGCTCACTTGAAAATGTATTCTGTGCAGCCAGATTGATCGTTCCGGCGCCTGTAAGGATGATCTTTCCTGGATTGGAACCGGTGCCGGTATTTTGAATAACACCCGAAAATGTTGAGGTTAGACCACCTGCTACACTGATGGTAGCCCCCGTAGTGGGTGTGATTCCAATATTTATAATGTTTGGAAGATTATAGGAGGTGCTCGGAACAAACGTTGAGCCCTCGTTCAATGTAAGGGGTCCAGAGCCTATAGAGTTCACTAAATTAGCTTGTAAAGTTCCCTGCCCTACAACAACACCCCCGCTGAAAACATTTGCTCCCGCTAAAGAAAGCGTTCCGGATCCTGACTTTGTAAAAGAACCTGTCCCCGTAATATTTCCAGAGATAGTTAAAGTAAAATTGTTAGTCTGAATAAAATTTTGTGTGTTTGTTATATTGATATTTGTTGAAAGTGAAACATTGTTCGTAGCCTGTATAACCGCGTTTGTTGAACCCGACATTTTCAAACCGTTTCCAAAAACATCCTGATTGACTAGTAAAGTTCCCGAAACAACTTCTGTGGCAGGGCCATTTTGAAGTGTCATATTGGATAAAGATAAAGTGCCTCCATTAACAGAAAAAATCTGGTATTGATTGTTCCCGTTAATGGTAAACCCTGCTCCATTAATCGTCAGGTTTGTCGTTACATTATTTAATGTAGCTGTGAGAGTGAAGGAGGATCCCAAAGTATTAGTTCCGCCAGAAGCGATAGCAGTATTTAAATCAGCTGTATTGTTAATTGTAATAGAGAAAAGGGAGGAGATTGTGAAACAAAAAAATCCCCAAATCGGTAAATGCCCTAATTTAATCATGATCACCTTTTCTATTTTTCTTGGCTTAACCTTTCTTTTTATCTAACAGATGCACCATCATGGATAAGCGCGGATTTTTAGAAAAAAAATCTCTATGCTTGCGTATAAAATTCCAAAAAAGCTCGTCAAAAGCTTCACACCACGGTCCAGAAGGGTAATTGCCCATCTTTTTTAAATAATTTGAACCACTAAAGTAGGGTTTTGTAGTCATCATGCCGCCATCGGCATACTGACTCATTCCAAAAACATTAGGGACCATAACCCAATCATAAGCATCAATAAAAAGGCTCATAAACCAGTCATAAACCTCTTTTGGATCACACTCTTTCAGTAGGAGATAATTCCCTAAAACCATCAGCCTTTCAATATGGTGGCAATAGGCAAATTTAAGCGCTTTTTGCACAGCATCATCTACAGGAATTATCCCAGTTTCCCCCTCCCAAAACCCTTTGGGAAGCGTTTTTTTGTGATGAAAAAAATTCATTTTTCTCATCTTATCCCCGTAAATTTCATATGCTGCCCGCATAAATTCTCTCCAGCCCAGGATTTGGCGAACAAAACCCTCTTTGGAAGCAAGTGGAGCTCGATGATGAATGGCAGCTTCTAAAACCTCGTCGACTGTCAGAAGTCCTACATTTATATAGGGGCTTAGTACGGAATGCACTGTAAAAGGATCACCCATCAAAATCGCATCCTGGTAAGGACCAAAAGTGGAAAAAGCCTCATCAAAAAAACGATGCATCATTTTTTTTGCGCCTTCACGGTCGATAGCAAAAGAAAAGTCCTCAATATCTCCAGGATTTTTCTTAAATTCGCTTTCTATTTCTTTTTGAATTTTTTTTAAAAGTGGACTTTCTTTGGGACTGGAGTAGGAACTAAGACGTACCCCTTTTGGAATTTTTTTTCGATTTTCAACATCATAACTCCATTTGCCCCCCTCCGGCTTTCCCCCTTTAATCATGATATCGAAGCGTTTTCGTTGCTTTATATAAAAAGAGGCCATGCTTAGATGTTTCTCGTTACCTAAAAGCTCAGGAATTTCACTTTTTTTGGTAAGAAAAAGTGGAGACTCTAGAATCTCTACTTTTTTTTTTAATTCTTTAACTACTTCATGATCGATTGGATCAAAAGCTCTCATCCCTTTTTTATAATGCGGTTTTTCGCCTAAAGACACATAATCGACAGTGATTCCAAAATCTCTAAGCTCCTCTTGATAAGCTTTCATCGTGGCTCGATGAAAAAGGAGCTTTTTTTTGTGGTAGGGAAAATGTTTAAAATACCATGGGTGCTCATACAAAACAATTCGATCCCCTTTTTCAAAAAACCTTTTCGGATCAAAAAGCTGATGAGGTAAAATGAGATATTCCATGACTTAAAACCAATTAAAAACTCTTTACGCTGTATAGCATATTTTTTAATAAATAGAAAATCAAACAGGACAACAATTCTTTTTAGACTGCAAATCAAAGTAATTGCCAATACTCCTCTAACAAAAAATCGGACGAGACTCCTCTTCAAATCTTAAAATTACCGTCTTTAGTCACAAAGAAAAAAAGCCCATGAAGCACTCCTATCCCTTTTAAAAATTTATTCACCCATGCAAAATTTTTCTCAAGATCTCTTCAAAAGAAAACCAGACAAAAAATGCTCGATATTGTGTTCCACGCGATACAAAACTATCTTTTTTTTTACACTCCCCCTTTGTTGAAAAGGGAATTTCTATTTAGTCATGGCTCGCATAAAAGGTGCAAAAGGGATTCCTTTCTTTTTTTTTGCAGCCTTATAGCAATCAAGAAAAATAGGTTTCATCTTCTTTGGATTTAACCCTGCTTTTTTACAAAACCCCTCAAAAGTTGTATCAAAACAGGGTTTAGTCGCTTCATTGATAAATTCTTTGGTAAAGCCATTGCAAAACTTTTTAAATTGAATGGAATTTGAAGAGGTAAGGTTTTTAAGGTTGGATTTAAGGTTGCTATTTGTCAGGACAACCCCAAAAAAAGAAAAGGGGGAAACTTCTCTAGTCCTTTCGCCAGCCTCCTCCAGAGATTTTTTATATTTAAGAAGTCCAAGGGAGGAATTGCCTGCTAAAGTGTCTACTATATAGGCAATATCCTCTTTTTGGTTCTTAGTCGCCTCAATTTTGAACTTTTGGCATTTTGCTCCCTCTAGTTGTTGTGAAACCGCCAAAAAAGAGCAAAACAAAAAAAACTTATGAAGGTTCCTCATATTTGCTTTCTAGCAAAATCTCTAAAGCTTTTGCAAGCTGAAGATCTTTCTTTTCGAAAGATTCTCTTGGAGAGATATCCAAATAGATATCAATAGGACCGGCTCCATCCCTCTCAACGATAGGTGTTGTGCTTTCCTTTAAATAGGAGGCGTGAGCCGGAACTGTGACTTGCAATGCACAGCCAGGTAAGATAGAAATGGAGGGACAAATACCTATCCCGCCTCCCCAGGTTTTTGTTCCGATCACCGTAGCTTGGTGTACCCTCTTTAATTTTGCGATAAAAAACTCCCCGTCCGAGCTGGTCTGCTGATTACAAAGGATCACGAGTTTGGGGGCTTTTGCGCTGCGTTCAAAACAACTTTCACCTCCATGAAATTCATGAATAAAATCTGTTGGTGTGTATATTTCGTCTATCATAGCCTCGCTAGTGTTCCCGCCATAATTATACCTCAAATCGATGATAATCCCCTCTTTATCAACCATAGCATTATATAATTGAGTAAAAAGTTCGTAGGTTTTGAAAGACATTTCGCTTAAATAGATATACCCAACTGTTCCTTTTGATTTTTTGTCTATCTCCATCCGGTTGGCGTAAGCCCAATCATATAAGCGCAGTCTTGAAAGAGTTTCTACCCCTATTGGCTTTGCCTGAGCCACCACCTGCTCACCATTAGCATTTTTGAGTTGAAACTGGACACTTGCTCCGTAAGATCCATAAAGCTGAGCCTCAAACCCACAAGTGCCCACAACCTGTTCTCCATTGATGGAGGTGATGAAAGAGCCCTTTGTAAAATCTTTATAGGGATCTAAGACATGGGAAGTATCTATCAAGGGATCAATTTCTAAAGCCTTTATAATTTTAAAACCCTGTTTTTCGGCATCATACTCCAAATCTAATGGCAAAGTCGCGCTTCTTATTAAAGGGTTAAGCGGTACATTTAAATCGATGATAAAAATATGTAGAGTATTTAGCTCCGCAAGCATCATCGACAAAACCGAAATAAGATCTTTTTTATTATAAACACGATCTAATAAAGGGAGATACTTATCTCTGAGCTTCGACCAGTAAGCCTCTTGTAAATTTTGGTTATAAAAATAGGATTTATAAGTTCTGTGTACATTTTGAAAAAGGTTTTCAAACTCTTTTTTTGCATCAAAAAAAATTGTTTGACCAGGTATAACGATCTTTTTACCGACACCCCCCTTTAAACCGCTGCTGAAATCGGCCCAGAGAAATTCCCCGTTTTCGATAACAACCCCTTTACTGGACGTTGGTGAAAAATAGGCATCACTGAAATCATAGTCCCCCTCTTCGATCTTTTTACCCTCATACGAAAAAAAGTTTGTGCCGTTTCCTATGAGAATCACACCTTTTTCTGTACCTATCAATTTCTGTACAGGAAGAAAGGGAGTCAGATTAAATGTTTTTTTGGTAAACAATGAAGGGCTTAGTTCTAAACAATCCTTGATCTCTGTAAGCTTAAACGGGTTTTGGCCGTTAAAACTCACCCCCATTAAACTTGGGAGTGCAACGGTTTTTAAATGAGATTTTTCAGGGTTGTCTAATTTAAAATGAAATCTTCTATTTCGTGAAAGGAAGTACAAACACGCTTGTTTTGGGTGCCACACAGGGTTGAAACCGTCTATCTCTGAGGCTGTAATAGGATAACAGACCCTATTTTCAAGGTCATAGACCTTCAATTCTCTGAAAAGGTTTCTTTTTAAAACTGAATAGGCAATCCATTTCCCGTCAGAGGAAAAAGCCACCCCCTCTTTTCCCAAATCAAACGGAATATTTTTGTCGATAAGAATCTCTTTTTTTGTCTCAACGTCATAGACAAATAATTCCTGCTGGGAGGAGATCGTAGCCATTTTTGTGCCCTGACTATTTACAACCAATTTTGTCCGCGTGCGGTCCCCCAAGTAACAGGAGTCTTTCCCGCCTTCAAAATCTTGAATTTCTAAATTCACCCCTTTGTCATTTGAGGATAAAGCGAATATTTTCTTTTCCGAAAACGCCAGATCATAAATATAATCCCCTTTTTCAGACTTTAACCGATTAAAACCAGCCATTTTTTCGCATAATAAAAAACCATCCCCCCGAATTAAAAAGGCGATCATGCCAGCTTGAGGATAAACTGCACACTTTTCTTGGATGTAATATCCTAGAGGGTTTTGAAAAGCGAGAAGGTCGTGTATCTCTTTTTTTAAGAAAACCCTCGATTTTTTTTCCCTGTTTTCCCCAACAAATTCTATATCTAATTTCAAAACAGTTTGGGTTTTTGGATCAAAAATCTTGAGATCTGCAGCAATACTTAAAATGATTTTTTCACCGTCAGTTGAGGCATGCAAAATAGAAAATTGTTCATCCTCGTAAAGTTTTAAAATTTCATTGGCCTCCAGCATGTAGAGACTGGCCCTACCACTTATATCGGATAAAAAGTAGAGCTTATTTCCAATAACCATGGGATTGAAGCAGTTTGCCTCCTCAAATAGAGTGATTTTTTCTAGACCGAAATTCCCTTGCGGGTAAACCCCTTTATAAATCTGTCTAAGCTGTCCGCCCCTATATGCCTCAATAACCGATTGGGGGGAAAAACGGGTAAAAAAGAATTCCCCGTTTTGAGAAAAAAAAGGCTCAGAGGATTGGTCAACTCCCAGATAATCTTCTTTTGTCTTTTGATTATCAAATTCCACTAGAGCAAGCGTTTTTTCTCTTGAGATATTTTTGGAAAAAGACTGGTAGGCTATTTTACCGTCTGTGAACCAGCTGCATGGGCTTCGATGAATTCCCGTGTAAGTGTGCCGCTCTAGGTTGTCCCCATCGAGACCGATAGAAAACAAATCCCAGTTCAGAAGAAAACCTACTTTTCCTACAAAAGCTAACTTTTCTCCATTTTTAGAAAATTTCGGGTAGCTGATATCCCCTTTATCTTTTATTATAGGAGAAGCTCGTACACGATTTTTTTCTATTTTCCCTAACCAAAGATTGCCGCCTTGGATAAAAACAATATTGTCCCCTTTAATGTCGGGCTCTGTACAAATGCTCCCCTTTGCTTCAAGTGCACTGATTCCCAAAAAAAACAGAAGGCTTAGCTTTAGTCCTCTCCATCCCAATTTCATAAAACCCTCTCCGTTTAACACTAAAAAAATCGTCTATTCCTCCAAGGCATCAAGACTTTGATTTGTGGAACGGTAGAAAATGCCCCACATCACATAAGCCCAGGTCACAAGGAAAAAAAACCAGTCGAAATGGTACATGAAACCAAAAAGAAGCGTCAACATTATTAAAGAAATAATAAATATCCCAAAAAAATCCAGATGTTCTTTTTGTATCCATTTCAAAGAGACAAATCTTTTTAAGCTGATCATCGCATAAGCCAGTAAAATCATAAAAAAAGGAGCTATGTAGGATAAAACAACAGAGCCGAAAAGTTCCAAAACAGAAGAATTGCAAAAAAACAGCTGCATCGAAAGGGCCGCCATCGCAGCTGCAGGGATTGGCAAACCAGTATAGATCTTGTGATTTTCAGGTTTTTCCACCCCCAATGTCTGCACATTGAAACGGACAAGTCTTAAAACGCCACTTAAAGAAAAAAGCATAGCACCCCAAAAAGTGAAAAAATAGGGAAGAGTTTTTGGTGCTACCTGAGCCGTTTTCATCAAAAGAACTGCAGGTGCCACACCAAATGTTATAGCGTCAGACAAAGAATCAAAATTCATTCCAAATAGACTCTCCCCTTTAAGCCGTCGAGCCACAAAGCCATCCAGGACGTCTATGCAAGCTGCTGCCATAATCAGCAAAGAGGATCTTAATAGCAAAATTTTAGGTTCTAGTGTCGCATCGTAAAGGGTCGCCTTGAAGATAACAAACAATCCAATCGATAGGCCGAGCGCTGTGATGACGTTAGGAACAACATATGGTTTTTTCATGTGATTTAAACCCCGATTTTTGCTACAATCATGCACGAAGCTCACCATATATTTGAACGATATTCTTTGATCTCTAACCACCCAATTTTTAAAAAAATTTTCCCTCTGAAGAAATTTTTTCCTAGGAGGAGAAGAAAAATTTTTTGTTTTTTAAAACTGGACAAATTGTGTCGATTTACAATATATAGTGTGTCAGAAGCGTAAATGAATACAACATGTAGTGTTGCGAGGAATCATGAGTGAAGAGAAAACAACCACTAGTTCAGCCTTGATTAATCAATCATGGGTAAAAAATAACAACGGCATCAGTCTCACTGTTGTCAAGCGTAACGGCCATGTTGTTCCGTTCAATGCCCAGCGCATTCATCGTGCAATTGAGTCTGCTTTTAAAGACGTCAAAAACAAAAGCGATATTACAAGTTTCTTGCAAGAGATCGGGTCTTTGACCGAAGTAGTCGTTTCTTGCTGTATACAAGAAAGCAACTTGGGTAAAACGCTCACTGTTGAGGGGATCCAAGATCTTGTAGAGATCATCTTGATGAAAAAAGGCTATCATGACGTAGCAAGAGGCTATATCACCTACCGCAATGAGCATAAAGCCATTCGCGAGCAAGGGATCGATAACGTTCGTATTTTTAGAAGAGATGGCTCCACTTTAGTCCGCCTCAATCCTGTAAAAATCGCCTCGTCGATTGAATTCGCTCTACGGACTGGGCACCAGAACGAGGGGCTTAAGGTACCAGAAAATCTTTTTGAAATGGTCAATCCGCTCACATCGCTTATCTTGGAAAAAGTCCTTCAAAAATGGCAAAATCAGGAGCTTTTATCGGTGCATGTCGTTCAAGATCTTGTTGAAGAAGTCTTAATGGACAAACGCCATTTTAGTGCAGCAAAAGCTTACATCCTTAAACAAGCCAATGAAGGGAAGGTTCACCCAAAAACCGAAACAAGATCAGAAAAAGCGCATATTTTTCAGGTAAAAACAAAAACAGGGGAACCACGTACCATCAGCGATGATGAGATCCGCAATAAAATCGCCTTTGCTTGTAAAGGTTTTGAGTCGATCATCAAAGTCGAAGAGCTCATACAAGCGACGATCAATAACTTCTACGAGGGAATACTCGAGGAAGAGGTGGATCAAGCTATGGTTCTGGCTGCAAGGGCGATGGTAGAAAAAGATCCTTGTTATGCTGAAATTTCTTCCAGGTTACTCCTCGATATAGTCTATCGTGAGGCGCTTGGTATCTCTATGATGGATCCCTCTTTAAACCGTAGGCATAAAGAGTATTTCCCAAACTATATCCGTCGTGGTATTTCTCTAGGTCGACTATCCAAAGAGCTGCTTGATTTCGATTTAGCAAAATTGCAAGAGGCTCTTGATATTTCCAGAGATTATAGTTTCAAATATCTTGGACTGCAAACTCTTTACGATCGCTATTTCATTCATCATGAAAGAAAAAGAATGGAGACACCCCAAATTTTCTGGATGCGCGTATCCATGGGTTTAGCTATCAAAGAGGAAAACCGTACCGAAAGAGCTATTGAATTTTACAATACCCTTTCTCAATTTCATTTTGTCTCCAGCACACCTACCCTTTTCAATTCGGGCACCCAACACTCCCAGCTCAGCTCCTGCTATCTATCTACTGTGATGGATGATTTGGAAAATATTTTTAAAATCATTTCGGATGATGCTCTCCTCTCTAAATGGGCAGGTGGTCTAGGAAACGATTGGACAAATGTGCGTGCTACCGGATCGCGAATCAAAGGAACAAACGGTGAAAGTCAGGGTGTGATCCCCTTCCTTAAAGTAGCAAACGATGTTGCAGTTGCTGTAAACCAGGGCGGAAAGCGCAAAGGCGCTATGTGTGCGTACCTTGAGGTATGGCACCTTGACATTGAAGATTTCATTGAACTAAGAAAAAATACGGGAGATGAAAGACGTCGTACTCACGATATGAATACGGCCAACTGGATCCCCGATCTTTTCATGAAAAGAGTGCATGAAAATAAACCTTGGACCCTCTTTTCCCCATGCGACACTCCTGATCTTCATAATCTCTACGGTAAGGAGTTCGAAAAGCGATACGAACACTATGAAAAGCTTGCCGAAGCGGGCAAAATCGGATTGTCAAAAAAAATAGAGGCAACTGCTCTATGGAGAAAAATGTTAGGAATGCTCTTTGAAACAGGTCACCCCTGGGTTACATTCAAAGATCCTTCTAACATCCGCTCCCCACAGGATCATGAGGGTGTTGTGCACAGCTCAAATCTTTGCACCGAGATTCTTTTGAACACCTCAATCAAAGAGACCGCTGTTTGCAATCTAGGGTCTATAAACCTGGAAAAGCATATCACCGATGGTAAGCTAGATACTAAATTGCTGGAAAAAACCGTTACAACGGCCGTGCGTATGCTCGACAACGTAATTGACATCAATTTCTATCCCATACCTGATGCTGAATATGCAAACTTACGCCATAGACCTATCGGTTTAGGATTGATGGGATTCCAAGATGCTCTATACATGATGAATATTAGCTACGCCAGCCACGAAGCTATCGAATTTGCCGATTCCAGCATGGAACATATCTCGTATTACGCCATCATGGCCTCAAGCCAACTAGCCAAAGAGCGTGGCACCTACCAAACGTACAAAGGCTCAAAATGGGATAGAGGCCTTCTGCCTATTGATACCATCCAGCTTTTGAAAGAAGAAAGGGGTGGATTTTTAGACCAAGATACGACAGCACGCCTAGATTGGAACCTTGTACGCGCTTCTATAAAAGAGCATGGTATGCGCAACTCTAATACGATGGCTATTGCTCCGACAGCTACTATCGCCAATATCACAGGGATAGTGCAGTCCATCGAGCCCTCGTTTAAAAATATTTATGTAAAATCCAACCTGTCGGGAGAATTTACAGTACCTAACGTCCATTTGGTCAATAAACTCAAAGAGCTCAATCTTTGGGATGAAGAGATGATTGACGATCTTAAGTACTATGACGGATCGATTCTAGAAATCGAAAGAATTCCTGAAGAGGTGAAAAAAGTCTACTTGACCGCTTTTGAAATCGATCCTACCTGGATCATAGAATGTGCGTCACGTCGTCAAAAATGGATTGATATGGGGCAGTCATTGAACCTCTATATCGATCAACCAAGTGGTAAAAAGATTCATGATATGTATCTACTCGCTTGGACGAAAGGGTTGAAAACTACTTATTACTTACGTAGTAGAGCCGCAACCCAAATTGAAAAGTCCACAACCGATATCAATAAACGTGGGCTCCAGCCGAAATGGATGAAAAGCGTCTCTGCTTCGGCGAATATTAAAGTAGACCGCACTCCGGAAAGCAAGCCAAAAGCATGCTCTTTGGATGAGGGTTGCGAAAGCTGCCAATAAGGTAAAAGTTGTTCTTCGGCCATGAAAACGTGGTCGAGGATAAAAAAATTCAAGGGGAACCAGAATGAAAAATACAGAACGTTTGAAAGCCGATCAAAAAAGGCTGATCAATAACAGTAAAGTAGATGTCAACCAACTTATGCCCCTAAAATACCATTGGGCATGGGAGCATTACCTTAATGGGTGTGCAAACCATTGGATGCCGACCGAAGTATCTATGCAATCGGATATTGAGCTCTGGAAATCCAATCGACTCACTCAAGGAGAGCGCCTTCTTGTGATGAGAAACTTGGGATTTTTTTCCACAGCAGAAAGTTTAGTAGGGAATAATATTGTCCTTGCTATCTTCCGCCATCTCACCAATCCTGAGGCACGCCAGTATCTTCTTCGCCAAGGTTTTGAAGAGGCCATCCACACGCATACATTCCACTATATCGTGGAATCCCTAGCATTGGATCCGGGTGAAATTTTCAACATGTACCAAGAAATTGACTCCATCCATGACAAAGATGTCTTTGAAATGAAAATTACCGAGGGGGTTCTCAAGAGTGATTTCACCACTGAAACCACTGAAGGAGCGCAAAAATTTCTTGAAAATTTGATAGGTTACTACGTGATCATGGAGGGAATCTTCTTCTATAGCGGTTTTGCGATGATTCTATCACTCCACCGTCAAAACAAAATGGTTGGTATTGGCGAACAATTCAAATACATTTTGCGTGACGAAACAATCCACCTTAATTTTGGTATCGATCTGATCAATACCATTAAAGAGGAGAATCCGCATCTTTGGACAAATGCGTTTCAACAACACATTTATAGCTTGATCGATGAGGCCGTGGAGCTTGAGATCCGGTATGCAAAAGACTGTTTACCCCACGGGGTACTTGGTTTGACCACCGGTATGTTCAAAGAGTACGTAGGCTATATAGCTGATAGACGCCTTGAGCGCATCGGTCTAGAAGCACGTTATCACACAAAAAACCCTTTCCCTTGGTTGAGCGAAACAATCGACTTGGAGAAAGAGGGGAACTTCTTCGAAAGAAGGGTTACCGATTATCAATCGGCCTCTAATCTCTCTTGGACCTAAATAAAAGCAACCCCCATTAAATTAAGTGGGGGTTGCCATTTAAAAAGAGACTGGAAAGGATCTAAACGAAAAAGCTATACTCCTAATTTCTAAACTTAAAAAGACATGGGAAAAAGGGTATGCATGTTCACAACTTCAAATTCGAAGAGAGCCACTACATCGATGAGATACGCTCCACCTTTTTACGTTATGTTCATCCCAGCGGCCTAGAGGTCATCAAGATCAACAATCTTGATCCCGAAAATGTCGCCTGCATTCTCTTGCAAACCATTCCAAAAAATTCCAACGGTTGCCCCCATGTTTTGGAGCATGTTGTACTTTGCGGCTCAAAAAAATATGATGTAAAAGATCCCTTCTTTTCAATGTTAAGACGCTCTATTGCCGGTTTTGCCAATGCTTTCACAGGCTCTGATTTTACTTGCTACCCATTTGCAGCACATGTGAAAGAGGATTTTTTCAATCTTTTTGAGGTCTATTTAGATGCCGTATTTCACCCTTTAATAGAAAAAGCCAGCTTTTTGCAGGAGGGGTCTCGATTAACCACCGAGGGGTACAAAGGGATTGTTTATAATGAAATGAAACAAGGACATAGTTCTCTTCATGATAGGTTTCACCACGAAACTTTGAGCCAGCTTTTTTTTGAAACACCTTATCGATTTGACAGTGGAGGCATTCCTAAAGAGATCGTTACTTTAACGCATGAGGAGCTTGTGGCCTTCCATGAAGAGTGCTATAACCCTTCAAATGCCTTGGTTTTTTTGTATGGAAATTTGGATATAGACGAACAACTTAATGCTTTAGAAAAAGCGATCAAAACACTCCCCATTCGTCCTAAAAAATCTAACAAAAGAGTAAGCCAAACTCAGTTAAAACAAAAAAAAGTACACCATACTTTTTACCCGGGAGCACAGGATGACAGAGCTCATCATCTCACTATAGGATTCATCGTAGGGGATCAAAAAGATCCAAAGCATCTTCTTGAATCTTTGTTTTTGATTAGATACATCGCAGGCCATGACGGCTCTTTAATGCAGCGTGCTATCATGGGGGAGAATCTTGCCAGCTCTATTGATGTTTTCATGGATACAGAGGTACTAGAGCCTTATGTATACTTTACTTTTAAAGATGTCACAGATTCTTCTAAACTGATAGAGACATTCGATAAAGCTCTTCAAAAACTTCACGATGAGGGTTTTGAAGAAGAGGCTAAAGAGGCGACGCTTCATCAACTCAAAGTCTCTTTTTTAAACACTGTCGAAGACAACTACCCAACAGGGCTGATTCTCTTTTTTAAAGCAATGCTGCCCTATTTTAATGGTGCAGATCCTTTAAAGCTTTTAATGTTTAAACAACGAATTGAAGAGCTAGAAAATACAACCCGTGAAGAAAAAAATCTAAAAAAAATTTTAGAGAAAACTTTTTTAAAAAACACGCATCGTGTAGAGGTGCATTTTACAAATAAGGTGGATTTGCTCGAGGAGGAATTGCCCATTCCTCCACCAATAGACTTAGAAAAGAAAAAACTTATTGAAGAGGAGAATCGGTTAATCGAGGCAAAACAGTCTCGGCCTCACAGCGCCTCAACTCTTCCCATACTTCATATAGATCAACTCCCCCCAAGACCTCCAACCTATTCTCTAGAAAAAAAGGGGGAAGAAATTCCCATTTATGTTCACGAAACATGGACAAATGGATTGAGCTACCTAGATCTTATAATTGACCTACCCGAGCTTACTGAAAATGAATCCCATTTTATGGGCCTTTTGATCCAGCTCATAGGACAAATGGGAACTAAAAAAAGGGATTTTGAGGAGGTTCTTGAGAAAAAAGAATCCTGCATTTCTATGCTTTCTTTGAATATAGAGCCGATAAAAGATCGCTTAATTTTGAGCCTTGAGGCTACAGCACTTTCAGAAAATCTTCCCAAAGCCTTTGCCTACATAAAAGAGGTTCTTGAAGAGACGGTATTTGATGATAAAGAGCGCCTTTTGGAAATCATGAAGGATCTATTTAATCACCTAAAAGCCCGATTCACCCAAAGATCATTTACTCGATGTATTTTGAACACAAAATCTTATTTGAGAAGTGCCTTCAAAGCTAAAGAGAACGCAAGAGGATTCTCCTTCTATCTTTGGCTCAAAGAGGAGCTTAATAAGCCTATAGAGACGACAATTAAAGGGCTCGAAAAGCTTTTTCAGAGAATTCTCTCTAGTAAAGGGCTGATTGAAATGACCTTATCCACTGACCTAAAAACGCTACCGCCTTTTAAACTAAAAACCCCAAGGACGGAACCTGTTTTTCAAAATAGAGTGCTCCATCCCCGAAATAGGTCCGATTTTTTTGGATTTTCTGTCCCTTTACAAGCCAGCGAAAATGCTTTTACTTTCAATGGGTTCACATTCGAGGACCCTTTATCCCCCATATCAAGAGTTGTAGTTCAACTTGTCAAACATCTGCAGCTCCATCCGCTACTGAGGGAAAAGCATGGAGCCTACGGAGCATCGATGTCGATCGATTTAGATCAGGGGCTTTTATCGATGTATACAAGCTGTGATCCAAATATTGACCTCACTTATCAAATTTTTCATGAAGTTCTACATCCGATCATTGCAGGAGAATTCAGTGATGAGGATCTTTATGAGGCCAAAATAGCCGCCTTACAAAGAACGGAAGAAATCTCCTCAATCAATACAAGAGCCATAGACCAATACTGGAAAATCCGTAGGGGGCGCACCGACGAACAACGACTTGAAGATCGGAATCGGTTGATCAAAGCGGACCGTTCTGCTATAAGGGAATGCGCATCAAAAATACTAGGCAACCTATTAGATGGCATCTCGGTAACTCTGTCGGCAAAAAAGGCTTTTGAGAACCTGAAACGCTATCCATCAACACTTGTGGAGCTTTAATGTTAAAACCATTTTCCTATTATTTAGTAGGCCTTTCACTTCCTTTTGGCCTTGCATCCGGGTTCATGTTAGGCGCCAATTCCTCGTCTACATCAAATTATGAACCTCGTTTAGATAAAAATTATGTTAAAATAGTAGATGAAGTCCAACGACCCTTTATCTATGTTTCTACAAAAGCTAAAAGAACTGTAGTACAACTTAAAGTCGAATGTGCCACAAATACTCAAGCCGAAATCCATGGCTGGCCGTTTGACGATGAGTTTTTCAACCAGTTTTTTGGAAAAAGACCCCCTCAAGAACAACAAAGGGCGAAGGTGAGTTTAGGGACCGGCTTTTTTGTTAGCCCTGATGGTTATATCCTTACGAACTACCACGTTGTGAAAAACGCTAAAAACATCAAAGTGAGTTTTTTGGACCACTCTGAAAATGAGATGCCCGCAGAATTTATTGGAGGAGATCCTAAAACGGATGTGGCTGTGATCAAAGTACATGTAGAAGACCATGAATATCTCAGTTTTGCAGAAGACTCCAATTTAGAAGTAGGCCAGTGTGTCATTGCAGCGGGAAACCCGTTTGAACTTACCACAAGCATCACTATGGGTGTGATCTCAGCAAAAAATCGGAATAATCTTCAAATTACCGATGTGGGAGATTTTATTCAGACAGATGCAGCTATCAATCCGGGAAACTCTGGTGGTCCCCTTTTAAACCTGTACGGTGAAGTGGTTGGGATGAATACCGCGATTCTCTCGAACTCGGGAGGATACATGGGGGTAGGTTTTGCGATCCCCTCTTCTATTTGTCAAAATATCATGTACCAGCTCAAAAAAGATGGACAGGTACGCTGGGGATATCTGGGAGTATCGGTACAATTTATTGACTCTGAACTTGGCGAAGCTTTTGGAACAACTAAAGGAGCTCTCGTTGCATCGGTGCAAAAAGGGTCACCTGCAGAAAAAGCGGGTGTTCATACAGGAGACGTGATTCTTGGTATCGATAGCAAAAATATTCATACCCCCCAGGAGCTAGAATCTGCTGTGCGCTTAAAAACTCCTGGCAAAGAGATCATCTTAAGAGTCCTTAGGGATAAAAAAGAGGTGAAACTCAAGGCTATCATAGATGATAGAACCACAACTGAGCTTGGCGAAGGGCATGATGCAAGGCTTGGAATCACTGTAGAACCGGCATCACAGGGAACTTTACAACGCTATCAACATACGGTTTTGGATGTGGAAGGGGTTGTGGTAAAATCTGTTGATGACAACTCCCCATTGAAAGGCAAAATTCAGGTAGGGAATGTCATAAGCCAGATCAACAACAAAAAAATTCGTACCGCCCAAGACTTTGTTATGGCAATGAAAGAGTCTGAAAATAAAATAACGACTCTACTCGTGTTAAGCCAGAGGGGCCAGTATCTTTTTGTCAGCTTAGGGCCAGAGCTTAAAAGCCAAAAAAAATAGATCGAAAACCCGGTGAGTCACCGGGTTTTTCATTTCTCGAGAATAACACTCTGAAAAAGTGCGCTCGAACGGATTTTATCAAAAGTGGGATCCTGTACGGAGCTTTTATCAAGTCCTAAATCCAAAGCCACTTTTAAAAACTGGATCGCAAGCTCTGTCTCACCTATTATCGCTCCGGCTTTAGCAGCCAAAAACGCCTCCAGCGGACCAGGCTCTTCTTGGAATATATAGGTGGCCATCTCTATAGTAAGAGAATAATCTTTTTCCTCAAATGCGGCTTTTAGCAGAATCTTTTTTGAATCTAATGAGATTTGGCCTTTCAAAGAGTTAAGAAGTCCGTAGGCCTCTTTGTAATCTTGTTTTAAATGGGCCATTTTCGCTAGGGCCTCACACGATTTAGTAAAGCAGTAGCCCTCTTTGGATTGCTCTTTTATTTTACGGTAGAGCTTTTCTGCTTCAGCTATATTATGCTCCGACTCTAAAATCTCAGCTTGGGTGATATTTTTACGGGTTTCATCATTGAAATCGGCCTCTCCCATTCTTCTCACCTGTTTAAAAATTTCTATCCCTTGAAAGAGTAGAAACATGAAAATGATGCCTAAGAACAGCTGTCCTATGAAGAAAAATCCAACCACGGCAGTGACTGCAAAAAAGATGGATAAACCGGCACTGACCATGTAGCCTTTAAACCCAAAAATTCCCTGACAAATGACGCGCATCAACTGCCCGCCATCAAGAGGTAATATGGGTAAAAGATTCAAAACAGTCCAAAACGCATTCACAAAACCGAATAAAAAAGGGTAAACTGCGTAGGGAGAATTTCTTACAGCCGGTATGCTAAAGATAAAAAAGCCCAAAAAGCATAAAAATAGGCTCATCATAGGACCGGCTAAAATCACCAGAAATTCTTTGAATCCGCTAATTTTAGGACCTTCGGGGTAAGTGAGCCCTCCGAAGGCAATTAACTCTATTCGTGGCTTCTGCCCAAAAATTTTTGAAACCACCGCATGCCCATACTCATGGACTAAAACAGAGACGAAAATAACCGCTATCCAAAATAGTGTCCCGATGAGATTCAAAGAGTTTAAAAACCCGATAAGGGCTGCAACCAAAAAGAAGGGCCAAGTCACTTTAACGGGGATGCTTTTTCCAAATTCAAACATTAACTCCCCTCAAAATTTTTTATTGCAAGAACTAAAGCTTTACCCATCCCTGCGGGCGTTTGTGCTACCACAACACCGCAATCTTTCAAAACATTCATCTTATCTTGAGCTTTTCCTGATCCGTTAGAAACTATGGCACCCGCATGGCCCATCCTTTTTCCTTCCGGAGCTGTAGAACCTGCAATAAAACCGGCAACAGGCTTTGTAACATGGTCTCGAATATATCGAGCTGCTTCTTCCTCTTGTGAACCTCCGATCTCCCCGATCATCAGAATAGAGTGAGTATTTGGATCTTTTTCAAAAAGCTTAATCGCATCAATAAAGTTTGTTCCATTGATAGGGTCGCCACCGATTCCAATACATGTGGATTGGCCCAAATTTAGCTGACTTGTTTGGTGAACAGCTTCATAGGTCAAAGTTCCCGAACGGGATACAATCCCTACGTGCCCTTTTTTGTGAATATACCCGGGCATAATCCCAATTTTGCACTCTCCCGGAGTAATAATACCCGGACAGTTAGGTCCTATGAGCCTACTTTGAGAATGTTTCAAAGCCTCATGCACCTCTAACATGTCTCGCACGGGAATCCCCTCGGTGATGCAGACAATAAGTCCAATTTTAGCGTCTATTGCTTCCAAAATAGCATCGGCCGCATAGGGAGGGGGTACGAAGATCATAGATGCATCTACCTCCATCTCCCTGACAATATCATGGACTGTATCAAAAACAGGGAGGTTGAATATCCTTTCGCCTCCCTTACCCGGAGTCACTCCGGCAATAAATTTTGAGCCGTAAGCTATGCATTGCTCTGTATGAAAAGCTCCGGCTTTTCCAGTGATCCCTTGCGTGATAATCTTTGTATTCTTATTGATCAGAACAGCCATTTAAATCACCTCCTGGACTTGGGCCACAATTTTTTTGGCCGCATCCAAAAGATCGACTGCTGCAATAATCTCCAAACCCGAATCCTCTAGGAGTTGCTCTCCCTCTTTAACATGTGTTCCCTCTAAGCGGACCACAATAGGGATTTTGATTTTATGCTCTTTAACGACGTGGATGATCCCCTCCGCAATCATTTTACAGCTGACGATTCCACCAAAAATATTTACTAAAATTCCTTTCACTTGGGGGTCGCTAAGGATCATTTCAAAGCCAAAAGCTATCCTTTCTTTTGTAGCACTGCCCCCCACATCCAAAAAGTTAGCGGGTTTTCCCCCCTCATGTTGTATGATATCCATCGTAGCCATAGCAAGCCCGGCTCCGTTCACCATACAGCCAATATTCCCCTCTAAAGAAACGTATGAGAGATCATTTTCAAAAGCGGCATTCTCCGCTTTACTGTATTGCGAAGGATCACGCATTTCCGCAATAAGGGGATGACGAAATAAAGCGTTATCATCAATTCCAAATTTTGCATCTAATGCAATCAACTGATGACCGGGTGTCAAAACAAGAGGATTGATTTCTAAAATAGAAGCATCCAATTCGTAGAAAGCTTTCACCAAATTTTGGACTAACTTTGTAGCTTGTTTTGCCACATCCCCTTTAAATCCCATAAATTTATTGAAAGCGACAATCTGGTACATTCTTAATTTTCCAGGAGCACTTATGGGAAGGGTAAGAATTTTCTCGGGATGTTTTTCAGCAACCTCCTCGATATCCATACCCCCTTCCGTAGAGGCGATAAGGATCATCTGCTTTTTGGCTCGGTCTATGATTGCACCTAGATAGTACTCTTTGTGGATATCTACAGGTTTACTCAATATAACAGAATTGGCAACCACACCCTGAGGTCCAGTTTGATTATTGCACATCTTCATCCCCAAAAGACGTCTGGTGATATCCTTGATCTCTTGAGGAGATTTTGCGAATTTTACCCCCCCTGCTTTACCTCGACCCCCGGCATGCACCTGGATTTTCACCACCGCTTCCTCAAGGTCTACGTCTTTTAGTTCATCTAAATGGCGTATCACAATATACTCAGGCACAGGGATATGATACCTTTTCAAAAGCTCTTTTGCCTGATATTCGTGAATATTCATATCTCATCCTCTCCTCCTATATCTCTAAAAATTCAATATAATTCAACTATCAAATCGTAGGTTTTTATTTATTTATTTGATTAAGAGCAGGAAACAGGTTTAAATTTCGGTTTTCGGGTAAAAACTTCTCATGAGTTTGGGGTAAAAACACCCACCTTTCCCTTTTTTGCGCTCTACTTGTCATACCTTATGGGTTTATGCTAAGATGGAAGCCTTTCTATCGAAATGTGGTAATCCCTTGTTTAGCTTGCTAAAAGATAAGTACAAAAAGATAAAAAAATTCTTCTTTCATTCCCTTCAAACTGTTTTCTCTTCAAAAATGGATCAAGAAGAGTGGGATCGGCTCGAAGAGCTTTTGTATATGCAGGACCTTGGGGGGGCTTTGGTGGAGGAGATACTTGAGGGGATCCAACATTTTCATAAAACTCACCCCCAAGCTGAGGAGGCCGATTACATCCAGTGGATGAAAAAATTCATGCTTTCTTTGTTTTCTTTAGAAAAGGAGAGCTTACCCCGATCTTATGCAAAAGGATCTTTGATACTTGTTGTTGGGGTCAATGGTTCTGGTAAAACGACTACAATTGGTCGACTTGCCCATTTTTACAAAGAAAAGAATCTAAAAATTCTTGTAGCCCCCGGAGATACTTTTAGAGCTGCTGCAAAAGAGCAACTTTCGATTTGGGCGAAAAGAGCAGAAGTGGATATGGTTCAAAGCCCTTCCAAAGAGCCCTCCGGAGTGATTTATGAGGCGCTACAAAAAGGGCAAAGTGGTGATTACGATCTCATCATCGCCGACACAGCTGGACGACTCGATGCAAAAGTAGAGCTTATGAGAGAGCTGGAAAAAATATTACGCACCGCAAAAAAACTCCAACCTGATGCTCCGCAAGAAATTCTTTATATTTTGGATGCAACCCTTGGACAAAATGGTTTAGATCAGCTAAAAGCATTTCTACAGGTTTGTCCCGTGACCGGCATATGTTTAACAAAAATGGACGGCACCGCAAAAGGGGGCGTTGCCTTGCGCGTGCAAAAAGAATTAAAAATCCCGATCCTCTGGATTGGATTAGGGGAAAGTTTGCAAGATTTGCAACCTTTTGATGCAAACCAGTATGTAGAGTCCTTATTTTAGTGGAAAAAGAGCTGTTAGAACTTGTACGAGAATTAAAACTTTTGGTCACCCCCAAAAAGAGAAACTTCGTGCCCGATTCTATACCAAAACAGGCTCAAAAAAGGGGTGAAAAGGCTCCAATCGTCTTGCCAACACAACCGCTCGCTCTTCCAAAAATGCGACAGGAAGAGAAGAAAAATGAGAAAAAAATCGTTGAGGCGCTACCTGCTAAAGTCACTCATCTACCTTTAGAGGACTTGAGCGAATGGTATCAAAAAAGGTTCAAAACGCAATTGATCACTCCCTTGAGCGATAAAAAAGCTTTTGATGCCAAGATGCGTTACAAAGATGGGACTAAAGAGGCACCAGTTGTTTTACTAATTCCTAAAAAACTCAAAGAGGGGAAAGAGCTTTATAAAGCTATCCAAACTGCTATTCATCAATATCTCATCCCCTGCATGGTTCTAGCGGCAGAACAGCTTAGTAAAGACATCCTTGGGCAAACGAGGCTTCTGATTCTAGACAGAGATTGGATAAGATCTTTTGAAAAAGAATTGAAGCATGATCTTGAAACACAAAACACCTCTTTGTGGGGGATCCCGATCTTCTTTTTAGAACCTTACGAAACACTTAAAACCCCTTTGGGTAAAAAGCGGCTATGGAAAGCTCTGTTGACACTTTCCCTTTCCTAGAGGTTCTTGTAGACCAAAAAATTGACAAACCCCTTTGTTATGAAAATCGGGGTTATGTTCTTAGTATTGGCTCTCGTGTTCTTGTCCCTTTACGCAATAAAATAGTGAAAGCAACCGTTATAAAGGGGCTTTTAAAACCCACTTTTGAAAAAACGGCTAAGATCCATTCTGTTCTTGAAGAGGAATCTCTTACAGAAGACTTGATGGAGCTTGCGTCTTGGATGAGTGAGTATTATATGACCCCTTATCAAAAAGTGCTCACTACCCTTTTACCTGCTTCTTTGAAAAAAAAGACCCAAAAAGAGGAGCAATTTTTTGTTGAAAAGAAAGCTCCTACTGCCAGTTTGATAGAGTTAGCTGCTTCTATCCATCAAAAAAATAGCCCCCAGAAAAAAGTCCTTGAGGTGATTTTAAAAGAGCAAAAAGGGATTTATTTAACTAAACTTTTGGAATTAGCCGCAGTCTCGAAAAGCCCTGTAGACACGCTTGTAAAGAAAGGGTTTTTGGAACTGAGGAAAATAGAGGTAGACCGCTCTTTTTTTCAGCACGAAGATTTTATTTTAACCCCTAATAAAGTGCTGAACAGCGAACAGCAAATAGCTTTGGAGAAAATTTCTTTAAAACTTGGCGAAAAAAAGTTCCATGCCGAGCTTTTGTTCGGTGTTACAGGAAGTGGAAAAACGGAAGTCTATCTTCAAGCGATCCAAAAAGCCCGTTCTTTGAATCTTGGAGTTCTATTTTTAGTACCCGAAATTGCACTCACGACCCAAACTATCGAACGGCTTAACTCTCGATTTAGTGAGCAGATCGCAGTCCTTCACCATCGCCTATCCGATGGCGAGCGCTTTGATGCGTATCGGGGGATTCTTAGCGGTAAAATTTCGATAGTGATAGGTGCCAGATCTGCAATCTTCGCTCCTGTTCAAAATCTAGGGCTGATTATTGTGGATGAAGAACAGGATGGCTCTTTCAAGCAAACAGAAGAGATGCCTTGCTACAATGCAAGAGATGTAGCGATTGTAAGAGCTAAAAACTTGAAAGCAGTCTGTATCTTAGGAAGCGCGACTCCATCTTTTGAAACATTTACCAACACAAAGCACGATAAATATGGGATCAGCAATCTTACCCAAAGAGCCAAACAAAATCCTTTACCCGATGTAAAAATCGTGGACATGCGACTAGAGGACGACAAGAAAAAGTGTCGCGCTCTTTTTAGTGATCTTCTCTTAAATAAAATTGAGGAACGGCTTAAAAAAGGGGAACAAACGCTCCTTTTTTTAAATCGTAGAGGGTTTTTTAAATGCCAGATTTGTACGACATGTAATGAAACTTTAAAGTGCGATCAGTGTGATGTTTGTTTGACCTACCATAAAGGGGAAAATATTCTTGCGTGTCACCTATGTGGGTATACTCAAGACCCCCAAAAGGTCTTTTGTAAAAAATGTCATTCAAAAGAAACTATGCGATTTCAGGGTCCGGGTACTGAGCAGGTGGAGCGGGCCTTGAAAGCTCTATTCAAAGAGGCTCGAGTTTTACGCATGGACAGAGATACCACCCGCCACAAAGGGAGCCACGACGCCCTCTATCGAGAATTTAAATCCCAGAAAGCAGATATCCTGATCGGGACACAAATGATTGCCAAAGGGCTTGACTTCCCTTTAGTGACATTAGTGGGAATTTTAAATGCAGATTCCATGCTACATATTCCCGACTTCAGATCTGCAGAAAATGCGTTCCAATTACTGAGCCAAGTTGCCGGGCGTGCAGGCCGAGGGGATTTCCCCGGTGAAGTAATTTTACAAACGCGTCTGCCCGATTATCAGGTAATCCACCACGCCTCCAAAGAGGATTACAAAAATTTTTTTGACGAAGAGTTGATTTTACGTAAGCAGTTTCAGTACCCCCCTTTCAAAAAAATGTGTCGTATTATTTTACAATCGTCGCAAAACGACCTTTTGGATCGTTTTGGGTCCTATCTCACCCATCTTTTAGAAAAACATAGAGAAGAGGATGTGGATATTTATCCCTACACTCTTTGTGGATTGACAAAAGCAAAAGGACAACACCGGGGACAAATTCTTTTAAAAGCGCTAAAATTTACCTCTTTGAAAAAAATGGTCCTTAAAATCCCTAAACATGAAAAAATTAAATGTCTTGTGGATGTTGATCCGCTTCAAACGTTCTTTTAAATTTTCTAATATACACTTAAAATAATTTTAAAAAATCTTACCATGGTTTAACCTGAAGTAATTTGTTTTAGGAGTAATTCATGTCATCTGCCCTTTGCTTAGTCCCCCCCGTATCTACCAATGATCTCTCTTTTTTTTATGCAAAACTGCAAGACTCTCTTGATGTAGGTACAAAAGTCAAAATTTTAAAAATAACCAGCTCTGTTATAGCTTTTGAGGGGGAGAGAAAATGCTTGGAGAAAAGAAAATATAGGTACCTGCCTCTTGAAAGGGATATCCCCGATGATATGGGCGAGCTCTATAAAATTTTTCTTGAGGAATGCGCTGAGCTGAGTCCAAGCGAGCGAAGCGATCCCAAAATACAGCCGCTTTTGGGGTTATTAAAAAAACCTTATGAGTCGCGGGAGGTTCAACTTTTTTTAAAACAGGTAAAAGAAAATCACCATGAAGAACAACAAAACCCTTTTTCTTTTTTTAGAGAAAGGGTTACTGATGGATTATTGAGTTTGTATGGAGAACTCCCAACAGAGAGCATCGAATCGGTCTCTATCAGAGTACATTTCTATAGGAAAGCTAAACCGGACCAAATTTTGACTATAAAATACCTTGGAAAACCCTCAATAGAGGATGTCTAGAAGTTTTTTCTTGAAGAGGATCTCTTTTAAAAGAGATCCTCTTCAAAATAAGAATTTTTAAGATTGGTGCGGTTTCATCATAGGGAAATAGATGACATCACGGATAGACACTTCACCGGTAAGCACCATGACAAGACGGTCTATTCCAATCCCAAGTCCACCAGTTGGTGGCATTCCGGACTTGAGTGCCTCAATAAACTCTTCATCCATAGGGTGGGCCTCTTTATCCCCTGCATCTTTTGCCTCTTGTTGCTGACGCAAAAGAGTCTCTTGAACAAGCGGATCGTTGAGTTCCGAATAGGCATTTGCCATCTCCATACCGAGCATGAATAGCTCAAAACGCTCAACAATACCCTCCTCTTTTTCTTTTAGATTACGGTGATACTTACAAAGGGGTGTCGTTTCTACCGGATGATCGATAATAAAATGGGGCTCAATCAAATGCTCTTCTACGAACTCTTCAAAGATTTTAGCAATCAATAAACCTCTTGGAAGCTTTTTGACCTCTAAAGGATCGAGCGGAGTCGATGCTAAAGCATGTCTCATCTCCTGATCGCTCATCTGGTCCACATCTAAACCTTTATAGATACGGATCGATTCTTTCATCGTATAACGCTTCCAGGGCCCCGCTAAATTAAGGTGGTGAGTGTTCCCTTTCTTATCTTGACGCACTCCTAAATCGGTTGTCCCATAAAGCGAATGTGCTAAGGATACAAATAATTTTTCAGTAAAGTCCATCACATCGTAATAGTCTTGATACGCTGCATAAGACTCTATCATCGTAAATTCGGGATTATGAGTACGATCAAGCCCCTCGTTTCTGAAAACTTTAGACATCTCAAAGACTCTTCTTATCCCCCCAACAATCAACTTCTTCAACTGGATTTCCAACGAAATGCGAAGAAAAGTATCCATATGTAAAGCGTTGACGTGCGTAATGAAAGGACTTGCATTAGCCCCGCCATAAATAGATTGCAAAACGGGTGTTTCTACCTCAATGAATCCATGATCCTCATAAAAATGACGAATAAGGGAAAGTATACGAGAACGTTTTTGAAATGTTGCCATGACCTGTGGGTTGCTGATAAGATCTAGCCAACGTTTACGGTAACGCATCTCGATATCGCTAAGCCCACTATATTTATCGGGTAAAGGTAAAAGTGCTTTTGCTCTAAACGTGACCTCTTTAGCATAGACGGTTAACTCCCCGACACGAGTGCGGAAAAGGTGCCCCTTGACCGATAAAAAGTCGCCCAAATCTACCAGTTTTTCCACAAATTTTAACCCAGTGAGCTCCTCGCTAGGATTCAGCCCCATGACGGCAGTATCCTCACGATTCAGCATCACTTGAATGGGTTGATTTTCATCCAAAAGGGTTAAAAATGCATTTTTACCCATCGCTCGGAAAAGAACAACTCGCCCAGCAACTTCAACCCAATCAGTTTCCCCTTTTTGCGCCTCTTCAGAATGGCCGACAGGATGACCATGGTATTTTTTTGCTAGATCACAAGCAAGTATTGGGCTGAGAGAATCGGCAGGATAGGCTTCCACACCCAACCCTCGGATCTCCTCCAATTTTCTTAATCGGTTACGGTATTCTTCTGAATGTTGCATGGATGTCTCTTTTTAACTTTTGTTCCGTTCGTTACATCTTCTAATTCGTATCCCAACGCGATGATCTCATTTCGTATCTTGTCCGCGTCCTGGAATCTTCGTTCACTTCTAGCCAGCTTTCGTGCTTCAACAAGTTCTAAAACCGCCTCAGAAACACTTTGCTCCTCTTTTTGTAAGCAGCCTAAAATTCTGTCGAGATTTTCTATTGAAGATAGAATTTTTTTAACAGCATGCTGACTTAGCTTTTTTTGATCCAGTCCCTTATTGACATCACGAATCATATCAAACAAAATCGCAAAGGCTTTTGGAAAATTTAGATCCTGATTGACCGCATCCATGAAAGCGCTTTCAGTCTCTTCAATCGGAAACTCTTCAGCACCAGAACTGTCAGAATTTTTCAGCCTATCCAGGAATTGGTCGATTCGATCAAGCGCCTGGCGAACGCTATTTAATCCTTCAAGGGTGAAATTTAAAGGCATTCGATAATGGGATTGGGCCATTAAAGCCCTCACTTCTCGTCCTGTAAACCCTTTATCTATCAAATCTCTTAAAGTGTAAAAATTACCCAGACTTTTGGACATTTTTTTTCCATCTACATGGAGATGCTCTACATGGAGCCAATATCTTGAAAAAGGGGCATGGTTACAGCACTCTGATTGCGCTATCTCATTTTCATGGTGTGGAAATACAAGATCCACTCCACCACAGTGGAGGTCAATTGAGGGGCCTAAAAAATCTTGAGCCATGGCAGAGCACTCTATATGCCACCCTGGTCTGCCACGACCATAGGGACTTTCCCAAAAAATCGGGCCATCTATTTTTGGATCATAGGCTTTCCAAAGGGCAAAATCACAAAGATTATCTTTAGAATACTCATCCTGATTCACCCTTTCACTTGCACCAGCAACTAATGATTGTCTGTCCAAATGAGAGAGCTTCCCATATTCTTTAAAAGCATGAACGCGAAAGTAGACGCTTTTATCCTCAGCCTGATACGCAAAGCCTTTATCAATCAGCTTCTGAATCATCAAAAGCATCGATGGAATAGCGTCAGTGGCTCTTGGAAAATGCGCTATACCTTCGACTTTCAAAGACTTCAAATCCTCAAAGAAAGCCTTAATATAGATGTCGGTAAATTCCCTTAAAGGCATGTTCCGATCATTGGCGCCTTTCATCGTTTTATCATCTACATCTGTTAAGTTCATCACCTGAATTACGGGATAGCCGTTAGCCTCAATGACACGCCTGAGCAAATCTTCAGTTATGAAAGTTCGAAAATTTCCAATATGAGCAAAGCCGTACACCGTCGGACCGCAGGTATACATTTTTACTTTAGCTCCCATCGGCTGAAACGGTTCGAGCTTGCGAGATAAGGTGTTGTAAAGGTGTAGCATCAGCAAATTTCCTTATAAGCAAGATCGGTCAAGGCTCTTAAGTGTACCTTTCCTGAACCCAAAAGTGGCATATCGGAAACTTTCACTACGTGATGCATTCTAAAATACTTGGGTAAGCCGGACTGGAACAAAATTTTATTCACCTCGTCAAGGGTCGTCTCAACGACGCTCATCAAGACCAGTTCTGTTTTTTCTCCCTCTCTTTCAATAGGGATTACGACAAAAGGATTATCAATTTTACGCATGCCGCTAAACCAGCCCAAACCTTTGGCAGTGTTTGTCAAAATCTCCTCGATGAGAGGCAGATTTACCATCTCCCCTCCCACTTTGGTGAAACGCTTCAATCTCCCTTTCAAGATTAGATTGCCCTCTGAATCTAAATGCCCAAAATCCCCGGTGCGGTAATAGGATTTCCCATTAATCAAAACAAAAGGGGATTTGATATCTTTTTCGATATACCCTTTAAAAACCGAGGGTCCTTGTGCCAAGATTTCCCCATCCTCGCCTTGTGGAAGAGGCCTTAAATCCTCTCTATCCACCACAAGGAGTTCAATTTTATTGAGAGCTTTCCCCACACCAACACGATTTTCATCTCTAAAGCGTTGTGCTGATAAAACAGGTGAACACTCAGTAATTCCATAACCTTCTACTAATTTAGCATTAGGATTGATCTTATAAAGATTTGTAATCAAAGCCTGTGGCGCTTTTTCTGCACCCGTGAAACAAATCCTGATGGAATCCAGCTGACCTGACTCACTAGATGCCAATAAATTAGCATAGAAGCTAGGTGTCAACGCCAGCAAATCAATCCCCCAAGCTTGAATCTCTTGTACTATCCTTGGAGAATCTGTGGGATCAGGAGAGAAGTACGTCCTCACTCCATTTAAGATCGGAAATAACGTCATCGCCGTAAGTCCAAAGGAGTGGAATTGCGGAAGGGCGCAAAGACCCGATTGGGGTTCGTATGGATAAATGATATCCTCAAAATCCTCCATATTCGCAATCAGATTTTTGTGGGACAAAGGAACGGACTTCGGATGGGATTCGGTGCCGCTCGTGCTTAATACAACAGCGTTCATTTCATTTGATAGGCTCTCTATCCCAAAATGCGACAGAATAGAACGTGTGGGTTTAGACGAGAGGATGAACCCTTTTATTTTGTCAAAAATTGAAATTTTTGCCTTAAGATTTTCTGCAAAAACCAAGTAGGGCTCCATAGCCCCTAATTCAATGTGAGCCACACGATCAAGGAATTTTCGAGCGGTCAGAACGGATTTAATCGATAGCGTATGAATGACATGATCTGTGCTTCTCGATCCCGATGTCCAGTTGATCATCACAGGAACCTTTCCTGCTAACATTGTCGCAAATAAAATCAGTGTAGACCCTAAGCTAGCAGGAAGCATTATCCCTATATATCTACCCTCAAGTTTTCTAATCTTGTTGGCTAAAAGAATAGTCGCAATTAGAGCTTTTTTTCCGGTGAGCGTTGCGGTCTCATCTGCTAAAATCTCTTTACCACCTACTCGTTTCATGCGCTCAACAAAGGATTGAGGAAGAGTTTTTCCTAAAATCTCAACTTTTTTCATCCCCTCAACATTTTTTTCTTTCCAGCCACGAAGCATATCTTTGGACTGCATTTCACGCGCCTTGGGAACTTTTTTTTGCAACGATACCAAGAAAAGATCAAATACATGAACCAGATCCAATGAGGAGATCTTTTTGTCTATTCCAAATTTTAAATCTAAAAAGGTGATCAGATTAGAAAGATCTAAAGAATCGCAACCTAGGTCGACAGCCAAATCCTGCTCATCTTTGATTTGAACTTTGGGTCGGCCTGTCATTTTGCTAAGTTTTTCATAGATGATCTCCCGCATCTCTTGAGGAACCTCTACGTCCTTGTTCAATGTTTGCGGACTAAATACGAAGGCTTTAGGAGTAGAACCCTTTTTATCCCAAAAAAGATAGGGAACAAGGTTAGGTCTTTCTTGCGAATCGGTTGCGTCTAGATACTTGTATTGGTTGTACCAGTTTTCCAAGAAGCGGTTGAACTGAATTTTACTTACTTGATAGGGAAAATCCGCAGGCAAACTAGAAAATTCTATTTTCACCTCCCTCTTAGGCATGAAAAAAATGCCGTTTTGGAGAAGGTAGAAAAAAGATCTTTTCAAGGTCTTCCAAAAATTCGGCGAGTCCCCGATGATAGCACGAGAAAAAGAGCTTCCCCATAAACCGGTTGTTCTTATGAGAACAACCTCGAGATTGGGATCCTCGGAAAGCAGTCTGTGTACAAAAGATTTACCCCCTAGATATTCTTTTGGAGATCTTTTCAAACCTCCCCCGGGATAAATTATCACTTTTTCTCCCCGATCTAGAGATCTACGGATATTTTGATAAACAAGTTCCCCCTGGCGGGCTTTCCACTCGTTTACAACAATCTCAAAATCGGGAATCGGAACAACATGAATTAGTCTATAGAGCCAGTGCACCCCCTTTTGATAATAAAACCGCTCATCCATCACAGGCTTTAGCGACGCTATCTGCCCCAGAATTGAGTAAAGTAATAGCGGATCAGTCATCGCTGGATGGTTCGGCAAAACCACAACGGGCTTATCTGAAGTAAGAATTTTTTTAATCTCATCCAGCCCCTCTACACGGACGCGATAGCGAAGACTAAATAGTCTTCTTAAAAGAAAGGAAAGGATCCTGATAAAAATATCTCTTATCATTATTAACCCCTTGGTTTACGAGTAAAAAAAAACTGATGCTACTATAGCAAAATAGAGACTTCTTCTTCAAACCCCATTTTATCACCCTACCCCTCCAAATTTTTTTTTCTAAAAAACTAAATAAAAAATAGAGAGTTTTTTGCTATCATGAGTCGCTTTTTGTAAAAAATGTTGACGCGATCGCCCTAATATTTTATGGCTTGAAATATGAACAAACCTTCTGCTTCTAAAAGAAAAAATTCAGAAAATGAGCACCAGCTCAAGTTCTTTGATGGATTTGAGGAGAAGATTCTTGCAGAAGTCTATCCCTGGCGAAAAAGTTGTCAAAAAATCAAGCAAGTCATGCAAGATTTTTTAAAAAAGGTTGAATAAAACAATAGATTTGTTTTAAAAAACACTTAGGGCTTTCCCCATTTTTTTTGGATCTTGTTGCCGGCAAATTAGATGCTGCCAAGATTTTTTATTAAAAATTGGGGAAAAATAGTTATAACAATTTTAGGGGTGTTATGAAAATATATAGTGCTTTTAGTCCTTCACAAATAGTGGAGAATCTAATGAGTCAAAGAAATGTTCGACTCAACATAATCATAGCAAAGATAGCGCAAAATATTATTCTATCTTCTCCATCTCGATAAACCTTTTTGAGTTTGAGAAAAAAGCACTGATTTAAAGAGATCACCTACAATAAATGGGAAAAAACCCAAGGTAAAGCCTTTTGAGATTCCGAAAAAAAGACTCAACCCTAAGGCTCCTATTAAATCTAATAATAAAGATAGTAGCACAAAAGTGCCAGTGATCCCTATTCCTTTCATTTTCATTTTTTCAGCAAGGTAAGCAACCACAAAATAGCCTATCAAGTATCCAAAGGTCGGTCCAAAAAGTCCCATAGAAAAACTTTTTAGTGATGCTAAAAGGTGTGGTTCTATCATGCAGCTCGAGATAAAAATCAGTAGCGCTATAGAAGTGCGTTTAAAACCAAAGCACCAGGCAAAAAGCAATACAAGCTGTGGTCTCAAAGCGACAGGTATTGGAGTGTAGGGGAGGAAAAAAGAGATTTTTCCCAAAAATGTGATCGCTAAAGCTAAAAAGACGATGCACACAACATCTTTTGAAGCTTTTCTTTCTAAAAAAAGATCATGAAACATCTTTAATTCTACTCATACTTAGTGAAAATCAATGAAACATTATGTCCTCCAAAACCAAACGAGTTCTTCATCACTGCCCTCATTTGATCTTCGTTTTTTTGCGCTGCAATATTGGCGGTCAAATCAAAATCTGCTACCTCATCGATAGGATCGTCCAAATTGATTGTAGGAGGAATTTTAGCGGTTCTTAATGCCATAATGGCTAGTATCGCCTCAAATGCACCTGACGCTCCCAGGCTGTGTCCATGCATCGATTTTGTTGAACTGATGTGGAGGGTACTCTCACACCCTTTAAACACATTTGCTATGGCAAGCATCTCGCTTATGTCGCCCTGAAAAGTAGAGGTCGCATGCGCATTTATGTACCCAATATCTTGTGGTCTTAGATCAGCATCTTCCAATGCCAACTGCATAGCACGAATAGCGCTTGAAGCTTTTAAATCGGGCAAAACGATGTCAAAAGCGTCGCAAGTGGTAGCGCCCCCTTTGAATTCGGCTAAGATTCTGGCGCCCCTTTTTACGGCGTGTTCATACGATTCCAGGACTAAAACAGCAGCACCAGAACTCATCACAAACCCACTGCGTTGTTTATCAAATGGTCTTGAGGCACCGCTTGGCTCCCCCTCCCAATGAGATAGAGCCCTACAAGCAAAAAAACCAGAAAACCCGGGTATGCCCATGGCAGCCTCAGATCCACCAGCCAAGATAAAATCTGCTTTTCCCAATTCGATCTGCTCTTTTGCTGCCAGAAGAGCATTGCTGGAGGTTGCGCAAGCTGTAGAGATATCATAGCATGGACCTTTTAACCCATACTCAATAGCAACTCTTGCACCCGCCATATTTACAATCGAATGAGCGATAAAAAAAGGGCTGATTTTATTGTAACCTTCAAGCGTCAGATACATATTATTTTCGATTGTCGACAATCCCCCCATCCCCGAGCCAATCAACACCCCACCGCGTGTTTTATCTATATTCTCTTCAAAGGGGAATAAGGAGGCATTTTCCAAAGCAATCTGGGATGCGATCAGTGCATACTTCATGAAGGGATCTAGTCTTCTGATCTCTTTTTTTTCAATCTTCGGCAAATAATCTTCAATCGGGACCTCCACAGGGGGGGCTCCTACAGTTCTTTTAAAAGGTCTATCGGCAGGGAAGACTTGTAATTCCTTGATGGCGCTTACACCCTGAAGAATTTGTTGGAACACCTCTTCAGTGTTGCAACCATAGGGAGAGACAGTCCCCATTCCCGTAATAACAACCCGCTTTTTACTCACTTGGCCTCGATTTTTAAATCCACGATTTTTCCCCCTCTCCAAAGGGCTTCAAGGTCATAAAACTCTCTTGTATCAGCTAAAAGGAGATGCACAATAAGCCCTACAAAATCCAAAACAACCCATCTGCCATCTTCATATCCCTCAGAGTAGGTGGGTTTTTCACCCAAAAGGCGCATCTGATCTTCGACTTGCCGTGCTATCGATTTAACGTGTTTATCCACGTTTCCTGTGGCAATAATCACATAATCGGAAATGCCTGAAACGGCCCGAACATCAAAACAAAGAATGTCGGTGCCTTTTTTATCATAAATTGCTTGAGCTACTAGTCGAAGTTTTTCTTGATCCATATGGGCATAGATTATACTAGCTTTCACTTAAATCCGTCTATAGCGGTTTTGAAATAAAAAGAAGAAATTCTCCAAAATGGGGATTTTTCAGATGCAAAAAAGGGTTTAGGTGTAAGCCATTTTAAATTAAATTGGAAAAAAAAACCCCAAGATCTTTAAGACACATTTCTACAAACTCCTCTTCTGAAAGTGTCTCTAAATCGATAGAAAGAAAATCTCTCATCTTTTTGAACCAGGTAAATTGCCTTTTAGCATAATTTCGGTTGGCTTGTTGTAATTCCTCCAGCATTTTTTCATAAGACAGTTCCCCTTTAAGATATTTAAGGGGCTGCTGGTAGGCTATGGCTTTTTTTGCATTGAGATTGGTTTCTATTCCTTTAGCAAGTAGGGATTCTACCTCATGAATCAAACCGTTTTGGCACATGTCTTTGGCCCTTTTATTTAAACGTTCATAAAGAACAGGGCGTGGACGATGGATAAAATAGCATTTGGGATTGAGCTGACTACAATAAAAAGATTTTGTTTTTTCCTGAAAATCGGAAACTTTTTTTTGGGTTGTTATAAGAATTTCATTCGCCCGCAAAATTTTATGCCGATCATTTATGGTGATTTTTTTTGCATATTCAGGGTCTTTTTTTTCTAAAATAGCATAGAGCTCTTTTGTATCTAAGACCTCTAGACGAGCCCTCACAGAGGTATTTGAGGGTGGAGTGCAAGGGAGTCCTTCTAAAAGTGCTTGAAAATAGAGCCCGGTTCCACCGGCAAAAATAGGGAAAACCCCCCTTTTTTTCATATCCTTTAAAATTATTTCGACATGGGCGATAAATTCGGCCACGTTGAAGGGGGATGTCACATCGTGGACATCAATAAGGTGGTGTCTCACCCCCTCCATTTCTTGAAAATTGGGTTTAGCGGTTCCAATATCCATCCCTTTATATACTTGGGCAGAATCGACCGTTATTACCTCGGCATTGAGCCGTTTTGCCAAAGCTATAGCTAGGCTTGTTTTCCCGGCAGCTGTTGGGCCAGCCAAGAAAATACTATTATAAAGATATGAATTTTTTGAGTTCACTTTTTGAAGGGGAAATTTTTAAAACTTTATCGAGACCTGCATAGTGTAAAATGTACTTGAGGTCCTCCGAGGGGGATAATAGTACCAGTTTTGTTTTTTTTGTGTAAGTGATCAAGATTCTTAAGCCGGCGCTACTGATGTATTCCAGCTGAGAACAGTCTAAAACAATGGCACTCCGGTTTTCGTCGATGCATTTTTTGAGCTCGTCCTCAAGGTAGGCAGCATTTGCAAAGTCCACTCTCCCAATAATTTCGAGAAAGGAAACACCGTTTTCATCGAACCGATTGATGCTCATTGTTTTCTCCGTTCTAAACTCAAAATCTTAAAAAACTCATTATAAAGCAAGGGATAAACCTGAGCCAAGTTAAGAGTAGTGGTATTTTTTAGTTCATGCCCATCGTTATTAACAGGTTACGCATTAATGAGTTACTTTAGAAATCCTCGATGCCTCCCAAAAGGACTGATCTTCAAACAAGCAGCTTTTTTCCCTTTTACCCTCCACCGTTTGTAAAAAACCCATACCCCGGTGCCTAAGGTCTAATTTGATTACCTTATCCATACCCACAATGGGGACTGTGTGCAAAAAAGCTCTGAGCTCTTGTAACCCCTCTTTGAGATGTGCGGGGTTCAGCCTCACCAAAAGCATTTTCCCTCCCCTGGACGGCCCTTTCTTTTGGCGTATGCCAATATTGATCGTGCGACTAGGCAAAAGGCGCCCATTTTTAGATAAATCTATAAAATCCAACGAATCTTCAAAAGCATTCTTTACAAGGCAGATTTGTTCAAAAAAAGCTCCTTCTAACTGCATTCCTAGATGCAAATTTTCATTTTGGCCCAAGTAGACCAGAGGAGCTTTTTTTGGAGACTGAAACGGATGCAAAGCGATAATCACCCCCTCAGGATCTAGACCCAAATTATCATAGTCGGCAAGGTTAAACGCCACTTCTCTTAGGCCATAATATATGTAAATGGAAGAGGGGGGAAATCTTGTTACACTCAAATGCCTGAAGACTGGATGGAGATCTTTTTCCTGTATTTGAGCTTTAAAACCGTTAGACATATCCAGGCTTTTCATATAGCCTAATAGCCAACGAGGCTCTATTAATGAGGGTTTATCGCTACAAAAAAGGATAGAGTCCACCTCTTTTTCCACAGGTTGAAATTTGAACCCCAAAAAAAATCCCACCCCACAGATGCAAAATAAAGGAACTAAAACAAGACTTAGACGTTGTGCTAAAGACATTCCTCAAAAACCCTATCAATATTTCCCGCTCCAATAAAAAGAAATGCACCTTCCGTGTGTTTTCTAGATTCCAAAACCTTTTTTAGATCCCCTTTTTTTGTCACCTCTATATTAAGCACTTGGGCCAATTTTTCAGAAGAACCCTCGTAATCATAATCCTCATTTGCAGAATAGGTCTCCAGCAAGAACACCTCATCCGGAATTTTCAAAACTTCGACAAATTCTTGAAAAAAGTTTTTTGTTCTAGTGAATTTGTGCGGCTCAAAAACGACTCTCAAAGGGATCTTATACTGATTTTTTATAGCCTGGAAAGTCGCCTGGAGCTCTTTAGGGTGGTGGCCATAATCCAAAAATGTTTTCCTCTGGTAAAAATCTTTTCCCCTTTCGCAGCGCCTTTTGACTCCTAGATAAGTTCTAAAGCTCTCCTTTATAAAATCTGGATCTATTCCTAAGGCTTTTGCCATGCCAAAGACTCCTAAAGCGTTTTTGACCTGGTGTTCCCCCATCAAAGGGAGATAGACATCCTTGACTAACAAATTTTTGGAGGGCTCTACAATATCAAAAATGGAACCATCCTCATGAATCCGCAAACGCCACGCCTGTATATCCCCTTTTTCTATCCCGTAGGAAGTACCTTTTTGAACAATACCCTCATCCTCTGATGCAGCAAAAAAAAGGAGTTCACTTTTTCTTACCGTCTTTAAAAAGTCTTTATAGCCCTTTTTGAGTGAGGAAAAACACCCCCAAAAATCTAAATGATCTGCATCGACATTAGTAAGAATGGCCCCCTCTGGATGAATTCTTAAAAACGAGCCGTCGCTTTCATCCCCTTCTAAAACATATTTGCTAGTTCCTGCCTTCCCGTTCAGCCCCGATAGTTTTGAAACACCGCCCACTTTAAATCCTATAGAGGAATCAAAAGAGCTTAAAACATGGGCCAAGAGGGCAGATGTAGAGGTTTTCCCGTGTGCTCCGACAACAGCAATTATGGGTGTGGGGGCTGCTGTTTTGGTGAATAGATCTAAACGGTGGATGCTGTTTTTGGCTTTTATAAGTTCTGGATGGTCTTGAGGTATGCGCGAGTGGATCACTACTACCGAATCCTCATCCACTACTGTATTTTCATGCCCTTCAAAAATTTTTGCCCCCCTATTTTTTAAATAGAGTGTACGCTCATTGAGTGCCAAATCAGAACCAGTTACCGTGCATCCTTTGTCTAAAAGGATACTAGCAAGCGCGCTCATCCCAATTCCCCCTATACCAATGAAATGATATCGCTCCATTTTTTCCCTTTATTTTCTGAAGGTTGGTCTTTTTTACATCCTATTAGCCCCATCAATTCTAAATAGAGTTTTTCCTCCTTTTTTTCAGAACAAATAACACCTATTCCACCCTTAGAAAGAAACTTAAGGGCATTTTGCTTTTGGTGTTCGTAAGCTCCCTCAAAAGGGATGATTAAAGAAGGGACTCCATAATGGTGAAGCTCAAAAAGAGTACTCGCACCGGCACGAGTGATCGCTATATCAGCAATTTGCATCGCTTCTGTTACGTTGGGGATAAATTGCTCCACAAAAGCGCTAATCCCTCTATCGTTATAAACCGTCTTAAGTATGAGCGGATCGTTTTTGGGTCCCACTAAATGGATGATCTGGAAAACTTTGAGTCTATCCACATTTCTTCTTACCCATTCGTTAATGAATGAAGAGCCGGATGAGCCCCCGGTAATTAAAAGAACCGGTTGACCTGCTTTAAACTGAAAAGAATCAAAAATCTTCTTTTTATCCCCAAAATCTAAATCGGGTCGAATCAAAATACCTCTATGTGGGAACTTTTGTAAAAGGCTTTCTTCATAACACAGGATTTTATGAGCAAAAAAAGAGAAAAATTTGTTCGCTTTCCCCATCTCAGCATTCGGCTCAAACACCCAAATCGGTTTGCCTAAAAAAAGGGCGACCAAGGTTGCCGGAAAACTATGAAAGCTACCAAAAGTAATCACAAATTGGGGGTTTTTCTTTTGTAAAACGATAAATGCTTGCCAGCAGCTTTTCAAAAGTTTCAAAAAAGCCCTTGCACCATCTAATGAGATGATTTCACAATCCCTACCTTTAAGATAAACTGAATCTTTTAGACCAATTCCAATCAGAAAAGAGCGGTCTTTTGCGGCTTTTGCCGCTTGTAAAGCGGGATGTAAATGTCCAAATGTTCCCCCTACACTAAGTGCAATTTGTTGCCACGACATCTTACCTCATTTATTTCCATTAAAAGACAAATCAATAAAGCGTTTGCGATCAAAGAGGATCCACCCTGGCTCATAAAGGGTAGACTCGTTCCCTTACTGGGCAAAAGACCAGATACAATACCCATGTTTAAAAAAGCCTGTATTGCAAAAACATAGCTCAAAGCAGAAGCTAAGAGAAAACTTTGCCTATCTGTAGTTCTCATAGCAACAATAAACCCCAAAAAAACAATCCACATGTAGACTAAAATAAGCGCCAAGATTCCTCTAAGCCCAAATTCCTCGGCAAAAATCGCTAAAATATAATCGCTACGCGCCTCAGGAAGATAATTATATTTTTGTAAACTCTGCCCCAAACCTTTGCCATTTAGCCCCCCTGAGCCAGCAGCAATTTTAGCCTGGTAAGGTTGATGCCCTTTTCCTAAAAGATCGGTTTCTGGATCTAAGTAGATCTGAATCCTGTTTTGTACATGCGGCATTTTTGAGGCGAAAAGGGCTGCAAAACAAATAAAAACCATAATCGGTGCAAGCCAAAAACGAAACGGAACACGACTTAAAAAAAGAAGGACTATAATTGTTGATGTAAGTATGAGCGCAGTCCCATTATCGGGTTCAATTAAAATCAATAAAATTGGAGCTGCTAAAAGCGCTAAAATCTCCAAAAACTTTTTTAAAGAATTGAAGTTTTCTCTTTTATTAAGGTACCAAATGTAAAAAAGGGGTAACAGAATTTTCATGATCTCAGAGGGTTGGAAGGTCAAACCTAAAAGTTTGATCCACCTTTTAGCCCCATTGATCGTACATCCGATTTTTGGAACAAATACAAGAACTAAAAGAAGACAAAAGATCCCAAATAAAACAGGGGAATATTCGACCCATTTTTTATGGCCGACAACAAAAACAACGTAACCGACAAAAAGAGCAAGTACACCATAAGCCCCTTGTTTAAGAAGAGAATCGATCAACCCAAACTCATGCATACGATCTAAAAGCTCGCCTGAAGTGGTGTTGTAGACCATAACAAGCCCCAACGAAAACACACTGAGTGTTAAGATCAGTAACAGTCTGGAAACTAAATTCATTGAATTCTCAGCTGATCTCCAGGCTTAAGTCTTTTGGCCTTTTCTTCGTCAAGGTTATTGAGTCGTAAAAGCTCATCGACTTTCATCTGATTTTTCATCGCTATCGTCCAGGGATTATCCCCATTTTTGACAGTATAATATTTCTCCTGCCCTTTTTTGATCGACTTAGTGAGTTTAAGAACTTGTCCAATTTGTAGCCTTGAGTCTATCAAATGGTTGGTACGCATGATCTCTTCAACACTTAAGCCATAACTTCTCGCAATTTTGTCCAGAGTATCTCCTGCGCGAACAATAATATCTTGCGGTATCGTTTTTTCCCCTTCAGGAACCTGTTCGACCGGTTTTTGCACCTCTTCTTTTAATTTAGAGGCTTTCTCAGTAGTGGACTTTTCTTCAAAAAGATGTGTTTGCGTCAATTTTTTCAATAGTTGATCCACCTCATCGATCCCCTCTTTTTTTGAAAGATCCTGTTTTGGTGTTTCAACGGCAACGGAGGTGTCTTTAGGTAAAGATTTCACCGTGTCCCCTTGACGCCCCGTAAAAAAAACAAAAAACAACAGGATGCAATTCATCAAAACTGTGACTAAGATAGCATCTTTTTTTCCCATTCTATCCTCTGTTTAAACGACTCCCCTCGATGAGCATAGGAGTGAAATTGATCATAACTTGCAAAACCGGGCGACAATAACAGATTGCCTTCCCCCTTTATCCCCGCTTCAACAGCTTTTTCTAAAGTTTCACACATCACCACCTCAATTGATGATCCAAAGATCTCTTGAATCTGATGCATGGTCTCCCCAATAGCCAAAATCCTTTTCAGTGGGAATTTAGAAAAATTCTCTCTATAAAGAACCAAATTTTCCCCTTTAGATTTTCCCCCAAGAATCAGCTGAATTGGTCCATCTACAATTTCAAGTGCAAAAAGGGTAGAACTTATTGTTGTAGACTTAGAATCATTGTAAATTTTTTTTCCAAAAAAGTCTCCAAGATATTCTAATCTATGGGGTAAATTTTGGTAAGTCTTCAAAGCCTCATCAATTTTACTGCTACTAATACCAAATTTATTTTCTATCCAATCCCAAATTTGGTCGTAAAAGGGTTCTGGACCTAGACAATCCCCCCCCTCTTTAACAAGGTCAAAAATTCTCATTTTGGTTTTAGCGTACCTCTCCATAGTCCCATAGCGATCTAGGTGATTCGGTTGTATGTTGAGAAGTATTCCCAGGTCTAAAACCCTCTCAAAAGTGGTTTCAAGCTGTTGAGCACTCATCTCTATGACTACAACATCCCATCCCAAAAGATTCTCTGAGCTTAAGGGAATTTCGATATTTCCGAGCGCTTTAGCTTTAAACCCGCAAAAATTTAAGACATGTTCTATTTTTTTTACACATGTAGATTTGCCATTAGACCCGGTGACTCCAATCATACATCCCGCTTGCATTTTTTCTAATGCAAGGTCGACTTCAGATTGCACTTTGATCCCTAGGTCTTTGGCTTTTTGAATTAAGGGGTGGTCTTGGGTAAATCCCGGTGATACAACAACGCGATTGACCTGGTGGAAATCTACAGCTGTTTTTGAAACATCGTCATAAAGAATTGGAATGATGTTTTCTTTTAAAAAAAGACGAAAGGCCGATTTTCCGCTAAGACCCTGTCCTAAAATAAGCGGTCTATACATAGTTTCTCGCAGTCCAATAAAGGCAAAAACCACCTAAAGCAAATAAGCTTTGACAAGCTGCAAACCTTAGAACAATCACATCTTCTTTGTGTCCGTAAAACTGAAAATGGTGGTGTAATGGTGCACACAAAAAAATTCTTTTTTTTGTTCTTTTGTAATAGCTTACCTGTAAAATCACTGAAAGAGTTTCAATCACAAACATCCCACCCAAAAGAACTAAAAGTAGCTCTTGGTGCAAAAAGATCGCAAATCCTGCTATCAATCCTCCCAAAGGTAAAGACCCTACATCTCCCATAAATATTTTTGCAGGCTTTTTGTTAAAAAGAAAAAACCCCAGCAATGAGCCCATAAAAGCAACAATCATCCACGTAAGGAAAACCTCCCCCTCAAAATAACTAATCGCTGCTAGAAAAAAAAGTGTAACAAGGCTTAGTAAACCAGCAAGACCGTCCATACCATCTGTTAAATTCACAGCGTTGGATGTGCCCACGAGAATAAAAGCTAGAAAAAATAAAAACAGGGATTTAAGGAGTAAACTTTCAAATACCAAATCTTGGCCAAATGGGATATGTAAAATAAAGGTTTTTTTAGAAAAAAAAACTAACCCTAGAAAAACTGCCGATGCAAAGAGTTGTCCTAAGGATTTTGCCTTGGAAGATATCCCTTTTTTGGGTGGGACAAGTTTGAATAAATCATCAAAAAGTCCCACCAAAGCCATCAATAAAGCTAAAGTCAAAAATGCATAATAGGCTTTTGGAATCGGCTGAAAAATGATAGGAATGATGAGAAAAGGGATCAATAAAAACAAAACACCACCAAAAGAGGGTGTTTTTTCCTTTTTGAGCTTCAGATTTTCATCGAGAATGTGATCAACATGCCCTTTAGTCAGAAGATTAAAATTTTTTATCCATTTAATCCATAAAGGGTAGCATATCCATGAGAAAAAAAAGCATAAACACCCGACAAAAAAAGGGCTCAATTGCTCAAAGCATGCTCTAACCATGGCTCCACCTCCCAAAGACGATTTGCATTAGATCCTTTGACTAAAACGGCATCTTGCGGTTGAATTTGTTTTTTGATCAAGGATTGTAAATCTTCCACAGCTTCGACCCAAAAAACCGCTTTACCCTCTTTTTTCCAATACTCAAAGACCGGTTTCATTTTTAAACCCAAACAAAACGCTAAATCAAAACAATCCCTCAGATCTTCAATAAGCTTAAGATGAAAATAATCGGATTGCTCGCCTAAAGAGGCCATTTGCCCAATTATTGCCACCCTTCTTTTCCCCTTCTCAATCGGAGCTAGGTTAAAAAAAGTTCTCATGGTCGTCGGATTAGCGTTGTAGCAATCTAGAACTACCATCCCGTTTTGATAACTCTTTTTTTGGTATCTCAAATCGGGCAGCTTTAAACTAAAAGGTTCTGTAGTCAAACCCAAAAGTGGCCCCAGTTTTTCAATCAGATCATAAATATCCCCAAAAAGGGGCTCATCGAAATGACCATAGAGTGTTTTTTCAACACCTCGCATCTCTTTTTTATCATAAAAGTACTTAGCTGAATGATGCAAAAATAGATGTCGTGTTTTATCTTGAACAACAATTTTTCCCTTTTCCAGCGCGATATTTTCTAAGCTTTTGAGGCTTTCAAGATGCGCTTCTGCTATACGGGTAATAACAGCAATGTCAGGTTTTGCAATCCTGACAAGATTTTCCATATCTTTTTCGTTTTCTATACCCATCTCTAAAAAAACCAAAGGCTCTTTGTTATAGAAGTTGAGTATGGAAAGAGGCATCCCAATTTGGGAATTCTGATTTTGGGGATTTTTAAAACAACTTTTTTTTGAAGAAAAAGCTTGGAAAAGGGCCTCTTTGGTTGTTGTTTTTCCAAATGAGCCTGTCACAGCTACAACAAAAGGATGGGCGGTCTCGATTTTAGTTTGGGCCATCTGCTGTAAGGTTTGAACGGGGTTTTCTGATCGTATCAGTTTAAGTCCAAAATCTTCCCCTTTGTAGACTTTAGAAACAACCGCCGATTCAGCCCCATTTTTTTTTGCCTCTTCTAAATAAAGGTGTCCGTCAGTTTTAGCCCCTTTTATAGCAAAAAAAACACCTTTATCTGTTTTTTGACGGCTATCTGTTATGAACTTGAGCTGACCCATAGATTACTAAAAGTTAACCATTTCTCTGCTATAAATCAACTAAACGCTATCGTTATATTTTTTTATAAAAACACTTTTTGTTTTTTTAACACCCCTTGATTCAAATCTTAAAAATCAGTATGTGGCAAAAAAAAAGAAGAAAGAGTTTTAAATGGAAAATGGGAAAAAGCGTCTAGTCCTTATAACAGGAGCCGGAGGTCGTATTGGGAAGGCCATTATCAAAAGGATTGCAGATCAGTATAAAGTGATAGGATTTGATCGCTCAAGTGCCGTATTTTTTTCTGAAGATGAGGAGATCATCCCGCTCGATGTCTCTAATAGAGAGTCGATGATTTCCACTTTTCATAATATCAAAATCAAGCACGGAAATAAAATCCATTGTGTCATCCATTTAGCCGCGTTTTACAGCTTTGAGGATAACTCTTCTTTTAAAAAATACCAAAAAATTACCGTAGAGGGCACCAGGCTTTTGCTACAGCTATTGCAGAGCTTTGAGGTCGATCAATTCATGTTCTCTAGTACGATGCTTGTGCACAAAGAGACCCCTGTAGGAAAAAAAATTAAGGAAGAGGACCCACTTTGCCCTTATTGGAATTACCCGAAATCTAAAATTATCACAGAATCGGTAATTCAAGAAGAAAGGGGCTCCATCAAGCAAGTTACAATTATACGTATGTCGGGAATTTACGATGACATGTTCCACTCGATTCCCCTTTCTACTCAATTACAACGAGTCATGGAAAAACAACTTCTAGCCTTTTTCTACCCGGGTAAGCGCACTCATGGAAATCCCTTCTTACATATGGATGACTTAGTGAGCCTTATCGTATTAGCTATGGAAAAAGCCCACTCGCTCCCGGATTTTGTGACACTTTTAGCCACCGAAGATAAATCATTTTCCTATATTGAGCTGCATCAAAGGATGAGTAAAGCCCTTTTTGGCTACAAATTCCCTCTGATTTGGGTGCCCAAGTTTGCCGCAAAAATTGGCTCGTTCTTTTTAAGGAACTCATTTATCAAGCCATTTATGATCGATATTGCCGATCTCCATTATGACTGCGACTGTAGCAAAGCGAAAAATTTGCTCGGCTGGAGACCTCAGAACTCACTTGATAAAAAGCTGGAGCAATTGATTGCGTGGGCTAAAAACAACCTAAAAGATTACTACAGAGAAAATAACCTTATAGTCCCTAGAAAACTTGAAAAGCTTTGGAGTCGTGAAGATGCTCAAAAAAAACCTTCTCGCTAAAGAGGAACACCACCGTCGTTGGTTTTTTTTCGTCACCCTATTTTTAGGATTTTGGCTCCTTTTTACTGTAGATATGCTAGGAATATCCCAAAATGAAATTCTCTATAGTGATCGCATTTGCGGTTTGATTGTAATCCTAGGCTCTTTTTTTGCCTTGAGAGGCGGCTTTATTTCTCCATGGATCATGACGTTTACAGGCGTTTATCTTCAGTTGGCGCCTATGCTTTTTTGGGCCAAAGATCCTCAGTCTTACCTTAACGACACTGTTTCCGGGATTCTTATAATCCTCTTTGCACTTATTTTTCCGGGAATAAAAGGGGTAATGGATGAAGACAAGGGGCAAATTCCTAAGGGCTGGTCCTACAACCCCTCCTCTTGGGTACAGCGGTTCCCCATACTTGTTTTCGGAACAATCGGCTGGTTTGCTGCCCGTTTAATGTGCGCTTATCAACTTGGATATATTGATTATATCTGGGATCCTTTTTTCGTTGATGGAACAGAAAAAGTGATCACATCGAATGTTTCCAAAGCTTTTCCAATCCCCGATGCGGGGCTTGGAGCACTTGCTTATTCTCTTGAGGTACTTTTAGGTCTCAAAGGGCGTACAGCAAGATGGAGAACGATGCCCTGGCTCGTAGTCGGATTTTCTTTTTTGGTAGTTCCCTTGGGACTTGTAAGTATTGTTTTAGTGATTTTGCAACCTTTGATTGTAGGAGCTTGGTGCAGCCTTTGTCTTTTAGCGGCCTTTTGCATGCTTTTGATGTGTATGCTCACATTAGATGAAGTAGTTGCTGTTTCTCAACTTTTGATAACAGCCTACAAAGAGGGGCACTTCGTACGCACTTTTTTCAAAGGTACCTATCCCGACGGAGTGAGCGATGATCCTGGTTGTGACAAATTTCCCCCTTCTTTGAAAGAGTTTATGGTTGAAATGGTAAGAGGTGTGACGTTTCAGCCCTACCTTATAGGGGCAACAGCTCTGGGAATATTTTTTATGTTTTCCCCATTTTTATTCAAATTCGTAGGTACAATGAGCGACTTTGCCCACACGTTTGGAGCCTTGATTGTTGTTGTCTCTATCTTAAGCATGGCAGAAGTAGCGCGGCAATTAAGAAAACTTAACTATGTTTTATCCTTAGTTTTAGCAGTAGCTACCTTCTGGTCAGGTATAGACCTGATCACGATGGGGTTATTGATTTTAGCTTGCATAGGTCTTGTAGTTTTATCAGTGCCTGAAGGGAAACTGCAAGAAAGCTACAACTAAAAAGATCTTCTTTATTGGTGAAAGGTTTAAGCTCTAGGGTTTTTTGAAGACAAAAAAATAGAGAATCGTTTAAAATCAGACAGTTTTTATTCAAAAACCCTCTTAAAACTTAAAATCCAAATTTTAGGTTCTTATAAGGAGGTGTAGCCAAGCGGTAAGGCAGAGGTCTGCAAAACCTCCATGCGCCGGTTCAAATCCGGCCACCTCCTTTAATTCTTTACTTAAAAATTTCAGCTGAGGTCCTAATTGCTGTTTCTTGTCGCTACTCCAATCGGAAACCTTCTTGATATCACTCTTAGAGCTTTAGAAGTTTTAAAATCTGTAGATTTAATTCTCTGCGAAGATACGAGACATTCAGCCCCCTTTTTAAGACATTACGGTATCGAAGCTGCCCTAATGTCCTATGAGCAATTTTCTGAAAAAACTAAGCTCGAAAAAATTTTAGAGATGCTTCAGGCGGGTAAAAATATAGCTCTTATTAGCGACGCTGGTACCCCTGCTGTTTGCGATCCCGGAGCTTTACTTGTAAAAAATTGCATAGAAAAAAATCTCCCAGTGCAATCTCTTCCGGGACCTGCTGCCCCTATTGTTGCCTACTCGCTTTTAGGCACAATGAAACCGTTTCAATTTATAGGCTTTTTTCCTAAAAAAGGGGGAGAGCAATCAGAGGTGTTTAAACAGATACAGTTTTACTCTGGAATCACAATTTTTTTTGAAAGCCCGCATAGGATCCTTAAAACTATTGAAAGCATCCCATTCGACTGCACAATAACCCTGTTTCGAGAGCTTACAAAAAAATTTGAAGAACGAATTGAGGGTGCAAAAGACCATATTCTAGAAATTTTGAAAAAAAAAGAACATTTAGGAGAGCTTGTTGTAGCTATTGAGCCTTCGGCCATCCCTTCACAAGATAGCGAAGCTCTTTTTTTTGCAAAAGATCTGATCAAAATCCATGGCCTAACCCTCAGCTCTGCAGCCAAGATAGCTGCAGAACATTTCAAAGTAAAAAAACAACTCCTCTACGAAAAGCTGAACCAAGAGCTTAAAAAATCGTAGGGCTTTATAAAAAAAGGGTCAAGCTCTAGCGTCTTTATTCTTTTTTTTCATTCCCGAAGGAGAGCCATGCAAGGGGCGTCTTTCTTGAAATTTATCGGTACTTTCATTAGCGCCATGAAACTTCTTTGCCCCCATATTCTGGTGGTGGGAATCCATATGCCCCTCTTTCATTTGCCCCATTCTTTGTGGGTTTAGCTCTTTTTGCCCCTCTTTGATCCATTTGGACATACTGGATTTATACTCTTTCATAACCTATTAACCTTAAATTTTTTGCACGATAAATTGCATAGCTCTTCTATGAGACCCTTAAAAAATTCATAAACAATTTCACAAAAAAAGTAAAAGAATTTATATATAAAATTATAGATGAGAGGGGCCCATGCCAAGAAGAACTCACCGCCAAGAGCACACACGAAAAAAAGCCATCCGCTCAGGGATGAAAGCCGAATCCTATCTTCCTTTTACTGAAGAGGAAGAGCTTGTGATCACGGGTGAAGTTCTCCCTTTTATTCTAACCCATTTTTTTCCACAGGATAAACAAAAGCAGATTCGCCGTTTTATCCATGAGCTTAGAGCTGATAAGAAAAAAAGGGCAAAAAAGCATGCCAAACGGGCCGATACTTTAGAAGAAACGGGCTGCTATCGAGATGAGCATCCCTTGCATAACACCCACACAAAGATTCTTAACAATCGTAAAGCCAGCGGGATGGCTCGCTCCAAAAAAATTACTAAGTCTTTGACAGTTCATAAACAAGAATACGTGGGCAAAAAAAAGAGATAACTTCTCTTGATTTACCTCTTGATATGGGGCAATATGGGAGGGTATGGTTCGTATTGCCCACATCAGTGACCTCCATTTTTTTTGCTTTCCAAAATCGATTAAGGGTTATCTGGGAAAAAACGGATTAGGAGTTTTCAACCACCTTTTTTTTAGAAAAAAATTTTTTCACTCAGGTCTTTTTAAAGATCTTCTTATTGAAATTACAAAACAAAATATTCAGGAATTATGGATATCTGGAGACATTAGTGTCTCGGGTTTAGAAGAGGAATTTTTAAAAGCTAAAGAGGAGTTAGACCCTTTTTTACACCCGTCGCTTAAAATTCGCATGGTTCCGGGTAATCATGATGTAAGAAGCAACCAACAAGATTTTTTAGCCAAGCACTTCTTGGGTCGAGAGCAATTCTTTCCTGTAGAAACCTTTCCTATCAACAACGACTTAGATCTTATTACGCTTGATTTATCCCATAACAACAAAAAAAGGGACTGCGGTCTTTTTTGCGATTTACTGGAAAAAACCTTAAACGGGCATCTTTTGAAGTCTAAAAAACAACAAATCGCCATTTTATGCCACTATCCTCCTCCAGTTGCACAAGGCAAAAATAATCGACTGATCCGGGGCTTTGCTTTAGAAAAAATCGTTTTATCCAATCCTAAAATACTCCTTTTCGCTCATGGTCATACGCATCAACAAACGCTATTCCATCTAAAAGATACCGTTGTAGCCAATCCGGGAATCTCCCGCGGCAGCTATGGTCGTTACAATTTTTATGAATTTGGACCCAAATCCTTAAAAGTTGAATTGAGAAGAGTAGAGAAGAAAAATTCTCAGGACGCTTGGCAAAATGAGGAAGTCTTTTTAAGAGAGACGCATTCATGAAACCCTGGTACCTGGCAGGCGCAAATTTTAAATGCACTGGCTGCGGAAATTGTTGTGCTAAAGAACCCGGAGCCGTTTTTGTCTCTTTTGAGGAGATTTCAACTATGGCAGATGAGCTCAAAATCTCCAAAAATGTTTTTTTAGAAAAATACACTCGTAAACTGCATGGAAGAACTGCCCTTTTAGAGCGTCCCAATTTCGATTGCGTTTTTTTAAAAGAGAATCGTTGCAGTTTGTACCAAGCTCGCCCCAAACAATGTAAAACCTACCCTTTTTGGCCTGAAATTTTGCGCTCAAAAAAAGCGTGGGACAATGAAAAAATGCGCTGTGAAGGGTTGGACCACCTCGAAGGGGATCACTACACTTTCGAACAAATACGTGCCGTTTTAAAAGAGGAATCGACTTAGTTTAATTTTTCTTTTTGTTTTAATGGTTTTTGTTGCTAAAAACCAGATATGCAAAGAATTCCATTAGTCCCATTCGGAACGGCGGGTTTTCGTGGTCCGATGAAAGAGGGTTTAGACGGTTTAAATCTCGAAACGGTTTTGAAGTTTGCCCAGGCAACAGCTCTTTGCCTCCATGACTCACCCAATAAAAAATTTGTCATTTCTTACGACTGTCGCCACCATTCCAAAGAGTTTGCTTTTGCCGTGGCCCAAGTTTTCAGTGGCAATGGTTTTGAGGTGCATATCACAGACACGCTGATGCCCACCCCATACCTCTCTTTTTTATGCCACCATCTAGATACTGCAGGTGGGATTATGATTACCGCTTCACATAATCCGTCCCAAGATAACGGAGTCAAAATTTACGAAAGCTACGGAGGGCAATTTTTAGCCCACGAAAAAAAACTTTTGGAGTGCCTGAAAAAAGCAGACCCGATAAAGCTTTCTTTCGAAAACATCCACTTTGTGGATAAAAAAAATGTGGATGAATACTTTTCTGTCATTGTCCAAGTTTTATCTAAACCTTTTGATCATGCAAGGAAGGATCTCAAAATTGTTTACTCGCCTTTTAGTGGCTGTGGCTCCACTTTAATACCCGAATTTTTAAGAAGAACCGGTTTTACCTCTTTTTCTTTAGTCGATAAACAACTTCCTGTTGATGCGGACTTTGCAGGATTCAAAAAGCCTAACCCTGAAGATCCCCACAATCTCTATCTCGTCCAAGAGATGATGGAAGACTTAAATGCCGATTTAGGTATTGCAACCGATCCGGATGCTGATCGTATAGCTTTTATGGATAAAAAAACTCAGTTTACCGGCAACCGTATCGGTGCTATGGTTTTGGAAACTCTACTTAGATCGGGCAAAAAAGGAGATGTCCACACCTCATTTGTCTCGACGAATTTGGTCGATGCCATAGCAAAAAAGTATGGGCGAAAGGTGCACCGTTACAAAACAGGGTTTCGCTACATATCTCAAGCTCTTCACGAAAACCCCGATCAGTTTCTTATGGGATTTGAGGAATCTATAGGTTATCTGATTGTTAAAGGGGGTTCTTTAGATAAAGATTCACCCCACATGGCTCTTTATGTGAGCGAATTGGCTCACGAACTGAAAAAACAAAAAAAGACTTTGACAGACTTCAGTCAAGAATTGGATGAGATCTACGGTATTTTTAGAGAGCACCAGGTAAGTATTGAGCTAAAAGAGGGGCAAAGTGGAGAAGACTTTGTAGAAAATAGAGTCCTTAAGGCCTCATTTCCCAGCCTTGCAGATAAAAAAGTTCAAAAAAAAGGGGTACATCCCGAAATGGGTATTGTAGTGATAGAGCTAGAGTCTTTACAAATCCTTGTAAGACCCTCCGGAACAGAGCCCAAGGTTAAATTCTATCTCAAGCTTGGCCCATTCAAAGGGACGAGTTTAGAAGCTCAGAGTTACCTTTCTTTGGTGTCCTCGCAACTACAGGAAATGTTTCAAAATTCGTAAAATTTAGCTTTTAGACGCATCAGTCTTCAGCTCTATTGGATTTTGTAGAATATTTTATTCGGCTGTGGCGACTGACGTAGAGGGTATGAATAACGACTTTTTTGACAATTTCCAATTCCTTAAAGGAAATATCAGAGTCAGAAAATTGATCCATTTTAATTTTCTGGCTAATTAGGCGCGATACCAGATCCTCTACATTTTTTTCATTGATCTCCTCTAGTGAGCGAGAAGCTGCCTCTACTGTATCACAGATCATCAGGACAGCAGCCTCTTTTGTTTGGGGTTTAGGTCCAGGATAGGTGAAAAGCGTTTTATCTACTAAATCGGCATTTCCCTCCCTCAATTCCACCTCTTTTTGGTAAAAATAAGACACCATGGTGGTTCCATGGTGCTGCTGTATCATATCAATAATGATTTTAGGGAGCTTATGCTTTTTTGCCAGCTCCACCCCTTCGTGAACATGGGAAATAATTACCATAGCCGATTCGGTTGGGGACAAAAGCCTGTGGACATTGAAATCGGCGAACTGGTTCTCAGTAAAATAGTTGGGGTTGAACAATTTCCCGATATCATGGAAAAGGGCAGAGACCCTGCATAAAAGTCCATTAGCTCCAATCGCCAAACTCGCAGCTTCGGCCAAAATCCCCACCATAATAGAATGCTGATAGGTTCCCGGCGCCTCAAAACAGAGTCTTCGAATCAGCTCATTATTTGGATCCATGAGCTCCATAAGCCGCAAGTCGGTCATGACATTGAATGCTGTCTCAAAAACGGGTAGCAAAAGGGCGATCAGTACCGCTTCGCACATCACAAGAAGTAAAGTGACGAAAAGATCATAAAAAGTCGACATTTCCAGAAAACTCAGACTGATCATATTAGCACCCAAAATGACGGGAACGCAAACCAGCCATAAGAGTAAACAGACCTTAAAAACCTCTTTGCGTTTACTAAGCGACTGACTAAAAAAGATCGCAGCTAATGAAGCTACATAATTGATAAGAAGAAATCTCCCCTGATCCACAGCCAGAGTCAAGCCTATTGTAATTGTGAGGAAAAAAGAGGAAAATAAAGCCACTTGCTTATTTTGAAGAATGGATACCAAAATAGCGGCAAAAGGAACAAGAACCGGAAAGCGGATATAATCGGTAAGGTACTGGGCATTTTCAACCAGGAAATACTCTATGATCTTAGATCCGCCTAAAGTTATGAGGATGATGGTAGTGTAAAGGGATAAGCTCAGGGAGGAGTAATAGATTTTCTTATGGTAAAGCCTAAAATACCTCGCTATGAGAATTGTAAGCATTAAAGCGATAATTGCGCTTCCTAAAAGGGTATTCCACGATAAGAGGTTACGACTTTCTCGGATCTGTTTTTTCATCTCCGCTAGTTGTCTTACGTGCCTATCGGTGACCGTATCTCCCTCAGAAATTATCAAAGAACCCGCTTTGACTGAGGTGTTTTTTCCTTCAACAAGCGCCTCTATATGGGTCCGAAATTTTCGCAATTCTTCGTAGTCTACCTCAATATTCCAGTCTTTATAAGTGGCATATCTTTCTACGACCAAGTTGATCGCATCTTTGGATTGTGCCCCCCCTTTTTGGAGCTCTTCTTTTAAAAAAATTGGCCAAAAATCTTTGGAAAGGCTAGGATTGGACGAATCAATCGGAACCTGGATCATCCCCTGACACATATATTTTGACTCGCAGGCCTTTCTCACCGTACGTTCATCAGTAATTTTTATTTTACTGAGCTCGTCGGCAACTTTTTCTATAGTCTGGTAAATCTCCTCAAAGGTCGCCGCATTATTTCCCCTCCAGTTTTTATTTTTTATAAAATAATCTTCGACTTGGGATCTGGCCTCTTTAATCGATTTTGGATCGATTTGGTAAATTGAACTGATATCCGACAGCGCTTCTTGGCGCAAAATGATAGTGGCCTCTTCATCAGGAAAAGAGAAATCGACCTGGGCTACTATATAACTTGAGGCCTTAGCCTCAATCTCAAGAGCCTCAACTCGCACTTCTCTAAAATGTATAAAAGCAAAGAGTGCCAAAAAAAACACGCTTGCAATTATGAGACGCAGCCCACGACGGTTTTCCCTCAAACCCTCGCTGATGGACCGCATCCATCGTCTCATTTGCATATCTTCATTGTACCAACCCCCACTATTTAAAGAGAAGCTTGATACCTTGCAAGCGTTAATTCTTCTCTTTTTTTTAGATGTTTTTCATGTAAATTGTTAAATTTAATTATAAAAAAGCGATTGCTGAGGTTTTTTTAGCTTTTTTAAAATGACATTCTTTAGAGGTTTAAAAATCTTAAGTTTTTTAGAAAGTAGAAATCGGTTAAAATACGTTAACTATGCAAATGTACCAGCCTATTGCCCGTAAGTACAGACCGAAACTTTTTAAAGAAGTTTTTGGACAACAGATTGTTATCGACACTTTACAAAATGCAATCAAAAATCAAAGAGTCGCTGCAAACTATCTTTTTTCAGGGACAAGAGGTACGGGAAAAACAACGATAGCCCGGCTATTTGCTCGAGCAATCAATTGTGAGAATCTTTCCGATGAGGCTGAACCCTGCAACCATTGTGCAAGTTGTTTACAAATGCTGGGTGGCGCCTCCATGGAGCTTATGGAAATCGATGGAGCCTCAAACCGTGGCATTGACGATATCCGCTTGATTAGCGAAGGGGTGGCTTTTGCGCCTCCTAAGGGGCGATTCCGTGTCTATTTGATCGACGAAGTGCATATGCTTACTAAAGAGGCCTTCAATGCTCTTTTGAAAACTTTAGAGGAGCCTCCCTCCTATGTAAAATTTTTCTTTGCGACGACAGAACCGCATAAAGTACCTTTAACTATACAAAGTCGGTGTCAAAAATTTGATCTTCAAAGAATTCGCTTAGAGACCATCATCTCAAAGCTTGAGTCGATCGTTAGTGACCAAAAACTACAAGCCGACTTCGCTTCTCTCTCATTAATTGCCGAAGCAGCACAGGGTAGCATGCGAGATGCAGAATCTCTTTTAGATCAGCTCCTTTGCACCTCAAATGGCTCGCTTACGATAGAAATCGTACGTGCCTCTTTGGGGAAAGTTTCTAAAGAGGGGCTTTTTACAATAGATCGAGCCATCCAAAAACGCTCTATTGAAGATCTGAAAAAGGCATCGGACTCTCTTTTGCTCTCCGGAAAAGAGACCTCTCTATTGATTGAAGATCTTGCAGAGCATTTACGCAACCACCTTTTATGTTTGCAAAAAAGCCTAGACGCTAAATCCTACCATTTGAGTGAAGCTGAGTATCAAACCTACCAGGAGTTGAGTCAAAATTACAACCAAGCATCTCTTCTGGAGATGCTTGAGCTAATCTACCCTTTCTTTCATCAGCCAACGAGACCTTTTTTATCTCAGCAGCAGTTTGAAACACTGTTAATCCTGTTGATGAAAAAAAATCATCGCCCTTCAATCTCGGCAATTGTTGAGCGGCTCGAAGAGCTAGAAAAAAAACTTGTAAAAAGCCCCTCTTTTTCAAAAGAGCTTAGCGAGACTATAGATCCCTCTTCAACCTTAAGGATCGATTCCACACCGGTCATTTTAAATCCCCCAATAGAGCACAATGACAAAAAAGAACAGGTTGTCCCGATAGATGAAAAAACTCTGGTGGAGGAAATAGATCTCGTCTCGGCTGAAGAAAAAATAGAGAGTAAAGAAACTGTAGAGATTCAAAGAGTCAAAGTAGCGCCACATCCTCCCATTCATGAGACTTTATCCACCGATGACCAGATTACCGATACAAAGGCAGCTCAACCTGTTTCTTTAGATACTCAGGCTCAAAAAAGTTCCCCCTCTTTGACCCTTTTACCTGCTAGTGTACGCCACCAAAATCTTATCCAGTTTGCGATTGTCGAGTGGAACGCCGTACCTCAATAAAATCTGAAAACATGAAAAATCACTAAGGAAACCTATGGGAAGCGGATTTTTGAAAAAAAAGAAAAACCAACACAATATTTCTGAGCAATTAGAAAGACTCACTCTAGAGCTCAAATCTAAAGAGTACGTAGGATTTGCACCCTCCCAGTTGGTGGAGATTACCTTAACAGGCAACAAAGAAATGAAACGCATTAAGATCAAAAAAGAATGTGTTAACCCAGACGATGTCGAAGGCCTTGAGGATCTCATTTTGGCAGCTTACGGGGATGCTGAAAAAAAAATGGAACATTTTCCGCTCTAATGGTTAAGTCGCTTTTAAAAAGCGACTTTCTCTTTTTATTCTCTCAACCTAAAGCTCTCTTAGCTAAGAAGACTTTTAACCTCTTCTGATGAGCTAGCTGCACAAACTTTTTGGGCGAGTTGAGAGGCTTTATGCCAGTCCGATGCTAGTATCTTCTGTTTAATTTGTGGGATTTCATGAAATGAGCAAGAGAAATCGGTTGCACCCAATCCCAAAAGAAGCTCTGTAAAAACAGGATTTGAAACAATTTCACCGCAAACACTTACAGGTTTACCAGCTGATTTGGCTTTTGCCACAATTTCTTGAATCATTTTGAATAGAGCGGGTTGGTATAAACAAAAATCGGCAGAATCGCGGTGAATCTCTATCAAAGCCTGAGTCAAGTCGTTTGTCCCTATCGCTAGAAAATCGGCCACGTTCAAGATAGATTCTAACTCAAAGCTTGTAAGAGGTGATTCAATCATCGCTCCCAGTCGAACCTCTTGAGACAGGTGAAACTTTTTTTTCAAATGGAGAATCTCTTTATGCACCTCTTCCAATTCATTTGCGCTCACCACATACGGTATCAGAATGTTTAAGAGCGTATTTTTTGAGGCTTTCATGAGTGAGCTAAGTTGCAACTCTAAAATTTCACTTCTTTCGAGGAGGTATTGTACAGATCGTAATCTCCCCCTTTTTGGATCAGGATCATGAAGAAAGTTCTTATCACCTCCCAAATCAAAAAGGCGAAAAACCACTTTTTCAGGGTGGACCTCTTCAAGAATAGATTGATAAAGAACAATCTGACGCTCTTCACAAAAAGCGATCTCCCTATCATGCAAAAGCAAAAATTCGGTTCTGTAAAGACCAATCCCATTTTTTAATTCTTTTGAATACTCGATGCCATCAAATGTCGATTGAATACAGATCCTATGACCATCTTTAGTTTGAAGATTAGGACCCATTTGTTGATTATAAAGCGGGTGTTCTACCTCGGCTTCGTATGAATCTATAAGCTCGAAAGAAGGATCGACAAAAAGGATCCCTTTTGTAGAATCCAAAAGAATGTTTTTCCCCTCGTGAGGTTCCAAAATTGACAAATCCTCAACAATAAGGTGGGGAATTGCTCTACTTTTTAATACTACAGAGGTATGAGATGCACTAGATCCGTTTAAACTTATAAATCCCCTTACCCCTTTCAAAGCTCCTTGAGCTGCCATAGAGGGGGTCACCTCTTTTACACACACAATCGCTTGGTGAAAATCTTGAGGAACTTTAGGTTCACTTCCATGCAGATGGTATATGATACGCATTTTTAAATCTTGAAGATCGGCAGCTCTTTCCTTAAAAAAGGGATCATGTGTTGCTTGCAAGACCTTGAAAACATTTTCTAAACAATTCTCTAGAGATTGCTCGGCGGTAAAACTTGATTCGATAATTTTTGTCTCTACTTCTTGCTTGAAGAGAGGATCTTCGAGGATAGCCAGATGCGCTTCAAAAATAGTGGCTGATTCTAGGTGGTTTAGAGCACTCAAACGTTTCAAAAGAGCTAAAATCTCTTTTTTTGTAATACCAAGTGCTCTTTGATAATTGGCGATCTCTTCTTGAGGATTAAAATGAGAGGCATTTCTTTTTGGGAAAGATTTTTCGCGATAGATAAAAAGGGGACCTAACGCAACTCCTTTCAAAATAGGCTTACCGTCAAAAGCAATTAAAGAGTGCGTTGTCATAATTTTGCCTCTAGAGTATATCTAAGGAGGTTTCTTTCGAACAAGCTTTCTTTGACAGAGTATCTAAAAGTCGAACGTTGAATTCTTTTGCTGAATTGTAACCGGTTTCTTTTAGGCGATGGTTTAACACTATAGTCTCCAACAAAAGAACAACGTCTCTGCCCGGTTTTACGGGCATAATATAAAACGGCACTTTGATGTTGAGAAGCTCACAAAATTTCTCTTCAAGCCCTATCCTGTCATAAAAATGGGTATCATCCCATTGCTCTAACTTAACTATGAGGTCAATTTTTTTTGATTCAGAAATACAAACAGCCCCATAAAGATGCGCAACATTGATGATTCCAATTCCCCGAATCTCTAGTAAATGGCGCGTGAGCTCAGGACCAGTCCCCTCAAGATAACCGCCCTTCTTTTTAGAAACTAAGACGACATCGTCCGCAATCAAACGGTGTCCTCTCTCTATCAGCCCCAAGGCAGCTTCGCTTTTACCAACAGAAGAATTCCCCTGGATCAAAAGACCAATACCGAACACCTCTACAAGTGTGCCATGGCAGGACATAGTGGGAGCAAACTCCTCCACTAAAATTACCGTCAATCGGGTGATGAGATTCATCGTAGATAAGCTCGAGCGAAAAAGAGGAATCCTTTTTTCGTTGCAAATTTCTATTAATTCTTTCGGAGGACGATACCTTCTTGCGACAAAAATTGCCGGAAGTTTTTTGCCAAAAAGAAGAGACAATCGCTCTTTTCTCTCTTCTTGAGATATATCTTTTAGGTATTCAATCTCAATTTTTCCAAAAACAAGTATGCGCCTCTCAGACCGATGTTTGAGATAACCACAAAGTGCTAAACCGGGACGCTCCACTTCCGGAACGATGATTTTTTTCTCTTTGAGCCCCTCTGACCCAGCAGTGAGCTCTAAATTTAAGGGCTCTTTATACTTCTGAAGTAGCTCATGAACGGTTAACATGGAAACGATCCAACCTAAAGTTCTATCTTGCCAAAGATCGCATTACAGTTGCAACAAACCCTTGAAAAAAACCACGTTTTGCAAACAAGTCCCCCTTTTTTTTGCTACTTGGGTTTTTTGAATGTTTATTTCTATTTTCTGAAATTCTCTAGAACATAAATCAGGTTTATTTTAGTTTTGTTCATTATAATTTTATTGAAAACACAAAAAGGTTTATGATGCTTTCTAATTGGATTCATATTCTAAGCTTTTTAAGCTCCATCCTTTTCACTCACATTTGTCTTTTTGGCCTCTCTCATGAGGAACGATTGATCTTTTTCAAAAAAAGGGGGTTCAAGCCCAAAGTCATATACGATATCGGGGCTTACCATGGTGAATGGACGAAAAATATAAGTGCAATTTTTCCAAAGTCCCGTTTTTATATGTTTGAAGCAAATGCTAAGCATCAAGCAAATTTAGAAAAAATCGGACATCCTTATTTTATTGGTGTTCTTGGGAATGAAAATAAACTGACAAAATTCTATTCAATCGATGGGACAGGTGATAGTCTTTTACGCGAGCAAACTTTCCTATATGAAAAAGGGCGCTGTCGAGAAGAAACCGTTATGATGTCTACTCTCCAAAAAGTACTAGAGGAAAATTCCATACCCAGACCCGATTTAGTTAAATTAGATGTTCAAGGAGCGGAAAAAATGATTATCGAGGGTGGCTTAAATATTATCACAAATGCCGAAATGATTATTTTAGAGACAAAAATACTCCCCTATAATCAAGATGCTCCCCTGGCTACTGAAATTATGACTTATATGGATCAAATCGGTTATAATCTCCTGGACATAGCTGAGCTTCATTACTTTGGACAGGGAAATAAGAGAGAATTGTTCGAGGTGGACTTTATTTTTGTCAAAAAAACTTCCCCATTTTTCCGACGAGGAATCCTCGTAAAAGAGGGTTGAAAAAGCTCCATTATTTATAAAAAAAATTATCAATTAACCTAAATCCTCTTTAGGTCGTATGGGGTTTTATTTTTCGTTTAGATGCCCCTGAGGCAGCTTGATCTTTTCCTTTAATACTATTCTTTCTTTTGGCCTCCGTTTTTCAAAAAAGAGTTAATTTTATTTGCTTTTTTTGTTAAGGCAGTAAAATTATGGACCATCAAATTGTTGTCATAGGAGGGGGCTTTGCGGGACTTAATGTCATCCAAAAGCTCAAAAACAGCCCGTGTAAGATCACCCTGATTGATAAAATCAATTCCCATGTTTTTCAACCCCTACTCTACCAAGTAGCTACGGCTAGTTTATCGGAGTCCTCTATCTCAAAACCTCTAAGGGAGATATTCAAAAATCAGCAAAATGTCGAAGTCCTAATGGGTTATGTGGTGCGCGTCGACCGTGAACACAAGAAAATTTTCTTTCATGATGGACATGAGCTTTTTTATGATACACTCATACTTTCCACAGGTGCCAAGCACTCCTATTTTGGAAATCCCCACTTTGAGGCTTTTGCCCCTGGTTTGAAAACCCTGGAAGACGCCTATAGAATTAAAGAGCGTCTCCTATTGGCTTTTGAACGTGCCGAAAAATCGGAAAATCCCAAAGAGCTTATGGAGCACATGGTTTTTATCGTGATTGGAGCGGGACCTACAGGTGTAGAGCTTGCGGGCTCTATTGCCGAATTAAAAAATGTCACCTTACGTAAAAACTTTAGACATATCGACCCACATAAAGCCCGGGTAATTCTCATAGAAGGGTTTGCTGAGGTACTCCCCCCCTACCCTGAATCACTTAGAAAAAGGGCTCATAAAGATCTTGTTTCTTTAGGGGTAGAAATTCTCACAGGCACCAAAGTAACAAACATCCTCTCCCATGGTATCGAAACTGATAAAGGGTTTATGCGTGCAGAAGCGGTGATCTGGGCTGCAGGTAACGAGGCTTCACCTCTTTTAAAAACTTTAGGGACTGAGCTTGACCGGCAAGGTAGAGCAATTGTAGAACCCCATTTACATCTTCCTAAAGATCCCCATGTTTTTGTGATTGGAGATGCAGCGCACTTCAAAGGCAAAGAGGGCGTGCCTCTTGCCGGTATTGCACCTGTGGCAATACAAATGGGCTCTTATTTAGGAAAGTTTTTAAGCGCTAAATTAAAAGGGCAAAATGAGCACAAACCGTTTTCCTATTTCGATAAGGGAATGATGGCGACTATAGGGAGTTATCGAGCTGTTGCCGTTTCAGGTAAACTGAAACTTCAGGGCTTCATCGCCTGGTTAGCCTGGCTTTTTATCCATTTAATTTACTTAGTCTCGTTTAGAAATCGGTTAATGGTAGCTTTAGACTGGATGATCCACTATTTATCAGGAAGAGCTAGACACAATCGAGTGATCATTAAGCCCGTTGAGGAGTTAGACAAAGAAAATTAGCCACACCTTTAAAGAAAGCTGTCTTTATACTATCCTTATCAGGCTGTGTGCTATAAAAGCCCTCTTTTCAAGTTTTTTCCTTTGCAAAATAGTGCCCTTGTAGTGGGTTCTGGCCTCCTTTTTTCTACTACGTTTTTTTCTGTTTGTCTCTTGAATAAACTACTAATTTGCGTCCTTATAGTTCCAATAGCCCTAATGCATCCTTTGCTCTTTCTTCTATCAACACTTTTGGGGCTTTTATCCCCAAATCACCCAATCGAATTTTTGAATTTGAAAGATCTTTTTTTATCCTCTCAAAAAGCCATCGAATCAAAATTTGACGCAATTTACCCCCCTGAAATAGCCCAATTTTATAAAACGTTTCTCTTAGGTAAAAGTGCCGAGCGTAACTTGAGCTTTATGTTTCAATCTTTGGGTTTAAGTCATCTTTTGGCGATCTCTGGTTTCCATTTTCAATCAATTCTATCCACATTTGACCTCATTCTATCTCGATGTTTTAAAGGAAGAACTTATTTGAGTATACTACTTTTAGTAGCTGTCGGATACATCCTGTTAGTCCAGCTTTCGCCCTCAGTATTGAGAAGTTTTCTTTCAATTTTTTTGACACTTTTGGCGCCCATAACAAAACGATTTTCGGACTCAAAAAATATTTTTTTTCTCTCTTATTTTCTCGTGTTTTTGTTGATGCCAGAAAAATTCCATCAACTTGGCTCTGTTTTAAGTTTTTTGGCCACCTTCGGGATTCTTTTCTACAGTCGAAATATAAATAATTTTTTTGAGAAAAACTTTCTAAAAACCTCTCTTTACTTTTTTCCCTCTTTTAAAAATCGGATAAAAAAATTTTTTTTTGATCTTCTCAGTCTAAATTTGGCGGTAACATTTGTTACCCTCCCCTATATTCTCTTACAGATCAAAGAATTTCCCCCCTTGGCGCTCATAACGAATCTTTTCATTCCCCCTCTCATGCTCCCCACAGTATTTTTATGCGTTGTGTCTTTAGCCCTCCCCCCTTTTTCACCCTTGTGCAGCTGGTATACAAAAAAAATTCTTCTCATTTTAGAGCTGGTGCCACGCCCTTTCACTTTTAATTTAACCGCCCCCCCAAATTTAGAACCTTGGCTAGAGACCGCTCTTATTCTTATAATTGCCCTCCCCATTCTTCGCTCTTGCCTTAAAACAGCAGATACTGTTTAATATTTGATAAAGTTTCGTGGCGGACGTAGCTCAGTTGGTAGAGCTCCAGATTGTGGATCTGGCTGTCGCGGGTTCGAGTCCCGTCGTTCGCCCTTCTTGCTTTAAATAAGCTTAATCCATACCCTTTAGGTAAATGCCTAAAGTTTCGTTTAAAACAAATACAACTGAACAAGAAGCGCAAAATAAACCCAGCGAATTATTTGGGTTCATCCTTTGTGCTATCGCCTCACTTTTACTTTTAGCTCTTTTTTCTTTTCATCAACAAAAACCAGATGCCAATCTTTTAGGCCTTGTAGGATATTTTGTAAGTTTTGCACTCAATTATCTGATCGGAATTCAATCTTTTATGCTCGCTTTTTTCCTCATTTTTTGGGGCATAAAGCATCTAATGAAAGACCCTTTTGAAAACCCGGGATTGAAGCTCATTTTTTTTGGTCTTTTTTTACTCTCCTCTTGTATTTTGCTCTCTCTTATTGCAAGCGGTTCTTTCTTTGTGAACCTCAAAAAATTTGTTCTTTTTGATACTGCAATCGGAGATGGACCTTACCCAACTAAAATCACAAAAGTATTTTTAGGCGGTGTTTTAGCCGATTATATTTATCAAGGGCTCCCCTATTTTAACCTTAAGATACTACTGACTCCCACAGGCACATTTTTTACGTTCCTACTGGTTTTGTTTATCTCTTTAATGTCTCTTTTTGAAATAAGTCCTCTAGCTTTAGTAGACCACATTAAAGACCGTATTTTTAGCCTTAAAAAAGAGCCTCCAATTGATGAAACAGCCACATTTAGCCTCACAACTCTGGATGCTCCAAGGCGCGTCTGGCCAAGAAAGCTTAAAGCCCCTGATGAGGAAGAGGCAGTAGTTGAAGTAGATGTGCAAGAGCCTCACCTCCCCGAAAAAAAAAGACTTCTTCCCAAAATCAAAGCCAGTGAACTTCATCCCCCCATAAAATTGGAAAGCAAAAAGAAGATCACAACAAATGGTTATGAATTGCCACCTATCACTCTCTTGACAGATGCCAAAAAAATTGATCAACCCCTTTTAAAAAAGGATTTAGAGCGTCAAGCGCGTATCCTTGAAGATACTCTTTTAAGTTTTGGGATCGAAGGGAAAGTTGGGGAAATTAATTGCGGACCTACCATCACCTCTTTTGAGGTGCACCCAGCTATCGGCGTTAAAGTCCAAAAAATCAAAGCCCTTGAAAATGACATAGCACTAAATCTTCAAGCCAAATCCATCCGTATTATCGCGCCGATTCCCGGAAAAGCTGCTGTTGGTGTTGAGATACCCTCGTTAACTCCCCAAGAGGTGGGTTTCAAGCAGATGCTCATCTCCTACCGTAATAATCCCAAGAAATTTCACATCCCGGTCCTCCTAGGGAAGACTGTGAGCGGTGAAGAGGTGATTTGCGACCTTTCTAAAATGCCCCACTGTTTGATAGCAGGTGCCACTGGTTCAGGAAAATCGGTTTGTATCAACACTATCATCATGTCTATTTTAATGAGCGCCTCCCCTGATGATATTAAGCTCATTCTGGTTGACCCCAAAAAAGTCGAACTCACCCCATTTAGTCATTTACCTCACCTCATTGCCCCTGTCATCACTGAGCCTAATGGAGCATATGCTGCGCTCAAATGGATTGTGCAGGAGATGCAATTAAGGTATGAAATTTTAAAGCAGTTAGGAGTACGAAATATCCACTCCTTTAACACAAGAAAACAGGATATCACTCTTGAACAATCCCTGAGTATTCCAGTTCCAGAAAAGATGTTTCACATTGTTGCTATCATCGATGAGTTTGCAGATCTCATGATGTCCACAAATGCAGACTTAGAAACCCCTATAGCAAGGATTGCTCAAATGGCACGCGCCGTTGGTATACACCTTGTTTTAGCCACCCAGCGCCCCTCACGCGAAGTTATTACAGGTCTCATTAAAGCAAACTTCCCAACTAGAATTGCTTTTAAAGTTGCTAGCCGAATCAATAGCCAAATTATTTTAGATGATAATGGGGCAGAAGCACTGCTAGGAAACGGCGATATGCTTTTTCTTCCGCCAGGGACCTCACAAATTTTGCGCGCCCAGGGAGTTTATATTCGTGATGAAGATATCAATCGCGTAGTCTCTTTCATCCAAGACCAGCGCCCCGCTCATTATCTAATCCAGTCTTTTGATACCTTATCGGAAGATCCACTTTTTGGTGATGATACTGAAGAGGCAGAGGGAAATGACTCCCTCTACTCAAGAGCTCTGGAAATAGTCGTTCAGCATAACAACGCCTCTACGACCTTCTTGCAACGTAAGCTCAAGATAGGTTACGCAAGGGCTGCTAGCCTTATTGATGAACTTGAGAGCAAAGGGATCATTAGCCCCCCTGATGGCGCCAAAGCTCGTAAGGTTCTTATCAGACCTGATGTTATGTAAGATTCAAAGACACAATCCATCGCTCTACGCCTTTGAGAATAGGTTCTTAAAGGCAGGCGATTGTTGTCGCAAAAGAAAAAAAAGGGCTAGGACCCTCTTGGTGCAAAAGCTGTAGGGGGACATTTATCCCTTCCATCGCTTTCAAAACCGTCTCAGGGCTATTGCACTCTTGAGAAAGATGCCCTAATGCTACCATTTCGAGCTTCTCGTGATAAACAGACTCTAGAAGAGTCCTTGACTCCTCATTTGAAAGATGCCCCTGTTTACTCAAAACCCTTTTTTTATACACTTGGGGACGATTACTCGCATGCACCATTAGGACATCATGGTTCGATTCCAAGAGAAGATGAGTGCAATTTTGCAGTGCTCTCACTGCAATAGGAGTCACAAATCCTATGTCTGTGCAGATCCCAAATTTCTTATCTTCAAAAGAAAAAGTAAAAGCAACAGGCTCTATGGCATCATGTGGTATGGAAAATGGATGCACCAAGAACTCTTCTAATTTGAAACTTACTCCCGTTTCGAAAATTTTAAATTTTGGCCTCACATCCATCGCTTGATGCAAACCTTTTGCTGTCTCACAATTTGCGTATAATGGAATCTCGTAGTGCTTGACGATCATTTCCAGGCCAGCAATATGATCATGGTGATCATGAGTCACCAAAATTCCATGAACCTGTCTCAAATCGATTCCAACTCGATGGAGAAGATCTTGGGTCTTTCTCATCGAAAATCCGGCGTCAATTAAAAATATAGAATTAGCCCCTCTAAGAACTGTACAGTTCCCTTTCGAGCCAGATCCCAAAGAGCAAAATCCTTGCATTATCCCTTCTTAAGTCGAATTGGGCTAACTTGCTTAATTCTCTTATCGATTGTTTTCTTCTCGAGTATCTTTTTCGGTTCAGCTTCCCCTTTTTGCGGTCTCCCCCTTTTCTTGGGAGCTTCAGGAAGTGAACCACCAAAAACTTTTGCCATCCGATTTTCTTCCGGCGCAATCATGGCGGGAGTAAGCTTTAGTGTCTCTATGACTTTGCGATCTTGGGATTGATCAAGTCCGGGGATAGATCCGAGTTTTCCCGATAAGTGACGTAAAGATTCTAGACGCTGAGAAAGCATTTCTAAGCGAGAATCGGTTTTGGGTCTTTCAATTCCACGAAGGCTTTGATTGAGCTCTTGGGTTTGCTGGAATTTTGTGGAGAAATAGATCGCGTCGGGATTGTAATCGGATAAATAAAGAAACGGACGCAAACTCGACGGGCATGTTTTAAAAATATCCATCGTAAATTGCGGTTCGGTCTCAACTTTGGGGAGGGCTTTAGGCGGTCTTCCCCTTCTGGGCTTTTGGACATAGCTGTCAGCAGACTGATAACTTGCGGCTTTGATGTTGATGATATCTCGGGCCTGGGCAACGTCTTTGGGGACTTTTACATCAAAAAGATGGAGCTTTGCTTTTTCTAAAAGATTTTTTGGCATTTCCAAATCTTCTTCAAATGTGAAAAAAACCCGATGTTTGCATAGCCATTCGATGATTCTTACTTTGAAACGCTCCAGATAAAATTGCTGCCACTTGTCCAGCTCAGTTAAATGATCAAAAACAAATTCAAGAAAATTTTCTTTTGCCTCTCTGGAACTGATAATATCTAAAAGTTTTTCTTTAGTATCGATATCGTAAACTTTTTCGTTGACAAACCCTTCCATGACTTTTTTTGACTCATAATAGGTCAGTTTCGGAACGGGAATATAGCGGTTTGCATGCTGTAAGAGCTCTTTTTCCGCCTCCCTGATCTCCTCTTCAGGCTTATCGAGATCCAGATAAACGATGGCCCCCTCAATACGATCTAAATAAAAATCTCTCTCATCGTCCGATCTTGAAAAAGCCTCTAATAATCGGTGGTAACGGATGATGATTGGACACTGCGGTTCTGGGTATGCATTCATAACACTTGAGTTTAGCAGTTCACCCGATTTCACCGGTAGACAAATTTGAAATCAATGAGTTATACTCTATCCTATTATGCTAGATATCAAACTTATCCGTAAAGAACCCGAATTTGTTCAAAAACGGCTGCGTCTCAAAGATCCTAAAATTGACCTCGCTCCCCTACTGCAAGCTGACAAGGAATGGCAAGAAATCACCCCCAAGCTCGAAAACCTAAGAGCCGAAAAAAATCGCCTTGCCAAAGAGGTCGGGTTAAAAAAAGGGAAAAACGAGGACTCTTCTTCGGAAATAGAACGGATGTCTGCTATCAAAACGCAAGAAAGCGAGCTCTCTAAACACCAAGCAGCTCTTGAGGAAAAGGTGCGAAATCTCTTAAGCGAATACCCCAATCTCCCCTTTTCTGAAGTTC